>MDTE01190267.1_pt1 | contig 16310 bp, 20 predicted proteins | sample 811231 | NCBI WGS metagenome assembly MDTE01 (sample SAMN05326651, study PRJNA326480) | marine metagenome | isolation source: seawater | place: Indian Ocean: Red Sea | collected 2010
GCAAGGTTGGTACTATCCTGTGTTCAAGGGTGTCGACCCTGTTGGCCGAATCTTGATGTACAAGGTTAACGATTATCTTGAGGTCAAGGATGTGCACATTCCTCACGCTTACTTGGACGAGTTCGCTGAACAATTTGAGAGGCTTCTTGAGAACTATCGTGATACGCTTGTTGAGATTGCTGTTTTGACTAATTTCAATGGCGAGAATATCTCCGAAGCGAGTACTGAAACTAAGCAGGCATTCGAAAGAATTGGCTTCAAGTTCTTTGACGAAGGAATGAGGATGATTCGTGGAGGTGTGATGGATCCTCAACCGGTTAAGAACGCCCACAGGAGTTTGTTTTGGCACCACAAGTTGCATCAGCATGTACGCGAGGAGAATGAGACCCTCGCGGTTCGCCTCCTTCCAGAGGTCAGAGATGATTTCGCTTTACGAGGTAGGTGTGAGCTGTACCGTGTGGATCTGAAATCTATGGCGACAGCCAGTCAACTTCACCAAGGCACCAACCTCACTGGGCACAGGGTGTACGCATCCTACCAGCACTTCCAGAGGTTGCTAACGATACGAAACCAACCACCAGATGAGGATTTGATCGACATACTCGAGTTCTTCGACAATAATTCAGACCCCCAGTTGTTCATGGATCGACACGCTTTGAGAAGGGCAGAATTCAGGAAGCTGGCTCAACCTCTGATACGTTCAGGACATTTGGTACAGGACTATAGAGGTGGATTTAGGACGGTTCATCCGCTCCCTGCCGATGATCTCTGGCAGTTCAAATTGGAATACCTCAAAGAGAAGATAGACCTCCTTCCAGTGATGACTTTGAAGCAGGTTGAGAAGCTATCAGGGACGCCGTTCAAACCAGAGGATGTAATGGCAGCGTTGCAGCACCTAGAAGAGAAGGGTGTGCTGATCAAGGGGTTCCTCTTAGAGGGTATCAACCAAGTCTGCTGGGGTCGTAAGGAACTCTTGGAGGATGCTAGCGAGATACAACCCATGAGGGACTTCGTGTTACCTCCATCTGACCCTCTGATGCCTTACTTCGCTTCTTTGCTAAGGGAGCGCTTCGGCTTTGGCTCAGCCTACCTAGTGTTCAGGAACGAAGAGGCAATTGCTGCTTTCAAGGCGAATACTAGGGAGAATGTAATCGAGGTTACTGACTATGTCTCTGATCCCAAACTTGAGCGTGAGGCACTGCGTGTGATGAAGGAGTTTGCTTGGGAGCACAACATGCCACTACGCGGGAAGATAGTGGACAAAATCAAGTCGCGCTGATTCGCTTTCTTCTAACTGAGTCAATTAAATCCAATACATTACGATGTAGCTCGGGCAGCAATTCAAACAATACAATCGCCATTACGAACATAGCTCCAAGAGAGCCGAACTTAGCAGCATAGGAGTGGGCGAAGTCGAACATGCCGATACCTAGCCAGTTCCAATCTCTGAAGTTCATGTCAAGGTAGATGATCCCAGCGTTCCTGAAAACATTCAGGATATGTATGACAGGTACAGTCACCAATAGGGCTCGGATTCTATCTGAAAGAGGACTCTTGGTCAGTGCTACTATGGCACCTACGAAGATAATCATAGATTGTAGACCACTGCAAGCAAGAATCATCGAAACCCCAGCAGGAGTCCCATCTGCTAGAACGATGGGGACGAAGAATCCACCCTCCCCAAGAGGTTCAAGATAGAGTATCTTTGATCCGCTGAATTCGCTAAATGGTATGATGCGCCCATCACTGAACTCAACCATCGCTTCTCCTACGTTAAATTCGTCTATTCCACACAATTTCAGGAACATGACTGCCTGGATTGCAGTGAGGTAGACTCCAGCTACAGATAGGTAAGGAACCCAGGAGACGAGTAAGTAAGGCAAAGCTGCCCAAAATACGAACCCCCTACTCCAAATAAGGTACCCTGATTGTGATTCGCCTATCTTCCTCTCCTGTAAGGCGATTAGTATTGAAACCGGCAAGGAAGCACCACACATCAATACGAGAATTGGATCCATCAATTCAGCGTAGTGAGGGGTCTTAATCCAAAAGAAAAGGCCGAAAGCAACCCATCCAAATGGAGCCAATTTTACATGCTTTTCACGGTGAAACGAAAGGCCGAGGCAAGTTAGCCCTACGACGGCCAGTACAAGCCCTATTTCTTGGAGAGGGAGGCCAGAATCTACCAATTAGACACACTCTCCGAATCAGTTGTGAACCAACAACCCGTAAATATGCATCCTCTAACCGAAGGCCAGAGGGGGGGGTAAGATGGGCTTCGATTTCTCAGACTTCGCTGAAGGCTACTTAGGAGACCTGAAGCATGCCATTGATTGCTTGCCTCGTGAATCTATGGAATCCTTCACTAAAGAGGTTCTCAGTGTTATGGACTTAGGGGGCACTGTTCACTTCATCGGTAACGGAGGTTCAGCCGCTACGCCATCACATTCAGCGGGTGATTGGTCGAAGGAACTCGGAATCAAGACAATCTGCCATGCAGACAACATCGCCGCACTCACCGCATGGGCGAATGATACTGGTTACGATAATGTGTACTCAGGCTCACTGGGTACTTGGGCAAAAGCAGGCGATCTTGTGGTAGGTTACTCAGGTTCAGGTAATTCTAGTAATGTCATTAACGGGCTTGAGAGGGCGATTGAACTTGGTTGTAGAACCGCAGGAATCACTGGCAACTACAAGCAAGGCGGCGGCGGCAAGATGGCTAAGATGGTCGATGTAGCCATCGTTTGTGATACTGAATCGATGGAGAGAATCGAGGATTTGCAACTTATCATCAACCACTTGGTGAAGGAAGCAATCAAGGCAGAAAGAGGGTTGCCTAGTCACTCGTGAGGAATGTAAGTGCTTCCTCACAGGCATGGTGGATCCATCACCGATTTACCAAAATTGAAACCTCTTCCATCTGGTGAATGGGATGGTGAAATCGCCTATCTTGATCGTGATGGTGTTCTGAATATAGGCCGTAGTGACTATGTCAATTCTGTCGACGAGTTGGTAGTTCTGGAGGGAGCCGCTGCAGCAGTTGGTAGGATTCGTAGGTCGGGGTATCGTGTTGTGATTGTGACCAATCAATCACCTATTGGCCGCGGCCTTTGGGATCACGATCGTTTGGCAGAGATACATGACACACTTCAAGCCAAACTATTGGAAGAGGATGGGGATGCTTTCTTGGATCTCGTGCTTTACAGTCCCTATGCACCTTGGGAAGGATCTTGGGCGCGTAAGGGAAATCCCGGAATGCTTGAGGTTGGTAGGCAGTTAGTGGAGGCTTGCGAGGCAGGTCATCAAGAAATCGAACTCGATTACAAGAATCGATATCAGCCTCGTGAAGAAGGTTCTTCTTTCATGGTAGGAGATAGAGATGCTGACATGTTTGCCGGCTCTAGACATGGTGTCAGGACATTCCGCTGTGATGCTGATATTGGAATAGCAGGTGTGGTCGATAGAGTACTAGATAGCTCAGATCAAGGAGACATGGCCTAGCAGCCAATGCGTTCGCGAAGGTTGGTCAGATGGTCTGGATTGGATTGGATGACACAGATTCAGTCGAATCTGGTTGCACCACATACGAGTTTCACTTACTTCTAGAAGAACTTGAGAGTCGAGGTTACGAATTAGAAGGTGAGCCGAGGCTGGTTCGCCTGTGGCCTTTTGCACCAGGTAGGACAAGAGGTAATGCGGCTCTTTCGGCAAAGATATCCTCGCCTTGGTTAGAGGAACTTCTTGATATTCTCACAGAATGGTTCGAATCTAGATATCAAGAGACATCCATTCACCGTGAGTCTTCTCCTACAATGGTCATTTGCGAAGGTCAGGTAGAAGAGGATCTGTATTGGGAGGCAGTTCGTGGCTTCGTTGATTACGAAGATGTTTTACAACGACTTGAGGACATGAATCGTTGCATGATTCTTGTTGCTGGTTCTGGAGAAGGAGTTGTTGGTGCTGCTGCATCGATTGCTTGGAGGAGCGAAGGAGACCATACTTGGGAGGCAACTGCTTGGAGGTTTGAAGAGAATGTGGGTAGTGAAAGGGCTGTCTCGTCCAAAAGAGTTGAAGAGATGGAGAGGGAATACCCTGACACATTTCTGAACAGAGATCCAAGAAAGACGAGGGTTCTGATTGCCCCAAGGACGCCGTGCCCAATTCTATACGGAATTAGGGGTGAGTCGGAGCCTTCTACTTCCGCAGCTCATCGATTTCTACAGGATGATCTGTCCACAGAACGTTGCTCTGCAGCAAGAACACACAAGACGAATCAGGCTACAAATGACCACTTAGATGGTTCTAAGATGGCAGTTTGCATTTCGATGCCTATCGAAGTCAAAGGTGGTCATCGTAGCATCAAGGTGTTCGATGGCATGATGGAATTAACTCTCACAGCGTTCGAGCCATCCGCTGATATCTCGGCAATGATGAGGGGCTTAGTGATTGGAGACCATATCGAGTGGCGTGGTCTTCGGGCTCCGGATGGTTCAGTGCATCTGGAGAGCATGAGGTTGAGGGACTCGATTCCAAGGGAGCTAACAAGGCCACGCTGTGAATGCGGAGGGCGCTTCGCAAGGCAAGGCGCTGGCCAGCCCCTCAGGTGTCAATCATGTGGCATTCTCAGTGAATCATATTGGGTAGCAAGCAAGAGTCTGCCATCTGATTGGGTTGAACCCCCTCCTGCTAACCGTCGTCATTTGGCTAGACCCCTGTCCAGGGAGCCGAAGAGATAATCGCATAGTGTCCATGCACACACTTCATGGTCGATTCAGTGACTCTCAGTTATGCCTTCATGGGACTGGTCTCAATCTCATTGGTTTACTTTGTATGGCGCATGATGAAAAGAAACCAAGCTGAGTTCGAGAGAGACAATACTCCTGCTATTGCAGGTGAAGATGAACTCTCAGGGGGAGCCAAGGATCCATCGCAATTCGATGAGCCTGACGACGAAGCTCTCGAAGAGATGGGTGATTTGCTCGCACGCTCTGCCGAGTCTCAGGGTCTTGAGTACGAAGATTCATGACATAGAGAACCCAGACTCGGTGATTTTTAGACGGATGCTATCTTCATCTTTTTCTAATATTCTTGCTTGAGGTAAGTCCCTTGGTTTCAGGAACCATATTTCGAACCCCATTTCATCCAATCTTGAACCCCCTCTGCTCTTGTGTTCCTCAGAACCACTCGCATCATCGTAGGCGGCTGAGATGATTAGCGTCTTACCATTGTAGTCACAAGATACCAATTCACTTAATTTTGTCAAGACGATTGTGTCAGCTCTCCCAGTTCGCGGAGTCCAATCATCAATGACAATCAAATCAATACCTATAGTGGATGTGAATGCAATCACTGAATCGACTCCCTGCGTGACATTATCTCCACATTCTAGAAGATGAAATCTTGACATTGCTGTGATGGGTATTCCTCCTAGGATGTCTCGGAACCTTTCCGCATCAGGGGCTTTCGGAGCAACCCATGCAACCCGTCCACCTTTGGTAAGTATGGATTTTGAATAGGTAAGCCCAAGGGTTGTCCCTCCACACCCAGAGACAACGGAAAGTGACACCGCGCCCGATAACTCTGGGAGGTCCATGTAACTGCATTTCGTCCAAGGCTCATAGAATATCGCCAGACGGTAACGGCTATCACATACCACATGACGCCACATAACATGGCGGAGGAGAGGATACCGAGGCGTGACCTTCCGAAGTACGAGGAAGTCGAAGGTGGATTCATCGCCTCGCTGAAGGCTCACGGTTTACTAGGCACTGCTCTGCGTGATCTCAACCAGTATGGCCCGCAGGCGATGATTGTCTTGTTGGTGATTACCGCATCTATTACCGGGTTAGCTCTCGGTCTGCAAATGATGATCAGTTAATTGCAGACCGCGCAAGTGCTACTGCTTCGTCGACCAATTCACCCGATACTCCGAGGTGACTCGCAGGGTCGAACATGGCGTGAAGGGTGTCAGCGTCCATTAGAGTGGTAATCTCTGGAGTCATGGCACAGACATCTTCGAGGTTAACGCCCCGTGATACCGCTTCCATGGAAGCAGCTCGCAAGACTTCGTGAGCCTCATCCCTAGGCATACCCATGTCGACAAGAGAGAGCATGACCTTCTCAGCCATGATTAACCCATCCTGGGAATCCAAGTTTCGTTTCATGTTCGCTTCGTTGACGACGAGTTTTGAGAGCACCCTATCACACTTGGCAAGAACATCGTCCAAAAGTACAACTGAGTGGGAGAGGGTGAATCTCTCAGCACTGGAGTTAGCTAGATCTCTCTCGTGCCATAGTAGTGCATTTTGCCAAGATGGTATTAGCATCGAACGAACCACTCTAGCCAATCCACAGGCATTCTCAGCAGTGATGGGGTTACGCTTGTGAGCCATGGTAGAAGAGCCAACCTGTTTCTCCTCATCGAACTCTTCTTGCACTTCACCAATCTCTGATCTCTGTAGATTTCTGACTTCCTGTAGCACCTTTTCGATACTTGTGGCTACATTTGCCATCCAAGAGACCCATTCGATGTATCTGTCCCTACCGACGACTTGAGTCGTCACTAGTGGTACTCCTAGACCCAAGCTTGTCAATATCAGTGATTGCAACTCTCGTGCATCGTCGCCTTGGGCGGCTCCTGTGCCCACAGCTCCGAGGAACTTTCCTACACACGCACGAGGAGCTAGTTCAGCCAAGCGAATCAAGTGCCTTCTGAACTCATCTAGCCATACTGCGACTTTGAGTCCGAAGGTGATGGGTACAGCAGCTTGACCGTGAGTCCTACCTAGGCAGACAGTGTCTCTCTCACGCTCGGCAAGATTTGCTATGGTCTTAATCAACTTACAAATCATCTCATGTTGCATGGTGATTGAATCGCGAATCTGTAGGCCGACTGCGGTGTCAACTATATCGTTAGAAGTTGCACCAAGGTGGATGCACCAACCGGCATCTCCAGCCTTCTCAGCCATTGCTTTGGTTAATGCCATGATGTCGTGCCTTGTCTCCATCTCTATCTCAAGCACTCTCTCTTTGGTGACAATGGTTGGATCAGATATTGCAGCGACTTGGTTGTAGTGTTCCTCAGTTACTCTACCTAACTGCCAGTGAGCCCAAACCAAGGCGCGCTCCACCTCGAGTTGCCTCGCGTGCCTTCCTTCGTCTGACCATATGTCTTTGACAGGGTCTCGTCCATAGCGATAGTCCAGTGGGCAAAGTGGCATGTCCTCATGTCCTATAACGCGGCGAGCGAGGGGTTCGGTTTGAGCATGCCGCACATTCAGGGTCGGAACGAAACATCGGAAATCGATAGTTGACCCCTTGAACCAGACCAAATCACAGTGCCGTTCAAGTCGATACCAAATGACAGGTGGGGGGCGTTGGTGACAGTGGTTTCGAACTCTCCGCCCTCGCCGTCAGGTGAAAATGAATATCTCTTCGATAGTTCAATCAATTCCCCAAGATAATCATAGTCAAGTGTCCTACCTATCCACTCCTCTCCCAAGCCATCGGCAGAAACAGATGTCAACATAATTTCGAAACCGTTGTCTAGCAACTCCAACATATGGTTCTCCGAATTATTATGCCACAATGGAGTGAATGACCTCACGCCGAGATTCTCTGACATTCTCTCAACTCTTGTCTTCTGGTAGTCACTCTTCAGAGCACCGGACACTAGAGCATCGATTCTACCTCCGGTGTTGACCAAAGCGCTTGGCGAAGTTGCTTTCCAAGGAGGCCAATCAAGAATCCTCCCTAAACTATTATCTGGGCACTCCCCACCACAGATAATCGGTTCCAATGCCAACTCCAATTCATCGATTTCCTTGTTCTCAACACCACTAACGACGACTTCCATCCAAGGAATTCCAGATGATGCGGCTTGGGCTCCTGCCACTTTTGTAGCTGGGATCTGGAACATCATTGAATCACCCCCCTCAACTTGAACGGTGACTATTCCGACAACCTCCCATCCTTGCATCAATGCCCACCATGTTGCATAGGATGAGTCCTTGCCTCCTGATGAGAGGACTATGACGCGCATGTCCGCCGCGAAGTAACCGCGTCTGAAAACCCAACTGTATCCCGGGCACTGGCTCGTAGCGTTCGCTCAAGGTTCATAAGAGGCCATTCGACAGCGTGCATCAGGCGAGAATCATGCAACCCAGTGGAAGAGGATATGACCACGGCATCACCACCTTCAGCCCCGATGGAAGGCTGTTCCAAGTAGAGTACGCCAGAGAGTCAGTGAAAAGGGGTACAACTACTGTTGGACTCAAGTACAAAAGCGGCGTTTTACTTATTGTAGACAAGAGAATAGCCAGCCGATTGATATTGCCTGAATCGATAGAGAAGGTGTACAAGATAGACGAGCACATTGGATTCGCCACCTCTGGTTTAGTCGCAGACGCCAGGCAACTCGTCGCCCGCGCTCGCCATGAGTGTCAAATAAACAGAATCACCTACAACGACAGGGTTCCCGTGGACATTCTAACCAAGAAGATATGTGATTTCAAGCAATCTTTCACCCAGTACGGAGGGGTTCGACCCTTCGGTACTGCCTTACTGATAGCTGGTGTTGATCATAATGGTCTTCACCTTTACGAGACAGACCCAAGCGGCGCATACCAGTCATACCACGCGGGAGCCGTTGGCCGAGGGCGAAACAGCGTGGTTGAGTACTTCGAAAAGTCATGGAAGAAGAACATGACCTTCAACGCCGCCGTAAAATTAGGTCTGGAGGCACTAAGGGACTCACTTGAGGATGATTTGAATAAGGATGCTGTGGAGATTGCAGTAATGGACAAAGATGGCTACAGGGAAGTATCTCGTGAAGAGGTTATAGAGCACATATCGAAGTTGAGTTGATTTAGACTTAATAGGCGAAGTGCTATCTCTCTCCTGCGACCTCGCTGCTACTGCTGTGAGGTGGTACATTGGTTAGTTTGGATGATGCTGTCATAGCTCGATTGGAGAAAGGTGGCAAGAGATACGAAGTACTCGTTGACCCCGACCTTGCTCATGCATGGAAGAACGATCCGGAAGATGTGGAATTAGAGGACATCCTAGCGACCGAAGAGGTCTGGCACGATGTCAAGAACGGTGAGAGGCCTACGGAAGAGAAGTTGATGGGAGTCTTCGGTACACTCGAACTAGTAGAATGCGTTGCTAAGATTCTAACTGATGGCTCAATCCAGTTGACTACCGACCAGCGCAAGAAGATGGTTGCTGAGAAGAGAAGGATGGTTATCGGCGAGATTTGTTCACTCGGAATAGATCCTCAGACGAAACTGCCTCACCCTCCTCAAAGAGTGGAGAACGCATTGGATGAGGCAAGGTGGAAGGCGGATCCGTTCAAGTCGGTCGAGAAACAGATGAAGGAGGCTGTTGATTCCATTCGCATGTTACTACCAATATCATTCACTACCGTGCGCCTAGCGTTCAAGATACCGGGTACCTGTTATGGGCCTGTATTCGCCATGGTTAGGAGTGATGTACTGAAGGAAGAATGGCTTAGTAATGGGGATTGGGCATTCACTGTCGAAGTCCCTGCTGGAATGAAGAACGACTACATCGCTAAAGTTGGTAAAAAGGCTCCAGAAGTGGTAGTCAAGGAGCTCAAGTGATTATCCCTCTCCTGTATAACCGTTATAGAGGGGGGGCTGGTCGGCCGCTTCGGTAGATTAGACATGGTAGATGGTGGCGCCTCGGATGGGCGCACTTCGGCTGCATCCGGCAGCCTGGTGATTCCCGGCGATTTCTTGACTGATTCGAATGATGTGAAGGCAGGTCACGGTGTGACTGTCGCAGGTGGTGTTTTGTTCGCTACCAAACTTGGTAAGGTCAAGGTTGACGGCAACACTTACTCAGTCCGACCAACGCATACTTCCTACTTCCCAAAACCCGGCGACCTAATCGTCGGTTATGTTGAGGGAATGAGGTCTAATGTTTGGTTCATCGACATAGATGCACCGTTCAATGCCATCCTGCCAATGAGTCTCGCACCAACCAAGGTTGAGTACGGTGGCACGCGTGATGCAATGGATGTTGGGACTGCAATGCTAGCACGAGTCCAAGAGGTCGACGAGACTGGAAGTTATGTTTTGACGATGAAGGGAATGGGTTTGAGAAAGCTCTCTTCGGGTTACATCGACACAATCCCACCACATCTCGTCGAGGATTTCGATGGGCTAGGTGATTCAGTCATCCGTCGTATCAAGGACGCCAGTGGCTGCAGAATCATGTTGGGTGCTAACGGGCGCATTTGGGTGGACGGTTCCCCTGAAGGAATCAGTAAGGTCGGTGCGTGTATGAAATTCATTAGGGCTAACAGAGATGCCCACGATCTGGTCGACAGGCTAGGCGAATTACTAGGAGAGGGAGAGTGAACAAATGGGAGGTTATGGAGACATCCAAATGATCGACGAGAACGGAAAGAGGATGGATGGCAGGTCACCCGGCGACCTACGCCCCATTGAGATTGAAGCGGGAGTAATCCCGGTCGCTGATGGCTCAGCGAGTGTCAAGTGGGGGACTAACTATGTGGTTGCATCCGTCTATGGGCCTATGGAGGCTCACCCTAGGAAGATTCAGAGGCAAGACAGGGCGGTGCTCGATGTCCGTTACAATATGGCACCTTTCTCGACCACTGACAGAATTCGCCCCGGGTTCAATAGAAGGAGTCGAGAGATTAGCAAGGTGACTGCTGAGGCTTTGGAGTCTGTAGTTCAACTGGAACTTTATCCAAGGAGCAAGATTAGAGTCGAAATCGAGATACTATGTGCAGAGGCAGGAACCCGTTGTGTAGGACTTACAGCAGCAGCAGTAGCTCTTGCTGACGCAGGTATACCAATGACCGATTTAGTGGTCGGAGTCGCCAGTGGAAAAGTGAACGGCGTTGTTGTCGCTGACCTAAACAAGGAAGAGGACAACTACGGCGAGGCTGATCTTCCAATGGGTGTCCTACCCAATTCCAAGGATCTAGTATTCCTACAGATGGATGGCGACCTTTCACCAGAGGAGTTTCAGCAGGCATGGGACTACAATATCGATACCGTAGACCATGTACACAATCTGATGAAGGATGCTTTGGCAAGAAAGTATGGAGGTGGCAACTGATGTCCCTTCCAACCGTTCCTCATCTACTCCGTAGCCACCTATCTGAGTTGGCTTCAAGAGACGAAAGATCCGATGGCCGCGGTCGTTGGGAAGGTCGTGATTACACTCTTGAAACAGGCGTCTTGGAGAGAGCCGAAGGTTCCGCCAAGGTAGTCATTGGAGACACAATCGCCTATGCTGGAGTGAAGTTCCAGATTATGACTCCGTACCCTGACCGTCCTGACCAAGGCGGGTTGATGACCAGTGCTGAGTTGCGCCCAGTAGCAGGCAGACACTTCGAAGCAGGGCCACCTAGCCCCGATTCCATTGAGATTGGCAGGGTTGTCGACAGAGGTATCCGTGAGTCGGGTTGTATCGATGTCACTGATCTTTGCATCATACCAGGTGAAAAGGCGTGGCAAGTCATCCTAGATCTGTTTGCAATCAGTGACGATGGCAATTTGTTCGACGCATTCGCACTTGGAGCCATAGCTGCTCTGAAGACAGCCGTGCTGCCAGCAGAGCGCTTCGATGTTGGTGAAGATCGCCCGTTGCCTGTCAATGGCACCCCAATCATGTGCTCATACCAGAAGGTAGGTGGGCGCTTCGTATACGACGCAACCAGAGAAGAAGAAGTGGGTGGCGACGAGCGTATACACATCACACTAGGAGAAGGAGACCATGTCCACTCTCTTCAGAAGGGGTTAAAGGGGATATTCACGGCGACCGAATTCGCTGAAATCATGGATGTGGCCAAGGCGCGCTGTGCAGAACTCAGAGAAGTAGTAGATTCATTGTGAGGTGTCAACAATGTCCAAGAGAACCCAGAAGGCAGGAATAGAGGCTCGTTTTGGCGCTAGATACGGAGTAAGCGTTCGTCGCAGAGCTTCGTCAGTTCTAAAGAAGGTGAAGAAGGAGTACACGTGCCCGGTATGTCAGTACCCCAAGGTACGCCGTGATTCACCTGGTATATGGGGCTGCAAGAAGTGTGGGCACACCTTTGCCGGTGGTGTTTGGCAACCATTTACCAGAGCGTCGGATGCTAACAACAGAATCATTCGCCGATCTGTCGAGGGCGCAACAGCCACTGACATGGCAGTGATTGCTCAACAGAAGGCAGTTGATTTTGAAAGGTCACAGGAAGAGGCAGATTCAGATGCTTCCGAAGAAGAGTGAAGCAGTCTGCGTCACCATTCGTCTTGAGTCGAAGGATGCCCCTTCTCTTGCAGCAGCTTTGGTCAGTGAGGAGTTTTCATTCTCCAACGATGATTTTTCACTTGAAGTGACAGTACATGGAGATGACTTGACTGAGGTTAGAGCCAAAGCCAATACAGCACTAAGATCACTTCAAGCAGCATCCGAGTCACTTATCGAGGTAAGCCAGCCCCAGAGATATGGAGAGTGACCAGATGAATGACCCGCGTATCGAATTACAGCAAGTGGTACAAGAATTGCAGGCTACGGCTCAGCAGGTTGCAGCGATAGCTGGTCAACTACGTGAATTCGAGAATACTCTTTCGTTGCTTTTGACCCAAGAATCTGGCAGAGCTGTGTATCGCCAGAGTGGCCCACTGCTTCTCGAAGTTGATGACATATCTGCCCTTGAGAGTGAACTCAAGAAGAGCATTGAGGCACTCGCAACCCATCAAGAGAATATGATCCAACAGGAGTCTGCACTCCGTGAGAGATATGATTCGTTGGCCAAGGGATTTGAGGGTGCATAGAATTGGGCTCAATGGATGACTATCAACGGCTACATCGCTGGATTGAAGAGAGAATAGATGATGGTCCAGTCGCAATAGTTTGTCATAAGAACGGCGATATGGATACAGTCGGTTCAGCTGCTGCTTTGTCAAGATCTCTTGGCTCAAATTCTAGGGCTTGTGCGACGCATCTATCTTCGGTTGCAAAGACTACGGTAGGGAGGATGAGTGTTCAAGTACACAAGATAGATCCGGATAAACCCCTCTGGCCTAGGGAGTTGTTAGGTGTGATAGTGGTTGATTGTGCCAGTCTATCTCAGGTAGGTGTACAACTTCCATCAGGGGTTCCGATTTGTGTCATTGATCATCACGACGGGGGCTCTGATTGGAGCGAGGCCGATCTAATTGTAAGGCACTCAGTGCGCTCTACTGCCCAAATCATCTACGAGTACTTGTCTAAGTATAGGCCAGATTCCATAGACAAAGTTACTGCTAGTCTATTACTTGCAGGCATGGTAGCAGATACAGGTAGGTTTAGGCACGCTGATGGCAGTGCACTAAGGGTGGCAGGGGAACTAGTTGAGAACCATGGTATCGACTACGAACCTTTCATCGAGGAGATGGAATCTGACGATCTATCGACATCACAGAGGATGGCGATATCCAAGGCTCTGACGAGGGTTGAATCAATAGAAGCAGGTTCTTTCTTCCTTCTCCATACAAGGGGTTCTAGTCACGAAGGGATTGTAGCAAACGCTCTCATCAACGCAAGAGCCGAAGTTGCTCTAGTAGTTCGTAGAGCTAAGGATGAAACGAGGTTGATTGCTAGAGCTTCCAAATCCGCCATCTCACGTGGTATTCATTTGGGGGAATTGATGTCAGAATTGACTGAAAGGTTGGAAGGTGAAGGAGGTGGGCATCCCGGTGCAGCTGGATGGAGTGGGAGTGCACCAGCTATCACGGCTCAATCTGCTTTCATAGCTGCCCTATCTGCCTGGAGGTGTTCTGATGAGTGAACATATCGCCATAATTGAAGCGATTAAGTCTGGGAGCATGGATGAGGGAGATATTGCAGAATTATCTGATATCTTGGGACTTGCGGAAGTAGCCATAACTTCCGGTAACGACGAAGTCGTCGCTGTTCTCAAATCTGTTTGCGATTCTGCAGGTGCCCATTTCATAGAGTTCAGGGAAGCTCAGTCTAAGGGTGATGTCGAGGCATCGATGATAGCGATAAACAAGAGCTTGAAAGCCGCACGAGATGCAAAGAATAGGGATCATTACCTCGAAGCAAGGGCGAGGATGGAACTCGGTTTGCTTAAGTTCACCCAAGGTGAGATTGATGATTCAGGAGTTGACATCAAGTGGGCGATGGAACGTCTAAGTGCAGTATCTCCAGGGAGTTCAGCACATGGTGTTTCCATACTCAACATGGCAGCGTGGCATGAAGCAAGGGGTGAGCCCATCATGGCACTTGCGCAACACGCATCAATCTCAAGAGTAGGTGAGCATTCACCCGGAGTGGTGGCTATTAGTCGTTCAAACGCTGCTAGAATTTGTGTACAGATAGGGGATATAGTAACGGCTCTCAGACATTCATGGGTTAGTTTCTCCATGGCACTTGAACAAGGTATGGATGAACTTACTCTAGACTCAGGTTTAGTTTGGATTGATCTCGCCCTATCAGAGGTTAACGAAGAAGCCACACGAATGGAGGAATTGGTTCTGTCCGCAGCACCTCGTGAATTAGGAGATAATCCCAAGGCTTGGGCACATCCAGAGGATCTCCGATTTGTGGTAGAGAGATGTTCTTCTCTTTGGAATAGGCCAATGGACGGTTCTCGGAGGCCAGATATCATGGTATTGTTAGAAGGCGAGGCGGCGTGTGGCTTCACTTCATTCCACAAATCAGTCAATGCTTCTGATGAAGTTGAAGACGAAGTGGTATTGGGCCTCATTCAGGGTTGAGTTCCTTTTCAGCCCTGAGTAAGTATTCCTCTGCCCATGCACCACCAGCCGTTAACTCCTTTCTAGCTAGGAAGAAAGCTGCAGAGAATTCACCATTCTCTAGTAGCATTTCCAGTTCATCTTTGACGGTGGGCTCAACTGCATCTTTCTCCAGCTCTTCTCCTTCTGGCATCTGGCCGCGCATAGCCAACTGCTTCATCTTGGTCTGGAACTTGGATGCCAACTCCTGTGTCGGTGTTTTCCAAGCAATATTTCCATCAAGCCTTTTCTCCATTCTGGATTTGAACTGGTCGCGCGCAGGTGTAGTTGGATGGACCGTTTGTGACTGATCATAGCAGAACCATGCCTCGTCATACTCCTTCCTTGATTCATGTAGGCGACCCAACTCGATCCATGCTTCATGGTTGTGTGGCCTTTGAGCTAGTAAGCGAGTAACCATTCTTATGAAAGCCTCCTCGTCCTTTAGGCGTACTCGTTCAAGCCTCCTTCCGAAGAGTATGTTTGCTCTTGGGTCTGAAAGGTCTAGAGTCATGAAGCGTTCTTCGAATAATTGTAGTTCTAAGCCACAAACACGAACCCAGATATCCGGGTCAAGGGGGTCGTTTTCTAAGGCAGCAGTCAGTAGTTCCCTACCAGATGAGATCATGTCAATATCATGCAGGCTCTCGACCATCAAAGGGTCTCTTCCAAGGACTGTAAATAGGTCTTGAAGAAGCGCTCTCATTCCCTGCTCGTCTTCTGCAGCTTCCTTGATCTCAGCTAAAACGGTCCAATTCGCCTCGTTGGTGAAGTCGTGGAGGATGGCTTGTAGTGCACTCTGTTCGGCCCAAATAAGGGTCGAACCATCGAATCCTGAATCAGTCTTGGCTCGTTTGAGGAACTTAGTTGCCTGTGAGCGATGACGATTACCCAAGCTCCTCCTAGGATGCTCGTGGCTTGCAGACGAGTTCGAATCCACGCATCGGTCTCGGAAGTCTGGTTCATTGAACCTTCGTTATGGTGATTTCAGAGTATGGATGTGAAAGGTGACTTCTCAGAGCCAAAGGGAATCGTTGCGTCATAACCAATCTTGGAGGTCATGCCGTCATCAGTTCTCGTTGGGTCGAGGCTACTGCCTCTTTGTTTGGATAGTATCACAGTGTCCTTATCTGGTTGCCATCGGGTCATCATGGCCCACTCGACACGTACAGGGTCGGTAGGGTCGATATCTTCGTCGACTATAGTGACACATTTCATCGACGGGTGTCCTTTGAATGCAGCCATAATGGCTGCCTTGGCATCATCAGGGCTTCTTGGACGGATGACTACTACAGCCGATAGCCATCCTGATCCACCAGTCGGGAGAAATACATCCAAGCACTCAGTTACTTGAGACACGGCAGTTTTGATGGTTGGAGCTCTAGGCATACCCATCAAAGTATGATGTTCAGCGTATGCTGGAAGTATTGCGTGGAACACAGGGTCATCCCGGTGGAATATCGCATCTATCTCTAAAACTGGTTCGTGACGTATGTCGTCTACAGTTCCAGTGATGTCGACATA
>MDTE01044807.1_pt1 | contig 16307 bp, 14 predicted proteins | sample 811231 | NCBI WGS metagenome assembly MDTE01 (sample SAMN05326651, study PRJNA326480) | marine metagenome | isolation source: seawater | place: Indian Ocean: Red Sea | collected 2010
GGACAGAAAAAGGGGTTCCTTTACATCCTGAGGTTATTGATTGGTTCAAAGATATTTGTGCTGAATTACAAATACAGTACAAATTAAACTAAATTTCTTGATAATTAGCTTCCATATGTCCTGCCTCCAGTACGATTAGACATAATAAAATCCCAATTATATTCAACTCCTAAACCAGGGCTTTTTGGAACATTAACATTACCTTCTTTATCAACTGCATCCAAACTATCTTTATATCCATCAGCATAAATCTCATTAGTTCTACCAATTTCTGGAGTATTCGGATGAACAAGTGCCATCTCATAATAATTTGTATTTCTTACTGCAGCCATCATTTGTCTCTGGGCTGGACCAGGTGAATGAATTTCAACATCTAATCCAAAACCTTCAGCAGCATTCGCAATTTTCATTGAACCAGTAAATCCACTATCATAATCTGGATCAACTCTTACTATATCGGTGGCACCACTTGCTATAAAATCTACATGTTGTTCCACACCTCTAATATGCTCAGTTTGTAATAACGGAGTTTTAATTATTTCTCTTAATTTTTTATGTCCATGCATAGAAACACCAGTATCTTTATAAGGATCTTCTAACCAAAAGAAGTCTGCTTCATCGCAAGCTTTACCTAACTTAACGGCCTCTAACCAAGTATTGATCTCACATGCTGGATCTAACATTAAATCCATCTCAGGTCCTACTGCATTTCTTACTGCAAATATAGTCGCAATTTCTTCATTAATATCGTAATCTCCCCATCCATGTATTTTAAATCCTTTATAACCCATATTTTTACATTCCAAGGCGAAATCTGCATAAGCCTTTGGAGAATCCAAACCGCCATTTCGATCTCCGTGCATTGTTGAAGCATAACACGGTAGAGACGTTCTCCAACCACCTAACATTTCAGAAATAGAACAATTGTATAATTTACCTGCTAAATCCCATAATGTTATATCTATTGGTCCCATTCCCATCTTGTCAAATTTTCTCATAGCTCTTTTAACATCATTATAAATTAGCTCTCTTTGAGTAGGATCTTTTCCAATTAAATAATTTGCAAACATATTAAACTGCGCAAAACTTGGAGAGTCTCCTCCAACATACTCACCAGTTAAACCTTGATCAGTAAATACTTTTGTAGCATATGAAGTTCCTTTTTGAGTAATGCCTTTTTTATATACCAAATTAAAACCGTTGTAATCTTTACTTACATCATTCATATCAAAATTGAACTCATGTACTTCAATGCGGGTTATTTTTAAATTGGACATTTTAAATCCTTTCAAGAGATTATTTTTACAGGTTAGATAATTGTTACATATGTATTACATAAATCAATACCTAGATTCTCTAACCTATTATTACTTGTTTTTTCTTTTATTGATCCAATAATAAAAAGGTAAAGCAAATAGTAAACTTCCTGCCAAAGATAATATAATCAACTAATACCATCTATACTTACCAATAGGATGAATTCTAAAATATAAAGATATTAAAATAGTCAGTAGAAAAACTTCAATAAATAAAGCTATTCCTAAAGTGTTACTGAGTAATTTTTCAAAACTAAATTCATAGATTTGCCAGTATAAGTATAAATTATTAACTATCAGCAATCCTATAATGGAAAAAATTATAGATATCTTATTGAACATTACAATTCAAGTTCTAGAAATCAAGCTCTATATCTTGTTCAAATGGATAAAGAGATTTTATGTTTGAAAAATCAAATGTTGGCATATCTGCAGTAGTAACTCCAGGTGAATTAGCCATCATTATATATTCAGCAATTGGTTCATATGCAGCACGTGGGGAAACAGTACCTTTACATATTATTAGTTTATATTGTTCAGGAAAAATACCCATAAAATAATACATCTGGCGAGACATATTTCCCAAGCCTCTTTCAGTATGTATGACGAGAGTATAACCTTGATCTGTTTCTATAGCTACTGAAGGCCCATAATCAAAAAATCTCCACCCTCCATGTATAGGTTTTGGTTCTTCGAATTTACCATCTGTAATAGCCCTTACATAACCGTTTATTTCTATCGGTTTTCCATGTAATTTATCTGTTTTAGCACCCACATTTAAATTAACTCTTCCTCCTACTCCTTTATTAATTGCATCCTGTACAGATACAGGATCAAAAAAAGACATTAATAAACTCTTCTTACCTTCTAGTTTATTATTTATAGCTACTTCTAGTAGATGAGTAGAGTCAGCAGTACCGCCTCCTCCAACATTATCACCTACATCCATAATTACTATAGGTTTATCATTATATTCAGAATTAATCACTGTATTAATTGAATCCTGCATAGAAGGAGAATCATTCTGTAGTTCAGATCTTTTTTTCCATGTTCTTTTTGCTAGACCTTTAGCGAGTTTTTCAGCTTTTTCAATATCATTATCTGTAACGACTAAAAAAGAAACACCCATATGTTCAACATCTGCATATGGAAAACATTGACCACAACTTGCTGATAATACTTTGGGATTTTCAATAACATTCTCCACATCATCAATAATTTCCTTCATAGTCCCAAAATCTGTTGGCTGTTTCACAATATTTATTATCATTGGTAGTTGTACTAGATATTGCGTAGGTTTAACTTCTCCAGATATTGTCTTAACTAATATCTCACATGCGTCTAATGCTCTCTCTACAGGATCAAGGTGAGGGTTAGTTCGATAAACGACAATAGCATCAGTATTTTCAACCTGTTTGTGACTTATATTTGAATGAAGATCCAATGTCATTACCATTGGTATATCATTTCCTATTACATTCCTTACCATCCTAGCAACTTCACCATCCATATCATGATATTCTTCAGAAACAGCGGCACCATGTTGAGCTAAAAGTACCCCATCCCATGGACCATTATTTTTCAATAATTCAATCATTTGATGTGTAATACGATCAAAAGCATCTTTAGTAATGGTACCTGTGGGACCTGTAAAACAAAAAAGTAATGGAACTAGATCAAATTCATATTTTTTTGCTCCTTGAAAATATCCTGCAAATGTGGAATGGGCATTAGCATGTTTCTCAGCAATCTCATCTCCAATTAAAAATTCGGTGTTTTTAAACGCATTATAATCAGTTTTAACAGACTGAAAAGTATTTGTTTCATGATGAAAACCTAGAGCTGCAATTCTCATAATTTTATCTCCATTTAATTTGTTTTTTTACCTATTAGATTAATTAATCTTCTTAAAGTAATACTCCAAACAATCAATGAACTAAGAGCTATTGATAAAGGTTCACCAGGTACGCCTCTTCTCCAATCCTCAATATTTTCAACAGATTCAAATAATATAAATTGATAAAGTTCTTCAATTGTTCCTACTAGAGCAACAATTGTTATTAATCCAAAAAATATTGTTCCTGCAAACACTAAACCTTTGAAAATAATATCTGAAGATTCATCTTTTTTAATTGATGCTAAATTTTTTCTTTGTAAAAAAACATGTACCAGATAAATAATCCCACTAATTATAGCAGTAGTAATACCAGTGAATAAACTTGCTTGAACGCTTCCATCGAGCATCTGTATAGATTTAGGTTCTATGGCGCCATTTCCAGATTCATTTGGTATTACCTCAGGATATATAGTAATCATCTCAAAACTGAAGCTATCACCAAATAACATAGCAAAAACTGCTTGCAGAATTCTAGCTAATCCAGCTAAACAAAATACACCTCCAGAAATTAATCTAACAAAATAAAAATATCCATCCAAAGAAATATCAAAATTTATTTTCACACCTGCATTTTTAAAAACATACCCAATTAGAAAAATTATTCCACTAACAACCAAAATTGCTACTAAAATACCAATAGCTACTCCAATAAAATCCATTATTATCTCTCCGTAAATATATAAACTATCCTTTTAAACTAGATTATAAACAATCCTGACAATTTATTTTTTTATTTTATAAGTAATTATTTTTAAAGTATAAAGTAAAAAAAATAAAGACATAAAAAAAAATTACCACTGAAATGTTTACCGATATCATTCAAATTATTAAGATAAATTTACTAAATATACAATATTATTATTGTTATTATTCCATTAGGTCATTACATGATAATATACTTACGAATATCGTTTATAAAAAAATAAAAAAATATTTTTATAAAGAGGATTTTTATTACTATATATAATAATTTTGGTATGTAAAATATACCTGAATTTATTTAATTAATTTAACTGAATTTGGAGGTGTAAATTTGATAAATTCTAAATTTATGAAGTATCTTCTTTTATCATCGCTTCTTTCTGTAGTTACAGTGTTATCTATAGCTTGTAGCTCTGAAGTAGAGACCGTCGTTGAGACTGTCATTGTGGAAAAAGAAGTAGTAAAAGAGGTTGAAAAAGTAGTAGTAGCTACTCCAGACCCTTCTGCACAAACCGCAGCTCCAGGAGCTCAAACAGGAGTTCTTGGCGTGGCAGTACCTAACGTAAACGCTGCTAGTGGTTTACCTAGAGATTGTGGTGCTTGTTCTACTATTGTGACTGCATCCGTACAAGACACGTTACTACTTTCAGTGAACGGATCTGATGGAGCGCCAAGTTTTGGTGTGAACTTAGCTGAATCTTGGGAATATAACGCTGATGGAGGATACACTGACTTTAAAATTAGAGAAGGTGTTCAATTTCATCAAGATTTCGGAGAATTGACAGCTGAGGACGTAGCTTGGAGTTTTAATCAAGGTAACGCTGCCCTTACAGAAGGCGCAGTACATGATACCATTGGTGACGCTGCTCCACATCTAGCTAGTGTAGAGGCTCATTCAGGAAATATAGCAAGATTTAATTGGTCTAACTATGTAACCTTTGCTCACCATAAATTCCTTAGTGATTACCACGAAGGAATTGGAATCTTTCCTAAAGCTGCTGCTGACGAAAATGGTGAAGAATGGATGAGAGAGAATGTTGTAGGAACTGGTCCTTTTGAAATGACAGAATGGACAACAGGAAAAGGAATATTCTTAGATGCAGTACCTAACCACTGGAGAACGACTGCGAATGTTGCTAAAGTAAACATTTTCGAAGTAAAAGAAGCTTCAACCAGACGCGCCATGTTAGAAACCGAAGAAGTTCATATAGCTGAAATCGCTTTTAAAGATTGGCCATCTGTGCTAGAAGATTCACGTTTTTCAAAGGGTAAGAATGGTTATTCGCAAGGTGGTGCATTCGTTATGGGTGGAAACTACTGGGAAACCGAACACCCTAAATCAGGAACTAAATTAGATCCTTATAATTTAAAACCTGAACTTCCTTGGGTTGGTGATCCAACCGACGAAGCTAGTATGGAAAGTGCTAGAAAAGTTAGACATGCACTTAGTATGACTATTGACCGTGAAGCTATTAATGATTCACTTCTAGGTGGTTTAGGTGCCGTTCAGCATTTAGGTCCAATTAGCACATCAAATTACCTTTATAAGAGTGATTGGGATGTACCATTTGATCCTGATGGAGCTAAAGTAATGCTAGCTGAAGCTGGATATCCTGATGGATTTGATAACTTAGCTTTCTACATACGTGATGGTACATTTGCAGAAGTAGGTAAAGCTATAGCTGCTGACTGGGATAAATACCTAAACGTAAAAACAACTCTTGATGAGAGAGCGTACGGTGTTTTCAGACCAGAAAGAATAGATAGAAACTCTCACCAACTTTCAACATTTGGTGCATGTTGTGCTATTCCACCAACTTGGGCTGAAGAATGGCTAGTTAGTGCTGTTGGTAGACCTGAAGATGGAAGTGCTGGAGGATTTAACTCTGGTATGGAAATCCCTCAGGCTTCTGCAGTTCTGATTGCTAAAGGTAAAGCGGGTTCTTTAGCTGAAGTTGAAGCATTAGCTACTGATTATCTTCAGTATCTAAGTGATCAAGCTTTATGGCCTGGAATTTATGAAACACCTTTCAACGCCATATACAATTCAGACAAAGTACAATCTTGGGTAACTGGACCATTTGCGAATAATAGCCTTGGTGGGGCTAGGCATTTGGAAACCATAGTTCTTTCAGATTAGTTTCTCTGAAAAAAATTAACACTGAGGTCGGATAATTTTATCGACCTCAGTGTTATCTTAGTAAAAAATAGAGGGATAATTGCAATCTTTTATAATACGTAGGTTTTTCACTTCATTATTAGCTCTCAGTATAGCTACTATGGCTATATTTGGAATGTCTAGGACATTAGGTGACCCTCGAATAAATCTGTTACCAGAACAAGGTTACGGTTTTGATCAGGAAGAATGGGAGAGAGCTGGGGAAAGATTGCACCTTAATGATCCTCTTCCTATTCAATATGGTTATTGGGTAATAGATACTTTACAAGGTAACTTAGGACAAGATCTGACTGACCGCTTTCAGGTAAAAGATAAATTAGTACCTCGACTTTGGCCAACAGCAATGCTTGCAGGTGTCGCATGGATTGTAGCAACAATTATAGGTATACCTTTAGGGGTATTATCAGCAATACGAAGAGGTAGCTTTTTAGATCTAATAGGCAGAACAATTGCTATGTTAGGTTATTCACTTCCAACTTTTTGGGTTGGTATAGTTTTAATACTTATTTTTGCAGTATGGTTAGGATGGTTACCTGCAGCTACAATGGGTACTAGTGGCGCTTTGTTCCCGTGGAAATATCTAATTTTGCCAGGAATTACATTAGGATGGGTAGCTCTGGCAGGATATGTAAGACTAGTACGTTCAGCAATGTTAGAAATTATGGATTCAGAATATATAAAACTAGCTAGAGCCAAAGGTGTCAGCGAGTTTTATGTTATTTGGAAACATGGATTTAGAAATGCAGCAATTGCACCTCTTACATATGGAGGAATACTTTTGGCGGGGTTAATAACAGGTTCTATAGCTGCAGAAACAGTGTTTGCTTGGCCAGGAATAGCTCGGTGGTCAGTAGAAGCTGTTTGGACAAATAATTTACCAGTACTTGTAGCTACCACAACCATATTTACAGTTACATATATTTTTCTGAATTTTTTGGTTGATATTTTATATAGTGTGGTAAATCCTAGGGTTAGATATTAATGAAAAATATTAGTAATATTTTGATTTGGTTTCGAAGATATCCTATTATTTCAGGAACTATATTAGTGATTTTAATTTTTACAGCAGTTTTTTCTCATCTCATATCACCACATGATCCACTTTATAATTCCCTTAGAGATAGAAATATTCCTCCATTTTTTCAAGAAGGAGGAACTACTGAGCATATTTTAGGAACTGATCCTATAGGAAGAGATTTACTTAGTCGCATAATACATGGAAGTCGAATTTCCATGACAGTTGCATTAATTGCTTTAGTCATTGGAACCATTGTAGGAGGGACTCTAGGGTTAATGGCTGGTTATTTTGGAGGATATATAGACGAAATTATTACTAGAATGGTAGATATTTGGGCAGGTTTACCCTATGTATTAATTGCATTGGTAGTAGTAGGAGCAATCGGTCCTAGTTTAAGGACCATGGTCGTACTTCTAGTACTTGTCGCATGGTCTCCTTTTGTGAGACAGGTAAGAGGAGAGGTCTTAGTTTTAAAAGATATGGAGTATGTTTCAGCTGCTAAAATAGCAGGTGCTTCTAGTTATAGAATATTATTTTTTCATTTACTCCCTGGAACCATCAATACAATGATTGTAGTTGCAACTCTCAGTGTTGGTCATATGATTTTAGCTGAAGCTTTCTTAAGCTTTTTAGGAGCAGGAATCCCACCTCCAACTCCAGCTTGGGGTTCAATGATAGCTGATGGTAGAGAGTATATGCGAGATGCATGGTGGGTATCTGTAATACCTGGAATTGCTATATTCCTTGTTACCGCATCATTAAGTCTATTAGGTGATTGGTTAAGGGACTATTTCGATCCAAGATTAAGACAACAGGCGATAAATTAATTGACAAATAAAATACACAAAATAAAATTACAATATTAGTAAAGTAGAGGAGTAAAATGGTCACTACAAATATAGATAAAAGTTTAATTTCTCATTTATTCCGTAGAGCGGGTTTTGGAATTACTGAAAGCGAAATAAACCTATTATCGGAAAAATCATATGAGAATATTGTAGAAAATCTATTAAACCCAGAACAATTCCCAGAAATACAAGAAGATTTACTTAGAAGATACAGGATGGAATTAAATTTCCCTGACACACATGATGGTTGGCAATCTCATTGGATTTATAAAATGATCAATACTAAAAGGCCACTCGAAGAAAAAATTACGCTTTTTTGGCATCATATATTTGCAACGTCTATTGGAAAAAGCGAACATACTCCATCTTCAGTAGAACAAATTCGAACATTTAGAAAAAACGGATTATCTAATATGAAAAAGATTCTATTAGACCTAGCAAAAGATCCCGCTATGCTTTTTTGGTTAGATAATTGTGAAAATCATAATGGTGAACCAAATGAAAATTGGGGTAGAGAACTTTTAGAATTATTTTCTATGGGTGTAGGAAATTATACAGAGGATGATATTAAAAATGCTTCCAGAGCCTTTACAGGATGGACATTTGTACAACCTCTACCTTTAGATCCATATGCAAGATATGATTCAGAGTTTCTTTATATAGATGAAGATCATGATCATAGTGAGAAAACATTTCTTGGGCAAACTGGAAATTTTAATGGAGAAGATATTATAGATATTATTGTTAAACAACCCGCTACAGCGAAGTTTATATCAAGACATTTGTATAATTTTTTTGTTGCTGACGAACCTCAGGTACCTGCTTGGGATATTGTTCCACCTCAAGACCAAGAGGCCATAGATGGGATGGTTAAGGTTTATTTAGATTCTGACGGAGATATAAAGGAAATCTTAAGATTTATGTTTACTTCTAACTTTTTTAAAGAAGCAAAATTTAAAAGGGTAAAAAGTCCAGTTGAACTTGTTACAGGAATAATAAAGATAAATGGACAACATAAATTTCCTGGTGTTGAATTTCCTTCTCTTTCTGCATCTATAGCAGGTATGGGTCAGATGGTTATGGTTCCTCCAACAGTAGAAGGTTGGCATACGGGCAAAGAATGGATTGATGGAGGTACTTTAAATGAGAGAGTTAATTTTGCAGTAGATAATATTCGTGGTAAAGCTCAATCTGTATCAAGTATTTTGGGTAATAATGATGCTTACGATAAATTAGATACTTTAACAGTCGATTTGCCAGAAGGAATAAAAGAAATAGTTGGAAAAATTAAAGAAGAAAAAATATCTGATTCTGAGAATCTATTAAATAGATGTCTTGAATTACTAGGATATATAGAAATAAATGATTCAACTAGAAAAGAATTTATTTCCGAGATCGACAACAAAGAACCTATTTCTTTCTCATCAAAAGAAGAATCATTAACTACAGAAGAAAATATAATTACTTTACTACAAGCGATAGTTTCAACGATAGAATTTCAATTTGGATAGGAGCAATAAATGGTAATTTCAAATGAACTAAATAATAAAACACTAGTAATAGTTCAACTTAACGGTGGTAATGACTTTATGAATACAGTTGTTCCTTATGGAAATGGTCTTTATAGAGATTTTAGACCTATCGTAGGAATTGACCAAGAACATATTACACCAATAGATGACTACATAGGTTTTAATAATGATGTTGCGCCTATAAATGATTTATACAATAAAGGTCAAGTTGCAATCATACAAGGAGTTGGATATCCCAATTCTAGTAGATCACATTTTAGAAGTATGGATATTTGGCATACCTGTGAACCTGATATTGTAGCTAATGAAGGTTGGTTAGGTAAAACTGTTAGAATGATAGATCCTTCAACTGATAACCCACTAACTGCCGTAAGTTTTGGAAGAGGACTTCCAAGAGCTCTTACAGCTCAAGAAGTTATGGTAACTTCAGTTGGAGACCTTGATACTTATGGTCTAATGAGTGGTATTCAAGCAAAAGAACAAAAAGCTCAAGCTTTAGATTTATTTAAGAGGGTTTATACTCCAGCAATTGGATCTGGATTAATACAGGATTATCTAGGAAGAACTGGTGTAGATGTAATAAGAGGTGCTGATATGTTAAAAAAAGCTCCGCAGATGTATAAGTCTACAGTTGAATACGCTGATAATGCTATTGCCAAGAGTTTGAGAGATGTAGCACGTGTACACTTAGCTGGATTAGGGACTAGAATTTTCTACACCCAACATGGAGGCTACGATACACATGCGAATGAAGTTCCTACTCATCCAAAATTGTTAACAGATTTATCTGGAGCAATAGGTGATTTTTTTCAAGATTTGAGTGATCATGATGCAGATCAAGATGTTGTAATGCTGGTTTTCACTGAATTTGGAAGAAGAATAAAAGATAATGCTAGTGGCACAGATCACGGATCAGGAGGAGGAGCATTTGTTATCGGACCCTCTGTAAAAGGAGGATTATTTTCAGAATATCCTTCTTTAGATCCCAGTGAACACGATCAAGGCGACCTTAAACATACATACGATTTCAGAGGTCTATATTCTACTCTATTAGAAAATTGGCTTGGTTTAGATCCCATAGAAATTGTAAATGGTAATTTTGAAAAACTAAACCTATTTAAATAATAATTGGAGTAAAAAAATGGTAATTCCATATGGAGTTTTAAGAGTTGGTTATCAATATTATAAGACTATTGGAATGAGGCGTTTAACAAATTGGCCTATTTCAGTTGCTGTAGGTGACGACAATAATGAAGTTCACATTTTATGTAAAGGTGATGGATTAACATTTATCAGAAGACTGACTTTGGATGATGAAGATAAAGGAGCTTTCAACTTAAATGGTGGTCCTGCTGCAATAGGTGGACCATTTATAGTAGATGGAGATTTCTCATCTGTATCAGGAATGATAAAAGATAAAGAAGGTAATTTAGTATTTTCTGATGAAGGAAACCATAAAATATCTAAAGTATCAATAAAAGGTGAATTAATTAATCAATGGGGAGACCATGGCAACAAGGATGGTGAACTAAATCGTCCAGGTGCTTTAGCTGAGGACCCCGAAGGTAATTTACTAGTTTCTGATTCTCAGAACCATAGAATCCAAAAATTCGATAGTGATGGTAATTTTATTTTCGGATTTGGTTCATATGGATCTGCAAAAGGACAATTCAACACCCCATGGGGTATAGATGTAGATTCCGAAGGTTTTATCTTTGTAGCAGATTGGAGAAATGATAGAATTCAGAAATTCGATTCAGATGGAAATTTCGTTTCTATCTTTGGTAAAGGTTCGGGTTCAGGTGAAGGAGAACTTAATCGTCCAGCAGCAGTAAAAGTTGATGAAGATGGTGATATTTATATAGTTGATTGGGCGAATCATAGAATCCAACTTTTTGCACATGATGGACACTTTGTTGAAAAATTTATTGGTGATGCCACATTATCAGATCAAGCACGTAATTATATGATTACAAACATGCTTGCTATGAGAGTCAGAGAAATGACATCAATTGAACCTCAAAAACGCTTAAGATGGCCAGCTTCTGTAACTGTAAAAAATGGCTTGATGTTCATTCCAGATTATGGCTCAGCTAGAATACAAATTTACAAAAAAGATGTTTTGAGATTATCAGAAGGAGAGATAGCAGAAAAACCTAGATCTCATTCTTTATACACTCAATTCTAATTCTATTTAACTTAAAAAGATTTCAATATTTTTAAGTTAAATGGATTTAACAAAAAAATATTGAAATATCTATGAAACATTTTAGTAATAGAATCATTTCTAAATGATTTTAGGGTAATTAAATTTTTTAGGAGTTAATTATGGATTCTGGTTCAATTGCCTGGATGCTCATCAGTTCAGCTTTAGTTTTATTGATGACACCTGGGGTTGCTTTTTTTTATGGTGGATTAGTAAGAAGAAAAAATGTTGTTTCTACACTTATGTATTCATTCGTTTCAGTAGGAGTCGTTAGTGTCGTATGGGTTTTATGGGGATATAGCTTAGCTTTTGGAGAGGGAGGTTCTGCTTATATTGGAACCTTGAAGAATTTCGCACTTTCTGGAGTAGATACACCAGATGCACAAATATTTGCAATTTTCCAAATGATGTTTGCTATTATCACACCAGCTCTTATAACAGGAGCATTCTGTGAAAGATTTAAATTCAAAACTTACTTAGTGTTTTTAGTGTTGTGGGTTACTTTTGTTTACGCCCCTATAGCGCACTGGGTATGGGATGCGAATGGATGGTTATTAGAACTTGGAGCATTAGATTTTGCAGGTGGAGCTGTTGTACATATTAATGCAGGAATTGCTGCAATAGCTGCTGCTGCTCTAGTTGGTAACAGAAGAAATATAGGTAAAGGTGTTGCAGCTCATAATGTCCCATTTGTTATTCTAGGTGCTTCTTTACTTTGGTTTGGTTGGTTTGGCTTTAATGCTGGATCTGGTCTTGCCGCAGATGGTTTAGCAGTCAGTGCATTTTTGGTAACAAACACTTGTGCTGCCACAGCTATGTTAATTTGGGTGATTCTTGGAATGATTCACAATGGTAAGGTAAGTGGTGTTGGGGCTGCAGTTGGTGCAATCGCTGGATTAGCTACAGTTACACCAGCAGCAGGATTTATAGGTGTGGGCTCTTCACTTATTTTAGGAGTAGTTACAGGAATTATAACTTTCTATGTCGTACAATATAAAGGAAAAATTTCAATTGGAAATTTCAATTTGGAAGACGATGCTTTAGATGTTTTCGCAGTACACGGTGTAGGAGGTATTATTGGTGTAATTGGTACTGGAATTTTAGCTTCTAGCGGAGGTCTAATTGACGGATCTTCAGAACTATTAATTAATAATTTAATATTGGTTGTTTCAACTATAATTTATTCTTTAGTTATTAGTTTATTGATTTTAAAAATACTTGATGTAATTCCTGGATTAGGTTTAAGGTCAAGTGAATCTGAAGAAGATGATGGATTAGATATTAGTGACCACGGAGAAAAAGGATATATTTCAGATTAGAACTGATCTATAAAAATTTGTTCTACTAAATATTGAAAAAGTAAAAACTTCTTTTAGTATGTATTACTAGAAGAAGTTTTTATTATTATTTGAGCTAGAACTTAAACTTCTTGAGGTGATTATCTTTTGAGAACAAAATCAGCAGTTCTTTTTGAAACTGGCCAATCATTAAAAATTGTAGAACTAGAACTCCAAGAACCAAAATCAGATGAAGTTTTAGTTAAAGTAGTAGGTGCTGGTATTTGTCATAGTGATTACCATTATATTGACGGTCATAGAAATTTAGTAACAAAGCCAATGTTAATGGGACATGAAGGTTCTGGAGTAATTGAAAAAGTTGGAGTTAATGTAAAATCGGTTAAACCAGGAGATAAAATCATATTCTCTATGGATTCAATGTGTGGATATTGCAAAAACTGCACAAATGGCAGACCTACTTTATGTCTTTTAAATCTTAGTAAAAAAAATATACCAAGATTTAAAATTAATAATGAACCAGTTCACCAATATGGGGGTGTTGGAACATTTTCTCAAAAAACAATCGTCACAGAAAATTCTGTAGTTAAAGTTTCAGACGATGTTCCATTAAATAAAGCCTGTTTAATAGGTTGTGCTGTAATAACTGGTATAGGGTCAGTCCTAAATAGAGCTAAAGTTGAAAAAGGTAGCTCTGTAGCTGTCTTTGGCTGTGGAGGAGTAGGTCTCAATGTAATTCAAGGAGCTATTTTTTCATCAGCGTCAAAAATTATTGCTATCGATAATAATGAATTTAAATTAGATAAATCTAAAGATATTGGAGCTACACATACAATTAATCCCGATAAGGAAGATCCGGTTGAAAAAATTCTTGATATTACAAAATACGGAGTAGATTATGCTTTTGAAGTAGTAGGATTCCCTAAAATATTGAACCAGGCATTTAATTCTACTTGTCCAGGTGGAACAGCTATAATGGTAGGGCTTCAACCTGCAAATGCAAAAGTTTCTGTAGATTGTAATGACCTACTATTAGATAGGTCTTTAATTGGTGCTTTTCATGGTACATCAAGACCTCGTGTTGATTTCCAATGGTTATTGGATTTATATAAAACAGACCGACTTGATTTAGATTCACTAATCTCAAAAGAAAGACCATTATCTGAAATAAATGAAGCATTCAACGATATGAGAGATGGTAAAACTGTAAGATCTATAATAACTTTCTAGTTAATAATTTGGTTCTACCCCAAAACCACTCTTATCATTAAGTTCAATTTTTCCATCTATTGGAGTTGGGGCACCTATCCAAATATCATCTTTAATTGATGATCTTTCACCCATCACTAACTCAGCAAAATTTTCACAATCTGATGCAGCTATTAAATGCATCCCCCAAGGTTCTCCACCTCGATGTGGAATCACAGAAACGTCGTAATTTTTAGCTATATTCATTATCCTCATCCCAGCTGTAATACCTCCACACCAAGTTATATCAGGCTGCCAAATATCATAAGCTTTAGTTGAAGCTATTTCTAGAAACCCATATTCGGTAAATTCATGTTCTCCTCCAGCCATATTTATTGGTTTTATTTTTTCTCTTAATTCTCGAATTTCTTCTAGGTGATCAGGAGTTAGAATGTCTTCGAACCAAAATATATTTAAATCTTTCAGAGCTTCTGTCATCTTTAGTGTTATTTCAATATCCCACGACATATAAACATCAAACATAATCTCTGCTTCTTTACCTAATATACATCTAGAAGAATTAGCGGATTTATATGCTTGATCTATTGATTTTTCTCCGTTCCATCGGTGTGGTAATTTCTGTGCAGTGAAACCCATCTCAGAATACCATTCAGTATCAATACCTGTAGCATAACATCTGATTTTTTCTTTACTTACCTTTCCAATCAACTCGGCTACGGGCTTAGATTCAACCTTACCTAAAACATCATATAGAGCAAGATCAACTCCACTAATAGCCATTATAGCTATACCTTTTCTTCCATAAGGAATTGAAACTTTGTAAAGAAAATCCCAAATATCAGAAATATCATTTAAAGAATTAAGTTCCTTGCCTTGTAAAACTTCTGAAAAATGACCATTTATTATTTCTAAAGAAGATTTGCCTCCTCCTCCATAACCCCAACCGATATCACCAGTATCTGTTTCTACTCTTACTATTATTTGCCAAAGATGAGTTCGCCATGAATTTTCTACATGATTGAAATTAGGGTAAATAGCTTTAATCGATCTTATTTTCATAATTTAAGTACTATTAATCCAATATTTTATAGGCTCATAAATTAACCCAATAGCTAAAATAACTAATATTAAATTAAAGCCAAAAGAAAAGGATTTTTCAGGCATCCAATTTAAAATATATTTACCAATCCAAGTACCAATCATTCCAAATATAATCATAAAAACTATTAACAAAATATAAGGAGTAAAAGTAAAACCTAATAATCCAAAAATAATTATCTTTATACCATGTTGCAATGACATATATGCACCATGCGTAGCAACAGTTATTCTTCTTTCATTTGTTATACGTTTTATATAAGGTCCTAATAAAGCACCAGTTCCACCAACAAACATAGTAGTAAAAGATGTAATAATACCAACTAAAAAAGATGCCTTTGAAGATTTATTACTAATTTTATTTAATCCTGATCCCCATATTGAATAGAGTATAAAAATACCTATAATTCCCTGTAATAAATATCCGGGAATATTAAATGCTATTTGACCTCCAACAGATAACCCAATTAAGTTCCCAAAGAAAAATGGTACTATGCCATTAAATTGAATATTACGCCACATAATTAATGCTCTAAAGAAATTTGAATTCAATTGTATAACTGCATGGATCGGAATAACTGCTATAGGATTTAGTATATTAACTAGAACTGCAATTAACATAGATCCACCACCTAGACCAAATGTAGCAGAAACAGCAGAAGTAAATAAACTTATTATGCAAAGTATGAAAAAAGTGATAATTGAAATATCAGGGGTATTGGATATGATTTCAAAAAAAAATGACATAAAAATTCTTAATAAAATTTAATCACTAAAAAATATTTGATTAATATATTATGAAAAACCCTAATTTTATTATACGTTTTCTAGGTTTTAGCTGTATACGATTATCTAAAATTTCTACCTCTGGATCCTCCTCCATAACCTCCTCTATCTCTACCACCAGATCCTCCTCTGAAGTTATCTCTACCTCTGGATCCTCCTCCATAACCTCCTCTATCTCTACCACCAGATCCTCCTCTGAAGTTATCTCTACCTCTGGATCC
>MDTE01097583.1_pt1 | contig 16305 bp, 16 predicted proteins | sample 811231 | NCBI WGS metagenome assembly MDTE01 (sample SAMN05326651, study PRJNA326480) | marine metagenome | isolation source: seawater | place: Indian Ocean: Red Sea | collected 2010
TGTGGCACTGCTTTTCTCTATTTTTGAACTTAATCCTGCACCATTTTGCTTATTAGACGAAGTAGATGCTCCCTTAGACGATACTAATGTTGGCCGCTTTTGCGATATCGTTAAAGAAATGAGTAGTAATGTTCAATTTGTTGTTATAACTCATAATAAGAAAACCATGGAACTAACTAAGCAACTTATTGGTGTTACCATGAGTGAGCCTGGCGTATCAAGATTAGTCTCAGTTGATATAGATGAGGCTGTAGAAATGTCAGAAGTACAGATCACATAACTATGGAAAGTGCATGGATATTATTAACTGCTATTTTTGCAGGTCTTATATCTATCTTAATTTACGAAAAAAGAAAAAGAACTAATCATCAAAACCAATTAAATATAAATGAAAATTTTATAATCAATGAAAATAAGGCTGGGAAAAATAAAGTTATAACCATGAGATTGTCACTTGAAGGCGAAACTATAACACTAGTGGATGCTATCAAGTTATTTCAACCTAAGTCAATACGGCTAAATAGTAAGGGAATATTTGAGAAAAAAATAACGGATAGTTTCTCTTATTTTGTAGCAAATCTAAAAGAACCCGGCTACTTCAAGGATGATCAAAGCATTGCAGGATTCACTTTCTTTTTTGTCTCTAGTTATGAGATTGATGATAAGCGCTATTATGAAGATATGAAGAAAGATCTTGATGAAATTAATTCAATTATCAATGGGAAAATTATAGATGACAGCAATTTTAAGAATGAAATAACAAGCGAAGAATTTGTTTAATTATAATGGCATCAATAAAAAAGCATATTAGAGAACTAATAGACGAGATTATTCGTCATAATTATCAATATCATTCTCTAGACCAACCACTGATATCTGATGAAGAATATGATTGTCTTTTTAATGAGCCTTTACAGTTAGAAAAAGAATATCCAAATAAACTATTACCTGAATCACCTACACAGAGAATAGGCTCTGTAACATCCTCAATAAGTAAAAAAACTAATAATTTAATCGTTGGTGATAAACCAGGTTCTAAACTTAAGACAGCAAAAGAGCTAAAGATCAATATAATAGATGAAAATCAATTTGAAAAAAATTATTGACCATGCAAGAAAAGGATTCTAATAAACCACAACAAAGTGAGATGCCGTTCGCTATAATTGACGGTGAACAAATCACTGAATTACCTAAAGATTTATACATTCCTCCTGTTGCTTTGCAAGTCTTCCTAGATGCTTTCGAGGGACCCCTAGATCTGCTTCTCTATTTAATTAGAAAACAGAACCTAGACATTCTTGATATACCTATTGCTGATATTACCGAACAATATGTTAATTATATTAATCTTATGAAAGAGCTGGAGCTTGAATTAGCTGGTGAATATCTGCTAATGGCCGCAATGCTTGCCGAGATAAAATCTAAACTATTACTCCCGATCTTTGAGGAAATTGAAGACGAAGAGGACCCCAGAGCAGAATTGGTTAGACGACTTTTAGAATATGAAAGATATAGAAAAGTTTCTGAGGAAATTAATGAATTAGATAGGGTTGAAAGAGATATCTACCTTTCATTTGTTGAGACAGATCAATTTGAACAACCAATGGTTCTCCCAGATATTCAATTAAAGGAGTTGGTTTTTTCGTTTCAAGAGGTTCTTAAAAAAGCAGAAATGTTCTCAACACTTCATTTCACAAAAGAACCGTTGTCTGTGAAAGAACGGATGATGACGATTCTAGAAAAGATAGAAAACGAGGACTTTGTAAGGTTTGAGGACTTATTTGATCTAGAGGAAAAAAAAATGGGTTTAGTCGTAACTTTTCTCGCCATCTTAGAACTAATGAAAGAGCTACTTATAGAAATCGTTCAAGCTGAAGAATTTGGTACAATACACATCAAAACATTGATAGAAAAATAATGGCAGCTGACTTCAATTTAAAAAATACTATAGAGGCCCTCTTGTTATCATCAGATGAACCTCTTTCTGCTGATAAATTGTATAAGATTATAAGTAACAAAGAAAACATCACAAAAGCAGATGTATTAGCTTCGATAAAAAAGTTAGAAAATGATTATGAATTAAAAGAAATTGAAATATCTAGAGTCGCCAGCGGCTTTAGAATTCAAGCAAAAAAAACAATTAATGATTATTTAAATATAATTTTTGCAGAAAAAACACCCAGATATTCTAGAGCCTTAATGGAAACGTTATCCATCATAGCTTATAAGCAACCTGTAACCCGAGGGGACATAGAAGCCATTAGGGGAGTTTCAGTTAGTTCTAGTATTATGAGAACACTATCTGATAGAAACTGGATTAAAATTATTGGCTATAGAGATGTCCCAGGGAAACCAGCAATGTTTTCAACCACTGCAGAATTTCTTAACTATTTTGGCCTTGAAAGGCTTGATGAACTTCCAGATTTGCCTGAGATTAAAGAACCTAAAAATCTAGATCTAGAGTTAGATAATCAAGGTAATGATCAAAATAATGAAAAGTCTATCTCTGATTCGATGCTTAATTAGCTATTGACAATCAATACTTTGACCATCCGTGTCTCTACTCTCATCGCTCATTAGCCAAACATATTTTTTTAAGACATCTTCCGGCTTAAGTAATCTTTTAGGATCTTCAAGAGGGTATGCTGATTTTCTCATTTTAGTTTGAATTGCACCCGGGTTTATGCAATTAAATCGAATCGTTTTATCGTTTTGGTATTCTGAACTTAATATTTGGCACAATCCTTCAACTCCAAATTTTGACACAGAGTAAGCCCCCCACAAAGCTTTGCCAACTCTACCAACACTACTAGTGGTGAATATAACTGAAGCACTTTCAGATTTTTCTAGGCTTGGTAATAATGATTTTGTCAAAATAAATTGTGTAGTCAGATTAACATGTATTGTATTGACCCATGTTGATACATCATATTGATTAATAGGTGAACGATCACCTAGTATTGCTGCGTTTAATAATAGTCCATCTAATTGTCCATATTTATTCATTAAATTTTCTGTAAGTTCTTGATAATCGCTGCCATCAGCTTTAGATAGATCCATTATAGAAATCATTGGGGTAGGCCCATTATTTGAAATTATAGTATCGTAAGTTTTTTCAAGGTTATTTACATTTTTTCCTAATAAAATTACAGAAGCTCCCTGGGAGGCATACTCAATTGCTGCAGTTCTTCCCATCCCATCCCCTGATCCAGTAACTAGAACATTTTTGCCTTTTAGATTTTGGTTAGATAACATTTAAAATATCAATTGGTTTATCAATACAAAAATCTGCACCCCATTTTTCTGGATGATCATCTTTCGTTCTATAACCGTAAGAGCAAGCGATAGATTTTATACCTGCAGATCTAGCTGATTCAATATCCTTTAGAGAATCACCAATATAATAGCAATTCTGAGATTGTTTAAATTTAACTTCCTTTAAGGCCTTTAGAATAGGCTCGGGATGTGGTTTTGCGAATTTAACATCATCTCTAGTGATTAAACAAATAGCTTTATCAATTATCCCTAGTTTTTGTAGCAAGGGTTTAGCAAATCGATGAGATTTATTTGTAACTACACCCCATAAATGATTATCTTCCTCCAATCTTTTTATAACCATACTCATTCCGTCAAACAAGGAGGCTTTGCTACCGAGTATCTGCTCATAAAGAACTAAGTATCTATTGTAACGGTCTCCATTAATCTTGGGAATATCTTTAAAAACCGAAGTAAATATACCCATTACTCCATGAGAAACAAAAGGTCTTACATCATCATATTCAACTGGACTCATTCCTTGTTCTTTGAGTAAAGTATTTAACGCGATATGCATTTCAGGTGCTGTATCAACCAATGTTCCATCTAAGTCAAATAGCAATAGTGAACGTGTTGCCATTTATTCAGTCTTCTTGAAATGCATCATATAGTTAACACTTACATCATCAGTTAAAGTAAAAAATTTACTGAAAGGGTTATAGCTAACTCCGACCAAGTCAATCAATTTCAAACCAGATTCTCTAGACCATTTTTCCAATTCAGATGGTTTAATCAGGCAATCATATTCATGAGTACCTTTTGGAAGAAGATTTAAAACATACTCTGCGCCAACAATAGCCATAATAAAAGACTTTATATTCCTATTGATTGTGGAAAAGAATATATCTCCCCCATCTTTAACTGCATATGCACAAGACTGAATTATCTTAGATGGGAAGGGAACATGTTCTAACATTTCCATACATGTTAGAACATCATATTTTTGGTTGTTTTCTTTAGCAAATGATTCTATATCTACATAATGATAGTTGATATTTCTTATACCAGATTTTTCTTGGTGCATTCTTGCAATACTAAGTGCTTTATCTGCTAAATCTATACCATCGACATGTTTTGCTTTTCTGGCTAATGACTCTGTTAAAATACCTCCACCACAGCCCACGTCAGCACAAATCTTTTTATTTAAGTTTGATGCATTATCAATATACTCTAACCTAAGTGGATTGAGGTTATGGAGTGACTCGAAACCACCTTTTGGGTCCCACCATTCATCTGCCAAAGCATTAAATTTTTTTATTTCTTCTTGACTTGAGTTTGACTTATTTATCTTCATTGAATTCATTAAAAACAACAGTGCGAATTGCTCATAAATGAGCTAACAATATGGTAAAATTATACCCTTAATAATCGTCTAAACCTAACTAAACAATTAATGATTATAAATTAATCGCACACACTTAAAATATTTCAATGATTGATAAGATCTCACAAATAAATCTTGAAGATGAAATGAGGAAATCATACCTCGATTACGCCATGAGCGTAATTGTAGGAAGAGCCTTACCAGATGTTAGAGACGGATTAAAGCCTGTTCATAGAAGAGTCTTATATGCTATGAAAGTTCTAGGTAATGACCACACTAAGCCTTACAAAAAATCTGCTAGGATAGTTGGCGATGTTATTGGTAAATATCATCCACACGGTGATAGCGCTGTCTATGAAACAATAGTTAGAATGGCACAAGATTTCTCTCTAAGATATATGCTTGTGGATGGACAAGGTAACTTCGGATCTATTGATGGAGATAGAGCAGCTGCAATGAGGTATACCGAAGTTAGAATGCAGAAGATTACCCAAGAATTACTAGCTGATATAGATAAGGATACAGTGGAATTTATCCCCAACTATGACGAATCTGAATATGAACCAAGCGTTCTTCCTACACGATTACCTAATTTACTGATCAATGGATCTGCTGGAATAGCCGTTGGTATGGCTACAAATATACCTCCTCACAACTTAACTGAAGTAATTGATGGCTGCCTTCTGATGCTGTCCAATCCAAATTCTACTATAGATGATCTTATCAAAGTCATTCCGGCACCTGATTTTCCAACTGCGGCCACAATACATGGTATTGATGGAATTAAGATGGCTTACGAAACAGGTAAAGGTAGAGTTCATGTTAGGGCTAAAACCACAATTGAAGAAATAAAAAATTCAGAGCGAGAATCTATTGTGATTACAGAACTACCATACCAGGTCAATAAGGCAAGACTCATAGAAAAAATTGCTGAACTAACAAGGGATAAGAAGATAGAGGGAATTTCAGAAATTCGAGATGAGTCAGATAAGGATGGCATGAGAGTCGTTATTGAACTCAAAAAAGGCCAAGTATCCGATGTTCTTTTAAATAACTTGTATAAGCAAACGCTTCTAGAAAGTACATTCTCAATTAATATGGTTGCTTTAGCTAATGGCCAACCAAAATTAATGAATCTGAAAGAAATGCTAGAAGCATTTATCGCTCATAGAAGAGATGTTATTACCAAAAGAACAATTTATGAACTAAACAGATCCATTAACCGTGCTCATATCTTAGAAGGACAGACTATTGCTCTGACAAATATCGATGCAATGATAGAACTCATTAAGAAATCAAAAACTCCTGCAGATGCACAAAAAGCGTTAGTAAGTAAGATCTGGAAAATAGGAAAAATTAAACAGATGCTAAAGAAGGCTGGAAACATATCAACTGTACCAAATAACATAAATGATAATGAAAAATTTGGAATTGAAAAAAGAGGATATAGGCTTTCTACTGAACAGGCGAAGGCAATTCTAGAACTAAAACTTAATCGCCTCACAGGACTTGAGCAGGAAAACATTTATAACGAATACACAGGCCTTTTAGAAGATATAAAAAAGTTCACTAGAATCTTATCTGACCCAGATGCATTAACAGAAGTAATTAAAAACGAACTCGAAGAGACTAAAAATCAATTTGGTGACGAAAGAAGAACAGAGATAGTTGAGTTCTACTCAGATTTAACAGATGAGGATCTTATACCAGAAGAAGACCTAATTGTTACCTTATCGAGAGAAGGTTATGCTAAAACTCAATCATTAGATGTATACCAAGCTCAAAACCGTGGTGGAACTGGGAAGAGAGCAGCTTCGTTTAAGGATGAAGACTTTATAAGAAAGTTGTTTGTAGCAAACACTCACGACACTCTTCTTTGTTTCTCTAGCTATGGAAAAGTTTATTGGATTAAAGTCTATAGATTGCCTAGAGGTGGAAGGAACGCAAAAGGTCGACCAATAGTAAATTTACTCCCTTTAGATAAGGACGAAAGAATTCAAGCAGTTCTTCCTGTAAAAATATTTGATGATGATCAATATGTTTTTATGGCTACAGAAAAAGGTACAGTAAAGAAGACTAAATTGTCTGCATACTCAAGACCGATGAAAAGCGGTATTAAAGCTATAAAACTTAAAGATAAAGATAGAGTAGTTAATGTTGAAATCACAGACGGAAAAAAAGAAATCATGCTGTTTGCTGATTCAGGTAAATCTATACGATTCCATGAAAAAGATGCTAGACCAATGGGTAGAGTTTCACAAGGTGTAAGAGGTATGAGACTAGATAAAAATCAGAAATTAATTTCACTCATTGTTTTAGATCAAGGCAATATACTGACAGCAACTGAAAATGGATATGGAAAACAAACGAAAGCTGACGAATTCTCAAATCAGAGAAGAGGAGGCAAAGGTGTTATTGCTATACAGACTTCTAAAAGGAACGGTAATGTAATAGGTGCAAACCAGGTAGAGGAGAATGATGAAGTTATGTTTATTAGCTCATCAGGGAATTTAATTCGAACAAAAATAGACGCTATATCTTTAATAGGACGAAATACACAAGGGGTTAAACTGATAAGGCTTTCAGAGAAAGACAAACTCTTAGGTATGGAGAAAATCATATCTGATAACAACTCAGAAGATTAAACATGTCTAAAAATATCTTTAACTTCTCTGCAGGTCCTGCAAGTCTTCCACGAACAATAATTGATAAATTGCCTTCCGAGATCATTAATTTTGACCGGGGGATGTCAATTCTTGAAGTAAGCCATCGTAGTAAAAAATTCAAAGAATATGCAAAAAGATCTGAATTATCACTCAGACGAATATTAAATATTGGAGACAATTACGATGTTGTATTTTTGCAAGGAGGAGCAACTCATCAATTTACGATGGTACCTCAAAATTTATCCAATGATGGAAATGCTGATTATTTAATTACTGGAGGATGGTCAAAGAAAGCAGCAACTTATGCCAAATATCACACTAATGTCAATATTGTCTCAGACTCATCAGAGAATAACTTTACAGATATTGCTGATAGATCAACTTGGAATATGAAACCTAATGCAGACTATTTCTTTTATTGTGCAAATGAAACTGTCCATGGAATTGAAATTCATGAGTATTTAGATGTTAGCTCACCATTAATTTGTGATATGTCATCGACTTTATGCACTAGACCAATAAATGTAAATAATTTTGATTTAATATTCGCAGGGGCTCAAAAAAATCTTGGCATCGCTGGACTTACAATAGTTATTGTAAAAAAAGACTTGATTAAAAATAAAGCGAATTACTTAACGCCAATTATGAGATATGAGGATCATATTAATGATAATTCTATGCTAAATACTTCACCTGTTTTTTCTTGGTTTGTTGCTGGATTAGTATTTGAATGGATAGAGGAGCAGGGAGGTCTCACAAAAATGGCTAATTCCAACAAGGCAAAGTCGCAGCTTCTCTATAATTATATTGACCAATCTAGCCTTTACCAGAACTCAGTAAAGTCTGAGTATAGATCTTGGGTTAACATACCGTTCACATTATCTGCAAATAATCTTGATAACGACTTTTTAAGGATGGCAGAGAAGTCAGGTTTATACAATTTAAAAGGACATAGAAGTGTTGGTGGAATGAGAGCAAGTGTGTACAATTCGATGCCTATTGAAGGGGTTGAAAGACTTATATCCTTTATGAAGGAATTTGAAGATCAACAGTAAAAAATAAATGTACAAAATACTAAAACTTAATGATATTGCCGCTGAAGGTTTATTAGCATTTGGCACCAATTACCATATTGGCAATGAAGTTACGTCGCCAGATGCTATTTTGTTGAGATCATACAATATGCATGAGATGAAGATACCATCCAAATTATTAGCAGTCGGAAGAGCAGGATCAGGAGTAAATAATATACCTGTGGAAAAAATGTCAAAAATGGCAATACCTGTTTTCAATGCCCCAGGCGCTAATGCAAATGCAGTTAAGGAATTGGTTTTAGCCGCAATTCTTATTTCTGCTAGAAATATTCATCGAGCAATTAATTATGTTAGCACTTTAAAGAACTCTGAAGACTTAAGATCTCAAATTGAGTCAGCTAAAAGAGAATATGTTGGATTTGAACTGCCTAATAAAACCTTAGGAGTTATAGGTTTGGGTTCTATAGGAGTTAAGGTTGCTAATGCTTGCCATGAACTCGGAATGAAGGTCATTGGCTATGACCCAATGATAAGTGTTGATAATGCTATTAATTTAGTGCCTGGTATAAAGAAAATTGATGATTTAAATCAATTACTAAAAAACATAGATATTCTCACAATTCATATCCCTTATAGTCAGGAAACAAAAGGATTTATAAGTTCTAAGGAAATAAGCTTACTAAATCAAAACACGATCATTATTAATCTATCAAGAGAAGAAATTGTTGATACAGAATCCATTGTTTCAGCTTTAAAGGAGAGTCGTATAGATACATATGTAACTGATTTTCCCAATGTTGAGTTAATAGGAAACCCAGATGTCCTTGTTATGCCACACCTTGGGGCCTCAACCAAAGAAGCTGAGATTAATTGTGCTTTAATGGTTGCAAATAGCCTAATTTCTTTTATTGAAGATGGAAATATAATTAATTCTGTAAATTTCCCAAATGTAAGTTTAATTAGAGATACTCAGCATCGTCTAACTATTACTAATTTAAATAAACCCAATATGTTAGGCCAATTCACATCTTTACTTGGTAAAGCTAATATTAATATAAATGATTTATCTCATAAAAATTTTAAGGAAATTGGATACACCATTTTAAATATTGAAAAACCATTGACCGAAAATGTTGTTAAACAAATTAATAACATAGACGGAGTAATAAAAACTAATATATTATCCTGAAGACTATGAGAGTTTCATATTTAGGACCAAAAGGATCATTCTCAGAAATAGCCTTACTAAATTATTTTGATAGTAGTGCTGAATCTGTTCCATTACATAGTATTGCGGACGTATTTGAATCTATAGAAAAAAAACAATCTGATTATGGAATTATTCCTATTGAAAACTCAATAGAGGGCTCAATTAATAATACCCATGATTTACTTCTAAACTCTAATGTTAAAATTACTGGAGAAATAGAACTTGCAATTAATCAATGCTTGTTATCAAAAGATAATTCTATTGAAAATATGAAGATTCTTTATGCTCATCCTCAATCATTAGGACAATGCCAGAATTATATTAGAATGAATCTACCAGATGTTGAGTTACTTCCAGTTATCAGCAATTCTGAAGGTGCAAAAATGGTTGTTAATTCAGAAGAAGGATGCATTGGATCAGAAAAATTATCAACAGATTATGGTTTAAATATAATTGATTCTGGAATCCAAGATTTCTCTGATAATACAACGAGATTTATAATTATCGGTTCACGCATTACAAAAACGACTAATAATGACAAAACATCTATTATTGTGTCTCCTCCTGATAGTAAAAAATCTGGTTCTTTATTTAAAGTTCTTAAATCCTTTGCAGATCATGAAGTCAATTTATCTAGAATTGAGTCAAGACCATCAAAAAAGGGTAAATGGAGTTATGTCTTCTTTATCGATCTAGAAGGTAAATCCGATGATAAAAATGTTCTTGAATCATTAAATCAATTAAAACAACAAAATATAAAAATTAAAAATTTGGGTTCTTATCCAATTGCTAAACAATGAATGGATTCACTTTAATATCCAATAAGGTAAATTCATTAAATGGAGAAATAGAAGTCCCTGGCGATAAATCCATTTCACATAGAGCTGTTCTATTATCTATGTTATCTCAAGGCCGAACCGTTCTTGATAATTACTTGTTTTCTGAAGATATCAATAGAACTATTGAAGTTTCTAGATATCTAGGAGCAGATATTTATTTAAAAAATGAAATTATGGAAATTAATGGAATAGGTTTGGAGGGTCTAGTCCAACCCAAAGGAATACTGAATTTTGGTAATGCAGGAACTTCAATTCGATTATTTATGGGTATTTTAGCAGCTCAAAATTTTGATTCCGTTCTTACAGGCGATAAATCACTAAGAAAAAGGCCGATGGAAAGAGTGGCAGAACCCTTAAGGGCTATGGGCGCTGTTATTGAAACTAACGAAGGCAACCTTCCTGTGAAAATCAAAGCTACTAAGAAGTTGAATAATATAAGTTATAAATTAGATATCCCTAGTGCACAAATAAAGTCTTCTATTCTTCTGGCAAGTCTTTTTGCAGATGGTAAAACAGTTATCGAAACTGATTCCAAAACAAGAGATCATACTGAAATTATGTTAAAAGATTTTTCAGCAAGCATTGAAATTAAAAATAATACAATCTCAATAGATGGAGGAAATCTAACCTCACCAGAGTATATATATATCCCTGGAGACTTATCATCAGCTTCTTTTCTTATATTAGCTGCATTGATCTCCAAAGACAGTAAGATAAAAATAAAAAATGTTGGACTAAATCCCACTAGAATGGGATTCATTGAAATTATGAAGTTAATGAATGCTGATATAGAGGTTAATGTTGAAAACAAATTTAATTCTAAGGAAAAGATTGGCTCTATTATAGTTAGGTCATCAAATCTAAAAGCAATAGAAGTACCAAAGAATCTTATAACCTCTGCAATTGATGAACTGCCATTGGTATTTCTTGCCGCAGCTTGTGCTGAAGGAACTACATTGATAAAGAATGCTAAAGAGCTCAGGTTCAAAGAATCTGACAGGATAAAGGCTATGGTCACAAATCTTTCATCATTATCTATAGAAGTTAAAGAATACGATGATGGAGCAAGAATTAAGGGTGGACCAATAAAGGGGGCGACTTTAGAGTCATTTGATGATCATAGAGTCGCGATGACATGTTTGTTAGCTTCATGTAGATCAGAAACCCCTGTTACAGTGAAGAATTGCTTAAATATTAATACTTCATTTCCAACATTTAAGGAAACAATGAACTCAATAGGTATGGACATTAATGAATACTAATTATTTATGTTAATTATTACTATCGATGGTCCCAGTGGTGTTGGTAAGGGTACCCTTGCTCTTCATTTAGTTGAAAGATTCAAATTTAATTACTTAAACAGTGGCTCAATATACAGAAGCATTGCTTATATTGCTGAAACTAAAGGCATTGATTTGGAGGATACTCAAAAACTTAAAAGTATTGGTGATTTAATTGCCTTTCAAAATAATTCTAAAACTAATGATGTTGATATCATCTTTGAAGATAAAATTATTAATGATCTAATATTCAATGAACAAACAGCAAAAATAGCTTCCAAAATATCATCCAATAAAGAATTAAGAGTTTCCTTAGTTTCAATACAAAGATCCTTTGTAAAGAAACCAGGACTAATTGCTGAAGGAAGAGATATGGGAACTGTTATTTTTCCTAACGCAGATATTAAAATCTTTTTAACTGCTAACAATGAAACCAAAGCAAAAAGAAGATTTAAGCAGTTGAAGGAAAAAGGAATTAATGTTAGCCTCACGCATTTAATTGATGAGTTAAATGCAAGAGATAAAAGAGATTTGACTAGAAAAGCATCGCCTTTAATAATTCCTGAGAATGCTTTAGTAATAGAAACGGATAATAAAACCATTAGTGAGGTAAAAAAAGAAACAATTGAACATATAAAAAGTAAGAGTTATTTATGAATGAAAATTTTGAAAATCTATTTGAATCAAGTGAATATAGTAAGTCACTTAAGTTAGGACAGTTAATCCAAGCTGATGTAATAGATATTACTAATGATCACGCTATATTGTCCGCAGGCTTAAAGTCTGAATCCTTGGTAAATATTAACCAATTTAAAGACCAATCTGGTGACGTGGAAATCGAGATTGGTGACAAGGTTGAAGTGGTCATTGAAGAAATTGAAGATGGCGAAGGTAGAACAAAACTATCTCGCCAAAAAGCAAAGAATGAAAAAACATGGCAAAAACTTATAAATGCAATGAATAACGATGAAGTTGTTAATGGATTTATCCAAACTAGAGTTAAAGGTGGATTTACCGTACTTGTAGACCAAATTAATGCTTTTCTTCCTGGTTCACTAGTAGATGTTAGACCCGTTAGAGATACACAATATTTAGAAGGCTCAATGTCTGAATTTAAAGTAGTTAAAGCTGAAAAAAAGACAAATAACATAGTCTTATCTCGTAAAGCTGCGATTCAAGGTACAGCTGTCGAAAATAAAAATGATCTAATATCAAAAATAAAAGAGGGCGATATTTTAGATGGAGTAGTTAAAAACTTAACTGATTATGGTGCATTCATAGATCTTGGCGGAATAGATGGATTACTTCACATAACAGATATTTCATGGAAGAAAGTAAAACATCCGTCAGAATACCTAACTTTGGCACAAAATCTTAAAGTTAAAGTTATTGGAATAGATAAAGAAAAGTTTAGAGTTTCATTAGGATTAAAGCATCTTGAAGAAGATCCCTGGGCAAAAATCATTAAAAAATATGAAATTGGTATGAAAGTGACTTGCAATATATCTAACATAACTGACTATGGCTTATTTGTTCAGATAGAAGAAGAGATAGAAGGACTCGTTCATGTCTCTGAAATTAATTGGACTAACAGTAATCCAAATCCTTATAAAGTTGCTAATGTAGGGGATCAAATTGAAGTAATGATTTTAGACATTGATAATGAGAAAAGAAGAGTCTCTCTTGGGATGAAGCAAACAAAAGATAATCCATGGGAACACTTTGAAAATAATAATGATGAAGGTCAAAAAATAATTGGTAAAATAAAATCTATTACTGACTTTGGTGTATTTGTAGAATTAGATGGAGGCATAGACGGGTTAATACATATCTCCGATATCTCATGGGAATCAGAAGAAAATGTAGATCTTTCAACATTCAAAAAATCGGAAGAAATAGAAGCTGTAATAATTAATGTCGATTCAGCTAAACAAAGAATTTCATTAGGATTAAAACAGCTCTCAGGTGATCCATTTAAAGAGTATCTATCAGATAATCCAAAAAACACAATAGTGAAAGGCATAATTCAAGAAATTGATCAAAGAAATGCATTGATTAAACTTAATGATCAAGTAAAAGGTTTATTAAATGTTTCAGAAGTCTCAAGAGATAAAGTTGAAGATTTGAGAACTGTTTATAAAATTAATGATGAGATAGAGTCTAAAATCATTGGCTTTGATAAAAAAAATAGGACACTAAAACTCTCTATTAAAGCAAAAGAAGAAAAAGAAGAAAGAGATGCTATAGAGTCTTATAAAGCTGATGAAAAAGAGTCTATATCAAAAACCAGTTTAGGAGACCTCCTTAAGTCTAAATTCACAAGAAGCGAATAATTTGATTCCTATTTCTAATTTTTTTTGATGTAATCTATTAATGAGTATAAATAAAAAAGATCTGATTGAGATTATAGCGAAAGAACAAGATCAACTTCCATACAAGGACATTGAACTATCAATCAAAACAATCATAAGTTCAATGGTAAACTCTCTAAAAAAAGGTCAGAGAATTGAGATTCGAGGATTTGGTAGTTTTAGTCTAAGATATAGGCAACCTAGGATCGGAAGGAATCCTAAGTCTGGTCAATCAGTTAATATAGAAGAACGTTATGTGCCACACTTCAAACCTGGCAAAAACCTCAAAGAACGAGTAAAGCAAAAGTAGAAACTCCTCATAACAAATAAAACTTTAATGTTTTCAGACAGCATTTTTTATCTATCATTAATCTTCTTAATGTTTGCCCTTATGGGTTACCTGTATATTAAATTTTTTGATTCAGATAGCAATGATAAAACAATTAATGCTGATTATTTAACAGGTCTGAAATATTTATTAAATGAAGAGTCTGATAAGGCAATTAACTTGTTTTCAGACATTATTGAGGTTGATGAAGATACTATTCAAACTCATTTAGCTCTAGGGGTCTTATTCAGAAGGCAAGGTAAGATAGATAAAGCAATAAAACTGCATCAGAATATAATTAAAAGACCTGATCTTGAAGAAAATTATTATTTCCAGACTCTTAATGAGCTGGGAGAGAATTACTTTGCTGCAGGAATATATGATAAGGCTGAAGAGATCTTTATACAGCTAAAAGAAATAAAAAATCATAAAATATCGAGCCTTGAGAAATTAATTAAGATTTATGAATATCTTTGCCAATGGGACCTAGCATTAAAAAACCTAGAAGAATTATCAAATGTCGATAAAAGCAATATTCTAATCAATAGCACATCACACTATTATTCACAGTTATCTCAGGATTCAATAGATGATAATGATTTAGATAAAGCAGAAGCATATTTATTAAAAGCTAGAGACAATAATCCAAAATCAATAAGACATTTATATTTATCATCATTACTTGCTCTTAAGAATGATCAAAATAATAGAGCTTTAGATTTTTACCTTCAAATGACTGCCGAGAGTCCAGTTGGACACTTTCTACTTTTACCTCTTATTCTCCAAAGTGCAGATAAAAATGAACTAGAAATTATTGAAAATAAACTAGCTCAAATGATTTCAGATAATACTGAAGCAGAAATTTATTTTTCCATGCTGTCAGTGATCGAACCCGATATAAAAAGTAATATTCTTGATCAATCATTCAGAAATCAGATTTTTGAAAACGCTATTATCAAAGTAATACTTAATCAAAATAATAACATTTCAAAAGGCCTAGCTAATGATGATCTCATTAAAGAAATAAAATCAATTATTTATAAAAAAACTTTGGACGATTACAAATACAACTGCAACCAATGTGGATATGAGACTATTTCTCACTCTTGGCAATGCCCAACTTGTAAAAGCTGGGAAAAATCAAATCCTATAAACTTTATAGAAAAGATATAAATAGAGATGTAAAAGTGTTTACCCTTCTAAGATTCTGGCTCCCCGGGCCGGACTCGAACCAGCGACCAATTGATTAACAGTCAATCGCTCTACCAACTGAGCTACCGGGGAGTAGAATATAAAAACGAGTCTGCTTGAAGCTTAATAAATAGTCAAGAGAGTAGGTTATAACTTTAAGGAGTTTCTTATCCTACTTATGGATTCTTCGAGTAATTCCATACTAGTTGCATAAGACACCCTGATAAAGCCATTAGCTCCAAATGCACTTCCAGGTATAACAGCAACATTTGCCTTCTCAATAAGAAAACTAGAAAATTCAACATCATCTGAAAATCCCTTTCTTTCAAGTATTTGATGCACTTCTGGCAATAGATAGAATGCTCCTGTTCCAGGGGCTGTTTTAAAGCCATCAATTTGATTTAGAGCCTCACACATATAATCATGTCTTTTATTGTACTCACTCGTCATTTTCTCAATTTCTTCTGATGGGCCATTTAGTGCTGCTATTGTTGCTGCTTGAGATATAGATGACGGGTTTGATGTGCTTTGTCCTTGGACTTTTTTCATTCCCTTAACTAGTTCTGCACTTGCTCCACAATATCCAATCCTCCAACCGGTCATTGCATAGGCTTTAGAAACGCCATTAATTGTTATTGTTCTATCAAATAAATCAGGGCAAACTTCAGCAAAAGAAGAGATTGGTTCATCCCCCCAATATATATGTTCATACATATCATCAGTTGCAATTAGTATGTTTGGATAATTAATCAGGACATCACCTAGAA
>MDTE01130883.1_pt1 | contig 16301 bp, 15 predicted proteins | sample 811231 | NCBI WGS metagenome assembly MDTE01 (sample SAMN05326651, study PRJNA326480) | marine metagenome | isolation source: seawater | place: Indian Ocean: Red Sea | collected 2010
ACTTGTTGGTGGGCCCGGCCGGATTTGAACCGACGACCGCCCGGTTATGAGCCGGGAGCTCCACCAGACTAAGCTACGGGCCCCAGTGGCGCCGCTGATCGGATTCGAACCGATGACCGTCCGGTTAACAGCCGGATGCTCTGACCTACTGAGCTACAGCGGCACTGGATTGTGCTCACCAAGGTATAGTTTAAAACTTCTGCGATGAACAGAGATTGTATTTATGTGCAGTTTCATTAAGATAAAATGTCTTTGGTTATTATGGTCAGATCACGCCTCACAACTGGCGGATTTGCAGAACCTGTAGTCGCAGATACTGCAATGAGTCTTTCTAAGCAAGGACATCGTGTAATCTTGCTAGCATGGGATAGAACTGGAAGAAATGAAACTACAACTACAACTGAATGGGGAACTATATGGAGATATCAAGAAGAATGTGCACTCAATAATGCTGCTCTTTTCGCAAGAAAATTACCTGGGTTCCTATCATGGAGTACTTGGCAAATACTTGCCTTTCAGAAAATAGAAAAAGACATTATACTCCATTACCATGATTTAGACACATTGATTGGCGGAGTTTTTACATCCAAAATATCTGAATTACCACTAGTATATGATTGTCATGAAAATTATCCTGGGCTCGTGAAAGGTGCAGTATCTAATTTTGTAGCAAATATGCTCCATAAATTAGAAGCTAGCTTATTGAAGCATTGTCAAGGTATTATTTCGGCAGGCCCTGCAAACTATGCAAGAATAGAACAAATGTTAGAAATTGGTGGAAAGGCACCATTCGCATCTAGTGAAGAAGAGGCATTCAAAGTAATGAATTTACCTCAAAGAGAATTTCTCAATAGTAAATTAACAAGGATTGGAAATGTAAAAAGATTAGAAAATTATCCACTGAGAAGAATTGAAAATAAAGAAAAAAATAAAGAATTCAGATTATTATACATTGGAGTTTTAGAAAAACATCCTTCAAGAGGTATACTAGAAACTATCATGACTATTAGTAAAATGAAAGGAATAAAATTTGACATTGGGGGTTTTGGAACTTTAGTACCCACTATAAAGAGATTACAAGAAAAAATAGATAATGTGAATTATATGGGGCCAATACATCCCGACAATGTTGCTTTAAAAACAATTGAATGTGATGCGGTGCTAATGGCGCTTGATCCTACAAACATTAACAATAAACTTAGTGCACCTAACAAATTGTTTGAGGCAATGGCTGCAGGTGTTCCTATGGTAACATGTAAAGAACTTTTGATGGGTCAATTCGTTGAGAGAGAAGAAATTGGACTCACATTCGAATGGGGAAAATGGGATCGGCTTAAAGCAACACTAATGAAATTGATGTTTGATGAACAATTACGCCTTGAAATGGGAAGAAGAGGGCGAAAATTAGCAGAAAGAAATCATAATTGGGAATACTGTGAAGATAGACTTGAATCTCTATATCGCTTTGTAAAGAAATCTAGGATTGCAAACGCTCGCTAATCTCTTCAGGTGATAAAACTGTAGGTAAAGTATCTAAAGAACGAATCAAATATTTCTCTGAAAAATCAAATGGATCTGTGATCTTAGGATCAATCCCGAGGGCTAATTTCAAATAAGTATCTATCATCGAATATTTACCTGAAAGATTGAACAAATTTGTTATCATAAAGAATCGGCCTATGTTTATTTCTGTAACACACAATTCATTCTTAGAATTCATTTTAATATCTATATCATAATTACCATGTGCTTGACCTCCTGAAAGTTTGGTTATAACGTCGATACAAAAATTAAACAAATTTTTATCATATACTGTTTTAGCTAATTCAGGAGATGAAGACATATTACTTGGCCGAGAAGCTGCCTCAATGTACGAAAGTCGCTCGGCTGCCTTCATCAAAATTAAGCTACCTTCTTTCCAAGTGCTTTGACAAGCAAAGTCCTTACCTGGTAAAAATTCAGATATCGTAAAATCTGATATTTGCATACCTCTCATTTCATTCCAATACTTAATCCACCATCTTGCCTGTTCTGGATCTTTTACTTTAGTTGCACCCTTTGAACCAGCCCCCTTTATTGCTCTGCACCACAATAATTCAGAATCCAATTTTGAAAAAATAGATTCTATGTCATCTAAATGTTCAACATGATAAGTTTCTGCTACTTTAATATTGTTTTTAATTGCAAAATTATGAAATTGCCATTTATCAAGACAAAGTGCTACTGATTCATGATCTGGAAAGAATAATTCAGTGCCTAAATTATTTCTAATTTCTGATAATTTTTCAACCTCTGGATCATTAGTGGGGATTATCAGGCTTGGTCTTTCTTGGTTTATAATTTCACAAATCTTTTGTTCATAATCTACTGAAGAAGCTGGAGGAATCACAAAACGTGAATCTACATTTGCTCTAGCCACCTTATAAGGAGAAATATCAAATCCAATTAAATGATATTTTTCTCTTTCTTTAATGGTAGATATAATATTGTTAGCTCCACCACCTCCGGCTCCAGTAATCACTATTTTGATTTTAGACATTACTAATGCATCATCTCTTTATTTGGATAAAATTTGAATTCTATAACATTGTTTGAAGGATCTTTCAGAAAAAAAGTTGAGTGTACTTCTGGCATTCCTTCAAAACGAGTGGTAATTGGCTGCAAAAATTCAACATTATTTTCTTTGAGATGAGAAACAAAGGAATCAAACTCGGCCTCATCACAAAAAGTAATACCAAAATGTCTAGGGTAAGGATCTGCATTTAAGTCGACCTTATTTGGAGATAAATGACATACTAATTGGTCTCCAAAGAAATTGAACGTGACTCTATCGTCATAGATTCTACGGCTTTCACAGCCTAATTTTTCCTCATAGAATTCTTTAGCCTCCTTCAAATCTTTGCATGGTATTGCCAAATGAAAAGCATTGTTTGAATTCCTCATGTATATATGAAACAAAACAGTGATTATTTATAACCTAAGTTTCAGAAATTAAAATCTAAGACTTGTGTATCAAAAGTTTGAAGATTGACGGCAATAGCCCGGCATGGATCTGGTTGAAAGCCCATCATCTTCTGATAAGCGGTTTGAGCTTGCCAAGTGCCGGGATTAATCATCAAAACTCCATTGTACCTTTCGATACCGCATGAATGGACGTGTCCTGTTACAAAAATATCAGGTACATCTCTAATTAGTAAATGATCTTGTTTCTCTGGTGCTAATGGTGTTTTTGCACCATATATTGGTGCTAAGTGTCTTCTGTTAAGAAGCTCTTTCATCATAGCCATAGGATTATCATAAGACAGATCGCGTAGACTTACAAGATCATCAAGAGATTTGCCGTGGTAACAAAGTACCTTAATTCCTGCAAGATCCAACAATACTGGATTGGCTGTAAATGTTAAATTATCTCCAAAATCCTTGATTACTTTATCTGGTAAAGGCAACTGAGGTTCCATTAATCTTACGGCATCGTGATTACCGGGCATTATCACTGTCTGAATAGCATTTGGAATTTTAGAAACTGATTTAGATAATGTTGAATATTGCTCCCATACATCCGTTATTGAAAGATCAGCTTCTTGACCTGGATATGAATCAATGCCATCTACGGCATCTCCAGCTACAATAAGATAGCCTGGATTTGGAATCCATTCCTTATGATAATCAACTTCGCCGTTTAACCATGATACAAATTTGTCCCATTCTTTCTCCTTAAATGTAGCACTGCCTAAATGAATATCCGAAATGAAAAGTGCTATGTATGGTTCTTCAGCCCGTGCAGCTTCCCTATAGCGCCCTAAATGTGGCCGTACAATAGGTGAATTAACGAACAGCATATTTCCTTGCCTATTTAATTTACCTGAAACTCCAATAACTTCATCGTGAAGCAAATTAAGAGAAGTACCATTTCCCTCACTTAGCATCAAGTTAAGACGCGCGTCTTTATCCTCTATAGCTACTCTAATTCTTCCATTTGGAAATGTGTTGATATCTGCCACCATACCTATTACTTGATTTTCTTCATCAGGATTTAATTGTGACAAAGTTACTGCATCCCTCATTGAAGGATTTCTTCGGACTAAGCGCGATAATGTGGTGAAACGGTCATTAAAGAGTGAAACAAAACTTTCCAATTTGCCATCAGACATACTTTTGTCTATCTGTCTTTCGATTACTACAGGAGGAATATCTGCAACTTTAGGCCGGCTTATTGGTTTAGGAGGTTCGGGTGTTTCATCTACTAATAAATCTGAAACACTGAGAAACAATTTAGGACTTTCCAAGGATTCTACTGATTTTTCAAGAAGGACTAAACCTTCTGGATGATTAACAACATGCGTTACCAATTCTGGTGAAGGCATCAATTTACGCTCTGAGAGCCAAGCGATTACCTCTTTCTCTTTGATAGCCAAGATTAACCCAATTAGAGAGAGAAGAAAACCCTTTTTGTAAAAGAACAAGTAAAATAAAAATGATTATATTATGGTAAAAAGCGATTGTAAAAAAAGGCTATAAAAAAGAATAATAAAACACAGATAACCCATTTGATTTATAGGCTGTATGCTATGCCTGTGGTCCCGCTAGTTGTGGCATTATTACTTATGGAAAAAAAGCATATCTCTGAAAAACGCAATGTTTTTGATAATTTAATGAAACAAGAAAGAATTTTCAGGAACAGAGAGGCTCTTTCGTCCACATTTATTCCTGCAGAATTTCCACATCGGAATGATGAAATAAATGAGTTTGCAAACATTTTGAAACCTGCACTGTACGGTGCACGGCCTTCCAATATCTTAATATATGGCCAGACAGGAACTGGAAAAACTGCGGTTACAAAATTTATTTGCGACCAAATTTTAGAAAAGGCGGAAAAAGAAAAAAAGAAAATACACACAGCCTACATAAATTGTAAACAGACGAATACCTCATATGGTATTTTAGCAAATATCGGAAAAACTTATTCTGCTGAATGGGATGATATTATACCTCATGCTGGCTGGAGAATCGATAAAGTGTATGCTGCTTTAAAACAAAAAGCAGATGATAATGGAGGCATTGCCATAGTAATCTTAGATGAGATAGATGCATTGGTAACAAAAAATGGTGATGATGACATCCTATACCATTTAACTGGATTAAATTCTGACCTAAATCATTCAAAAATTTCATTGATAGGAATTTCAAATGACACTAAATTTACTTCATGGCTTGACCCAAGAGTGAAATCGAGATTAGGAGAAGAATCATTGACTTTTGCACCATATAATGCAATACAAATTGAAGAAATTCTTGCTCAAAGAACTGCAATTGCGTTCAATGAAAATGTTGTAGATCCTTTAGTATTATCTTATTGTGCTAGTAAAGCTGCACAAGAACATGGCGATGCGAGAAAAGCGTTAGACTTACTTAGAATATCTGCTGAATTGGCAGAAAGAAATGAACGAGAGATAGTTACTGTAGAGTATGTAAATCAAGCTCAAAACGTGATGGAAAAGGATCAGGTTAGAAGTATTATTTCCACATTACCAATCCATTACAAGGCAGCTTTAGCCAGTATTATTCTAAATCAAGGAAAGAGAGAGAACGGAATGCAAACAACAGGTGAGGTTTATAGTACGTATACCCAGATTTGTAAGCGTTTTAATCTAAGTGATTTGAGTCAAAGAAGAATTGGGTACATAATTTCTGAGTTAGATATGCAAGGGTTGATTAACGCAAAGATAGTCAGTCTAGGTAGGCGAGGAAGAACAAAATACATAAGCTTGGCTATAGATGAGAAACAAGTAAAAGAACTTTTTAAAGAAGATAGTTTTTTGTCTGATATTATTAAAGAACTTGAAAAAACGGGAAAATATATAGGAAGTACCCAAATGAGACTAGTCTGATTACCTATTTATTTTTTTATCTATTCCTTCTTTCCATCCTTTTTCCCATCCGGCAGCTATAGCTCCCTGCAAACCTGCTTTTCTTGCAGCTTCTTTGGCCAAATTTAAGATTCTCTCCCTTTCTTCTTTATTTTTCTGATTATTTATTTTCATTGATATTTTTTTAGCTTCTTCAGTAAATACATTAGCTTCAATCCACATGCTTTCAGTAATCTCTTTCATCATTCTTTTAGTATCTATGTCTCTAGGGGCTTTGCTTGCAGCTTCAAAGCCTTGCTTTTGAGCATCTTGGAAGGCTGCTACTTTCATGGCAGTACCTTTCTTCTTCTCCTTACTATATTTAGCCCAAGACAAACCACGCATAACTCCTGGAATATACTTTTTAACAAAATCAGGTATTTCTGAAGACTTATCACCTTGATCAGACATATTCACCTATCGAAAGCGGCCATAAGGAAGTTTTGTCTTAATCTCTATAAGTATCTGGATAAAATAAAAGTAAGACTGTAATAATTTCTAAACGTCCTAGCATCATCAATATTGAAAGAAAAATTAAGGTTGGCTCACCAAACACACTATAAGTTTCATTCGGTCCAATTACTCCTATTCCAGGCCCTATATTAGCCAAACACGACAATGAGGTTGATATTCCATCAAGAACACTTAATCCTGGTTCCAAATAAAGAGTAACCAATGAACCTAATAAAAATAATATAATAAATATAAAGAAAAAAACGCCAACATTTCGAAATAAATTTTCATCAAGAACTTTATCTCCAATCCTAAGCTTAATAACTGCACGTGGATGAATAACTAATATTAATTCTCTTTTTAAGGCTTTGAAAAGGAGCATAATCCTAACCATTTTAATGCCTCCCGTAGTCGAACCAGCACAACCTCCTGTAAACATAGCTAACAATAAAACAAAAATTGACATCTGAGGCCATGACATGTAATTTGTTGTTGTGAATCCAGTACCTGTTAACAACGATACTGTTTGGAAAAAAGAATGAAGCAGATTTGAAAAATTACTATTGCCATTATTTCTATCTAATATTAAATTAATAAAAATTAATGAGAATGAAAGTAATACTAAATTAAGATAAAAAAGAAGCTCTTCATTTTCTCTCAAAATACGAAAGGAAGACTTCAGCCTATCCGAAAAATTACGTGTAAAGTCTATAAAATTATTAAACACATAATAAAGTATAACAAAATTAATACCTGATATTAGCATAAAGAATGACACAATGCCTACTGCCAGTGGATCATCATAAGAACCAATTGAATCACGCTGAGGTGAAAAACCACCTGTAGAAACTGTAGAAAATGAGTTACAAATAGCATCATAGAAAGGTACATCTGTCAAAAAAGATAATAACAAAATTTCAACGACAGTCATAATAAAATAAAGTGACCATAAAAGGCGAGCAGTTTGGGCCATTTGTGGTTTCAGTCTAGTTATTCCAGTACCTGGCATCTCTGCCTGAAGGACTTGAATACCACCTCCAAAAAGACGAGAGAAAATTATGGTAGCAAGAACAATTATTCCCATTCCACCTAACCATTGCATCTGTGATCTCCAAAGAAGAAGCGATTTTGGCGCATCAAAATACCCTGCCTCGTATTGTGAAACATTTACAGGATTAGAACTTTCTAAATCCAAAACTGTAGCTCCTGTTGTAGAAAGACCAGACATTGACTCAAAAATAGCTCCTGCAATTCCTATTTCGTATGACATCAAAGTCAATCTTTCAGAAGCAATAAATGGAAGTGCACCAACTATAACCATCAATATCCAAACAACTGTTACAAGCAAGAATGCTTCACGATTTCTAATATCCTGATCTGAATGAAAATAATTATGTAAGAAAATTCCCAACAAGAGTGATAAAATCATTGGAAGGCCAAACATCCAAAAAATATCAATGTACTGCTCACCCATATAGATTCCAACAATTATTGGAAGAATAAAGGACAAACCAAAAAAGGCTAGAATAGTACCTGTAAGACTCAGAATGAGTTTTAGTCGCATCTATTAATGGAAAAAGTTTTCCACCTCAGGGAGTTTGTTCTTAAGAGTAAATACTAACACGTGATCTTGCTCTTCGAGCATAGAGTCTGAATCGGGAAAAATAGCTTCCCCATCTCTATTTATCATTGCTATCAACGTATCATCTGGCAAATTAAGATCAGATAATTTCTTTCCTGTTTTACCATTTTTATTTTTTATAAGGAATTCCCGAACCGAGGCATCCCCGCCCTCTAATTCTTCTAAGCCTTCAATTTCGTCAGTAGAAGTAGCTCTGTTAACGATTGCATTCACTGTAACTCTTTTTGGGTTTATGAGAGTATCAATACCTGTATCTTGTACAACGTATTCCAATTCTGTTTGATAAACTAGGGCAACTGTACGTTTTGCCCCTTCTTTTTTGGCCAATAAACAGCTTAAAACATTTAAGTCTTCACGATCTGTAGCAGCAACAAACAAATCCTCATACCTAATACCCTCCTCTCTCAAGAAATGTCTATCTGTAGATGATCCTACAAGCACCCTAACATCTTCGGGTAAATGCTCACTAGCATTATCTGCCATTTCTTTATCTGGTTCTGCAATGTAAATTTCTACATCCTTATACCTTTTAGAAACCTGCTCTGCTAAACGAAGTGCTATTCTACTCGTTCCAGCAATCATAATACGTTTGATATTTCTCTCCCCTGTTATTTCTTTAGGAATGCCCAAGGCATCTGATAAATCATCTAATTCACTATATTCGCTCAATAATATCAGTATTCTATCTCTAGGCATCAAAGTATCATTATCTTTTGGAATTATGACGCCTTCTTCTCGAGCTATTAACACAATACGGCAATGTGGTGGCAAATTGATGTTGCCTAAAGGTCTACCTATTGAAGGTGAGCTGTCACTTAATCTAACTTCAAGAATACGAAGTTTACCCACGGAAAAATGCTCCAAACGTGTCAGAGCTGGTCTTGACAAAATTTGCCAAATCCTATGCATTGCAAGTTCATCAGGGGAAACATAAGCATCAACACCAAATAATTGCTGATGATCATAACCCTCAGGCATATCCGTTAACTCTGGATTATTCAGACGTGCTATTGTATTACAGCCTGCCATTTTTGCTATCGAACAAGCTGCAAGGTTGACTGTGTCTTTACCTGTAACTGCAATAAATAAATCTGTACTCTTTAGTGAAGCTTTATCAATTAATAATTTTGCAGATGCAGCGTTACCTTGGAAAACTTGTGCATCCAATGTTTGGGCTCGCTTTACTGCAGCAGAATTTGAATCTACCATAGTCACTTCATGACCACGAAAGACTAGGTCTCTCCCTACACGGAAGCCGACTTCTCCAGCACCCACTATGAGTACTCGCATTATTGCCTTCAAAAAGGGGGTTTCTTAAAAGCTCTTGTAGGGCCTAATTACTCAACTTTTGCTCAAAATATTTTATACCGTGTGAAGATAAAACACCCAAAACAAAGGCGCCAAAAGTAATCACTATCGACAATGAAGTGAACTCATCGATTATTTGGTTCAAAGACAAATTATCTGGAAGATGACCCTTATCATAACTTTCTTTCCATGGCCAAAGTGTAATCAGTGAACCTATCATTAATCCCGTCAGAACAGACATTGTTAATTCCTTGTAATCATTTACCATCTTGTTCATAAAGGGAACAAACGTAAATAAGGAGATTATACCGCCTAGAAAAAAATAAAGTAATGGTATAATTTTGAAATCATGCACATAACCAACTATCTCATCGTATAAACCTAGTGTCAAAAGAACTAAAGCTCCACTAATGCCTGGAAGGAGCATAGCTGTAAGAGCAAAAATTCCACTTATTATCAAAAAAATATTACTACTACTTTCTATAGGATAACGCGTATAAGCAAATACTAAAAATATACCTAAGGCAACTAAAAAATAATTATTAGTTGAAGGATTATAGACATATTTCCATGGTTCTCTAATACTTATAAGAACGAGACCAAAGAAAAAAGAATAGATGTATGGCCCCGTTTCTTTAACCATTAACAACCCTGGTGATGAAGTAGAACCCACAAGAATTTTAGTTACAAGGTAATAAGAAAAAAACATGCCTAAAGCAAGCGGTAACAAAAAGTAAAGCGCAGAAATAAATTCTTTCTGCAAAGATTTTGGAAATCCTGATTTAACAAAAGAAACACTGACTGATAAATAATTCAGTAATTTATCATATATCCCTAGGATTAATGCAATAGTCCCTCCACTTACACCAGGAACTGCATCGGCAAGCCCCATTAACAATCCACAAATGAACGTATTTTTCAATTTTTTTGGATTACTCATCTTTTCCTCTAAAATAGTCTATTTTTGCAGCAATTGCAACTTTAGCTGCAAGCTTTCGTGATGCCTTGCCTTTTTCTTTTCCTATAGAACTCTTAACAGTTGGATGTTGATAAAGAATACCGTGTTTTGGTGGTGGACTACCGTCTGCCATGTGTCTGAAGAGCGCTTTTTCCGCCCCTAATAGCTGAATTGTAGATGCAGGCATCCTTGCTAATTTAGAAAGATTGCCTGCTAAAGCAACTATCCTGACTGCTAATTGTGTACCTAGTGTATCCACCAAATTTGAAAATATTTTAGGAGATTCTAAATCCAAATAATCTGATAATTCTGAAATAAGATGTTTTGTATTCTCTATATGCACCTTGAGAAAATGCATTTGTGGTGGAAGATTATTACTCTCCAATATTTCTTCTAATTTTGGCCTTGAAAATCCAGTTAACTGTGAATACCATGTAGTAAATCTTTCTGAAGCTAAATTAAAATTTGAATAACCCTCATCCAGTGCTTCTATCGCTTGAATCAAATTTTTGTCAGGAGTTAAACTTTCTTGAATGGCTGTTTTGGCTTGAATTATACTAGCTTCTCTTAACAAAGATAGAGGGAGATTTTGGTATACTTCTTTATCATCTGGAGAGATTACATTGTATAATTTCTTAGATAAATCTTCAGGCGTGATAAGTAAATTCACTTCTTTGCTAGACGGGGAATTTGTTGTCAACACAAGACCTGCATTGAAATCACCTTCTTCTAACAATAAGTGACAATAAAGATAATAGAACTATAGCAGAAATGAAACTTGGGGCTGGAAGCAATGTATCCTCCTCTTCAGTAGTAGGCTCATCAACAACTATATCTGATTTCAAAACTGTAAAGGGCAGTGCTTTTTTAATTGATTTTGAAGGATCAGTGCTCAAAGTTACATTTAGTGTTGCAGAAGATTCCGTTGCAGCTTGTGTTAATGGAGGATCTACCTCAATAACTATTTCTTGATAGCTACCCGGATCTAAACTTATGCTATCGGATGGTAAAGTAAACCATGAACGCTTTTTACCTTCTATTGTTAAGCTCAATTTCTCAATGGTATTTCCAGTATTTGTGATACGAACTGTGAATTTACCGGTTGTTCCAGCCATAACATCTCCAGCCGTTGTTTTAATTTCAACATCAATATTTGCTTTTTCTTCAACAAAGACTACGAAAGAAAGATCAATAGTTTCTCCAGACTGATCAGATGACACTTTAGCATCAATTGTATTATCTCCCCCATAAACATTATCTGGAATATCAATATTAAGATAGATTGTCTTAGATTGCATTGCTTCTAATGTAAATGATGATTCAGAAAAGGATGCTATCCAGCCTGCAGGTGCCATAGGTGAGGGTAAATTCACGTAATCAATTGAATTGCCTTCATTAGTTACAACTATTTGGAAAGGTATAGACTCTCCTGGTGCACCATCCTTTCTATCTGTAGGTACTTCAACTAATAAATCATAAACTGGATTTGTATAAACTGTAAAAGTATCAAAATTAGATACCTTATCGTTTAATCCTGAAACCGCTTCAAGATGCAAAAAGATTCCATTTACTGTATTTGCATCTTCATTTTGATTTGTAGTTATTTGTAACTCAAAGGCTGAGGTTTGACCTTTGCCAACAGTCACTTTTGAAGAACAAACATTATTGAATAAAATACAAGTCTCCCATCCTTCGGGTAGTCCTGTGACTTCTAAACCAATATCGTCCTCAATATTAGCATTGTTTATTATTTCAACATTAAAAGTGTGCATTTCCCCTGGTCCGGCAAATGATTCAATTTCCAAAACATCAATAATGAAATCTGCATAATGTTCTATTTTAATTGATACCAAAGCTTCTGCAACTTTGAAATTATCTTCATCTAATATAACATCAACAGTAAAATTGAAAAAACCTGGATTTTCATTATTGGCAACAGTAAAACCTATATCAAATGTTTCAATGCCACCATATGGTTCTACGTCTTCTGTTTGATATGGGAGGCCTGTAAAAGTCCAACCATTAGGTAATTCATCTGATTCAAATGTATATGATTGATAACTATTACCTAGATTAATAATTGAAAATACAATAGTGGAGCTATCACCAGGATTCATAATGTAATCTGTACTCCAAGTTACCTGTCGATTCAAAACTTTGTTAACTGTTGTAAGTGTTGTAATACTATCTGTCACAGTATTATCTGCAGTCGAATAAGCAACGACACCCATTTCAGCAGATTCCGTATTTTCGGAAGAACTAGGAATTTCAACATGCATTTCTATTTCAAAAACACTTCCATCTTCCAAATCAGAAATTTGATAATGGCTTAATTCTACCCCCCATGCATTACAATCATCACATCTAACAATCTCTAGTGTAAAATCATCAGGGTCTGTGCCTTTATTCTGCAGACTGACTGTGTAAACAACTGTGTTTCCAGGATCTCCTCCTTTTTGCTCTGCGTCTACTGATAACATCAAATCCCTTATTGGAATTCTAACTGAAGTAGTCATCTGAACTGAAGCATCAAATTGGTCTCTATTCTTTGATGTAACTGTAACGGCAGATAAAGAAGAATCATCTTCTTCTGAATCATCTGGACTAGTTACATTCATTACAACCGCAGTTTCTTCACCCGGTCCAAGATTATTAATTTCAAATTGGCTTAAATTAGACCCCCAACCATCTTCCATAACATCACCTAATTCTAGTGTATATGAATCGGAAGAATCGCCATTATTTGTGACATAAAGAGTATACAAGACCTGCCCACCAGGAATAACTTGCTTTTCAAGCGCATCAGGATTAATATCTACAGCATAGGTCAAGCCATCATTTACAGTAGTATTGGTATTACAAAAGCCATAAATGTGATTATAAGATGAAGTTTGAACCCTAGCAAAAACCTGAATATATGCATATTCATTTTCGGCAGCTGTGTTTGGAATATCGACTCTTAAAGTAAAAATTTCATATTCATCACGATCCAATTCTGCAGATGAGATACTAGTCTCAGCAGTCCAGTCCCAAGGTAAGTCTCCCACTTCGATTGAAAAATTTTCGGTTGTTTCACCAACATTTTTAACCTCAATAGAATAAATTACTGATTCACCACGATTAGCGTCTTTCTCTGTATCATCACGCACGTAAATATCTACTGCATATATCATGTCTACATCTAAAGATTGTTGCCGATTATCGCTAACTGATGAAGAATTTTGTGAACTCGCTCTTACAATGTAATCCATTGAATCTCCATCGTAAATACCTTGAACTGGTGCATTATAAGTAAAAGAAACAACACCTTGCGTTCCAGCCGATAAAGATATAGTTTCTTGATTAGGAACTGCATCCCATCCTAATTCATATTCATCATCCCAAGTGACTGAGAGATCATATGTATCATCAAAAGTTCCTGTATTAGACACTGTAAATTCACCAGTATACTCTCCATTACGAGTTATTTCACAGGGACATTGATTGCTCTCCGCAAAATCGATAGAAACATCGTAGTCAGATGTTCTTGCTAAATCATTATTATCATTCAACAAAAGTCTTGATTCTTGCTCAACAATGCTATAATTTACACCTGCAATTGGTGACACAAGAAGCAATGCGAGTAGCGAGGCAAGAAAGCTGTAAGCGCCCTTGGACATAAACTATAGATGAAGTAGAAAGTTTATATAACTATTACTCGCCATCTTCTTTGTTATTTTGGTCTTTTTCTAATGCTTTGGATATTGATTTAATTTCTTTTTCCACATTATGCATATCATCTCTAAGTTTGAGCATCGAAACCTCAAATGGAGTGAAGCCTTGGTTAGAAAGGGCTCTAGTTGCAACGAACATACCGATTAGAATCCCACCTAAAACCGATGCCAAAAGAACCGTGAATACTTGGAAAGAATAGTAAGTTAGCAAACCACTAACATCTAAAGTAATGATACCTCTGCTTATAAAGAACATTAATAATAAAAAAGTTACAACTGCTACAATTGTGGCCTGAAAAACTATAGGTAATTTTGTTATATTCATTCTTTGAACTCCAGTGCTTTGTTATATGGTAAATCCCATGTTGATGATATTTCTTCATCATTTTTCTTTATTAAAACTTCTGCACTATAGCTATAATCTTCATCCTCGTAAACTGAATTGATACGAATGTTACAAGAATACTCCCAATAAATTTTTTGAAGATCGGCAGCCAAATATAAAGCAAAATATCCTCCATCATCAGTTATATTGTTGAGTTCAACATTAGAAATATGCTTCTGGTGACTAAAAACTGATTTTATAGTCTCATTAACTCCACCAACTAAGATTGTCAAGTTGCCCATCTTTACACGCGGTACTGAGTAAAGATATATCCATGTCCCATCTTCATCAGAATCAAGTTGAAAAGTTACTATTGTCATGCTGGGATTTGATTCCTGACAGCCTGAAAACGCAAGCATAGTCAGCATTAGGGCTATACCAAGAGTTCGATACACTGAATGATTCTAGAGAAAGGAGGTAATAAGAATAACCATTCTAATAAAGGATAATATCAATAACTGCCTCTCGTGAGGGGGCCATGCCTGCAAAAGGTTTCCAAATAATTGGTATCGAAGCAAAACGACATCGCAAGTCAGGAACTCAAAAACAAGTTCGGATTGATCATAACACAAATCTCGTGTCTGTAAGAAAAATAAATGATAATGAGTTAGTGGTAGAAGCCAGATACACCGTCTCATATGGATTATTAGGAATAGTACAGCTAGACTGTGAAGTAGGCTATCATGAACAAACAAAAGCTAATATCAAAAAAGCAGATGAAAAATGGCAAAAAGAACACAAGTTACCTGATAGCATAGCTGAAATAATTCACAATAGAGTTTTGGGCCAAGGTTCTTTTGAAGTTTTAAATATAGCTAAAAAATTGAACCTTCCCCCTCCTTTTAAAATAGAAATACCACAAATAAAAATTGGGAAAAAAGGTGAAATCGCTAATAGCAAGAATAACGGGCCTGAAGTAGCGTAAAATGGCTAGATTTGAATTTAAATGTCCCAATTGTAATAGAGAAGATAATTTAGTATTAATGGGGGATGAAAAAGGTAAATTTGATAAGGAATGTAATAATTGTAAAACTAAATTAGAAATAATTAAAGATACCGAAACTTTAGAAGTAAAAGCGATAAATGAAAAGGGATTAAAGAATATAGAATCCAAAATACAAATTCCATCCGATTATAAAAGATATGAATTCAATGAGTCAAACCAAAAAATAGCAAAATTTATCGCAGTGCTCATCTTAACTGCATCGATTATGGGAATTTTCACAGGATATATGATTATAAACTTTTTTAGTAATGAATATTCAGAATATGAAGTTATTAATATTGAAATTGTTGTGAAAAATAACACTTCAAATTTAGATAATGCAGAAATACACATTGATGGAAAAAAGATTAAAGCGATATCTGACGGAAATGGTACTTACAATGTTATAATGAAACCTGGCAAATATTCATTTGAAGTCAAAGCATATTCACACATGGATGCTAGTATGGATATTTTTATTCCTCCGCAGGATAATAATTTATCACTAGTAGACGTAGAGAAAGGAATTGAAGGAGTAAATAGATTTACTTTTAATATGAAAGAAGGTGAAGGAAAAATCAATTTGGAAGAGTCTACATATATGAAAATGGAAACATGGTGTTCAAACTTAATTTTCTTGTTCTCACTAATTGGAATATGGGGGGCGTGGGTAACATACAAGTTACAATCTTACAATAATGCACAGATTGGGGCATTCTTTTCTGTATTGGCCATGGGATTTTTCATTATAGGCCCTATCTTAGGAATAATGGCATTATACTATCTTAAAAAGCATAAAAATATGTTCACCGTTTCTTTTAAAAACTAGAAGTACGCGACCTTTTTGTGAGTTTAAAGGCAGGACTAGAAGTTCATCAGCAGATTGATTGTGGAAAACTTTTCTGTAAATGTGACAATTTAGAAACTGGAAATGATACAATATTTACAAGA
>MDTE01067595.1_pt1 | contig 16300 bp, 11 predicted proteins | sample 811231 | NCBI WGS metagenome assembly MDTE01 (sample SAMN05326651, study PRJNA326480) | marine metagenome | isolation source: seawater | place: Indian Ocean: Red Sea | collected 2010
AGGTAGTTAAAAGCGCCAGAGTGATGAAGAAGGCGGTTGCATATTTGCAGCCCTTTATGGAGGGAGAAAAAGCTGAAGAAGATTCTTCAGCTCAGGGTAAGATTCTTATGGCTACGGTAAAAGGAGATGTTCATGATATTGGAAAAAATATCGTTGGAGTAGTTCTTCGCTGTAACAATTACGAGGTTATAGACCTTGGGGTTATGGTTTCTTGTGAAAAAATATTAAATACAGCTAGGGATGAGAAGGTGGATATTATCGGTCTGAGCGGATTAATTACCCCGTCTTTAGATGAGATGCAACACGTGGCGAATGAGATGGAACGCCAAGGGTTTAATTTGCCTTTGCTTATTGGTGGGGCAACTACCAGTCGCGAACATACAGCCGTTAAAATTGCGCCTGGATACCAGTATTCGACTGTTCATGTGGTTGATGCGTCAAAGGCAGTGGGTGTTGCCAGTCAGTTGTTAAGTAAGGATCACAAGAAGTCCTTTGCGCTAGAGAATGCAAAGGGACAAGAGGAGTTACGCGAGAAGCATTATAGTAAGCGTACTGCCAAGCCTTTACTTGGTATTACTGAGGCTAGAGAGAGGGCTACAAAAATTGATTGGTGCCAAAACGATATCTATAAACCTGAATTTACCGGGGTTAAAACTGAATCAGATTTCCCGCTGGAAACATTGGTTGATTACATCGACTGGTCGCCGTTCTTTCATGCCTGGGAGCTTCGAGGCCGATACCCGAAGATCTTTGAGGACAAGGTCATTGGCGAGAAGGCAAAGGAGTTATATGAAGATGCCAAGGATTTGCTTTCTCGTATTGTCAGTGAAAAATTATTTACTGCAAAATGTGTATACGGTTTTTTTCCTGCGAATCGAGTAGGGGATGATGTGGTTATATATGCAGATGAGAAACGCGATGAATGCCTTAATAGATTTCATTTTCTGCGTCAGCAGAATGATAAAGCAAGCGGTGAAAATCATAGTTTGGCAGATTATGTTGCTGCGAAGGAGTCAGGCTTGGAAGATTATATTGGAGCGTTTGCTGTTACAACGGGGCATGGAGTTGAAGAACTTGCGAAGACTTTTGAAGACGTCCATGACGATTATAATGCTATCATGACCAAGGCTATAGGGGATCGTTTAGCTGAGGCTTTTGCAGAATATTTACATAAGCGAGTACGATGTGAATGGGGATTTGGGCGAGATGAAAACTTAAGCAGTGAAGAGTTGATTAGTGAAAAATATCGTGGAATTCGACCTGCAGCAGGATACCCCGCTTGCCCAGATCATACCGAGAAGCAACGACTTTGGGATTTGCTAGATGTTGAAAAGAATACTGGTATCAGCCTGACTGAGAGTTTTGCTATGTGGCCAGCTAGCTCGGTCAGTGGATTGTATTTTGCTCATCCCAATTCAAAATATTTTGCTGTTGGTAAAATTGGTGAGGATCAGGTTGTTGACTTGGCAAGGCGCAAGGGTATGACTAAGGGGGAGGTCGAGCGCTGGCTATCACCAAACTTAAATTATAATCCTAGTTAAATTTTCTTTAGTGGGCTCGCCGTTTTCAATTTAAACTGGCATGGTTATGTCCATGCATTCCGGGTGCAATCTTAAGTCCGTTCTTTTTTGCTGTTTTGTACTTTGGTTATCGATTGTTCAGGGTTTTGGTATTGAGCCTCTCGAGTCTAAGCTGGTTTATGTTGAGCTTGAAGGGGAATCAGCCGCCGATATCTATATCCGGTTTCAAGAATCTGATGCATCTTTAAAAGAAATCTCCAATGCCACCAGGGAGCGGATTTCTAGCATCAAACTACAGCAGGAGTTGTTTATCCGCCAGCTCGATAAAGTAGAAGGAAAGGTTGAGTCTCAGTTTTTCAGATTGGCTAATGCGGTGAAAGTTCGATTGCCAATTCAGAAGGTAGATCAATTATTTCAAATTGAGGGTGTTGTAGCCGTTAGTCCAGTTGCTCAATTTCATTCGCTAACCTCTACAAGTGTGCCTTTTATTAAAGCCAATAAAATTTGGGATCATGGAAAATTTTCGGTTACTGGAAAGGGTGTGCGAATTGGGATTATCGATTCTGGCATTGATTATACTCATGCCATGTTTGGAGGTAGTGGAAAGCTAGCTGACTACGAAAGTAACGATCCTAAAATTATCGAAAAAGGTTCATTTCCTACTGGCAAGGTTGTTGGTGGATACGATTTTGCAGGGGATAATTACGATGGCACTAGGGCTCCACGCCCGGATGATGACCCGATTGATTGCTCTGCAAATAGTCATGGTTCGCATGTTGCTGGAATTGCTGCAGGTCTGGGTGTGCTTACTAATGGTAGATTTTATTCAGGAAGCTACGGTGAGTCACTGGAAATGGATAAATTTTTAATTGGCCCTGGTGTTGCCCCAGAGGCTCAATTATTTGCTCTTAAGGTGTTTGGTTGTGAGGGTACAACTGGATTATCAGTGGATGCCATGGAATGGGCTTCGGACCCGGATGGTGATGGAGATTTTGCGGACCGACTAGACGTAGTTAACTTATCCCTTGGGACTTCTTACACACGGCCGGAATTTGAAAGTAATGTAGCAGCACGATTAGTTAAATTAGGTTGTGCTGTCGTGAGGGCTGGAGGCAATAGTGGGAATAATTTTTATTCACTGATGGTATTTGATGATAGTGAAATCACTGTTGGTAATTCAATGGATGATGGGATTCAGTATGACAGTATTGAGGTTGTAAATCCCATTTCTTTACGAGGTCACTATGAGGCGGTAGAAGCCGCTTTCACCCGTAAATTGGATGACGTTGGAGAGATTACGGGTAAAGTAGTCCATGCAGATCCTCCGCAAGCATGTTCTGCTTTAAATAATGCGAGTGAGATCAAGGGTAATATAGTAATAATAAATCGTGGGATATGTTTTTTCTTTGATAAAATAAAGCGGGCTCAAGATGCAGGGGCACGTGCTGTTATTGTAGTCAATAATGAAGGGGGGCCTCCAATTCCAATGGGTACATCTGGAGGGGTAGCGGATATTCCTGCTGTAATGATTGCTCGCCGTGATGGACTGAAGTTAATAGAACAAAGTCACCGTGGATTAGTTGTTAAGCTTGGAGGCGACTTTACTATTCTGGGAGGTATTGAGTTATCAGATCAATTGTCACCGAGCAGTTCTCGTGGGCCTGTTTACGAAACGCACAGACTTAAGCCAGACTTGGTTGCCCCTGGTTTTAATATTCAATCGGCTAGAGCTGGGGGTGGGTCTTCTCCGTTGCTTTCTGCCGGCACGTCAATGGCGGCTCCGCATGTGGTTGGTGTTACTGCTTTGCTCTTAGAACGACATCCAGATTGGTCTCCTAATTCGATCAAGGCTGCCATGATGAATACGGCAGTGCAGATTAGAGATGAGAACGACAAAATTTATCCCGAATCACGTGCCGGTGCCGGCAGGGTAAATCCTCTATTAGCTATGGACACACCGGTAATTGCTTTTGATGATGAGAATCCAGAGCGAGTGTCACTTTCATTTGGTCTTCTTGAAATTGATGGGCCATACTCGGATAGTCGCAAGTTAACTTTAAGGAATCTTACCGGTAAACCTTGGATTGGTAATATTGTCATTAGTAATACTTTGCTTAATCGTGGTGTCAAAATTTCTTCCAACGAAAAAAAAATCACTGTTCCTGCCTTAGGTCAGGTTTCGATCGATTTACATCTTTCGATTGATCCTGCTAAAGTTGAACTGGAATTTGACGCTACAACATCACCAGAAGTAAAGGGGGGGCCAAGGCATATAGCACATGAAGCATCTGGTAAAATTTGGTTCCACGGTTCAACAAGCTCTATCCAGGTGCCGTTTCATATGCTTGTGCGTTTAGTTGGAAATCATCGAGTAGAAGAATCCCGTGTTGCTGTCACTAGCTCTGATGATGATGCTTCCTTATTACTTCCGATTACTGGAGATAATTCACATCCAGAACCATTGGTTTCAGTTTTTCAATTAGGATACAAAAGCCCTTCCAGAAAATATAAGGACAGGGACAGGGCGTCACGGGATTTAATTGCGGTTGGAGCGGCGTCTAATGTCCCGGGATTAGGCAATATTTCAGAATCAACTTTGTATTTTGGCTTGGTGATGGATGGTTCCTGGATTGTGCCACAGTCATTTCTTACCGATTTAAAAATTGATGTAGATACAAATCTGGACGGTAAGACCGATATTGAATTAACTAATGGATCATCTGGCAACGTCCTAGCTTCAGGCGATATAACTGTGCGTGAATTAGCTGATGATTCATATTACACCTTAGTTAGGAATATTAAAACGGGTGATTATAAACTTGGCGGTATATTAAATCTGTATCCATCTTCGAAGCGGGATACTTCGCTCTTAAACAATAGTGTAATGGTATTATCAGTTAAAGTATCAGAGCTAGGCTTAGCGTCTAACCGTTTTTCAGTACAATATCGATTTAACAATCTTTTTGAGACCACACGATGGATCCCTTTCCATATCGGTAAGCCGGCACTACAAACGATTAATAAGAGCCTAGACAACACTCCGTTTTATGATGCCAGTAAACCAGTTGCTATAATAGTAGATCGTAATGCCTTGAGTCTTCACGGATATGATAATGAGAATTTGCCCAAGCCGCTTTTGTTATTTCATCATAATAATTCCAAAGAGCGTTTCGATATTGTTAGTTTATATCAAGCAAGGCTAGATAATGATGGCGATGGTATGTTGGATCAATGGGAGTTAAATTACTTCAAGACTATAGCTAAGGCTGATAGGTCCACCGATTACGATAGCGATGGATTTCTTGATGTATCCGAGTTTATTGCGGGGACTAATCCCTTAGACAGTGAATCGTTATTGAGATTCTTGCTTCCTGTTGATGTTATAGGTGAGAAAGTATTGTTAAGGTGGGAAAGTATTCCGAACACGCGATATCGAGTTGAAAGAAATAATGGTAATTTGAGTTCATGGGAAATATTGGCATCCGGTTTACTTGCTGATACGAAAAGAATGAGTTACATCGATTCACGTATTAACAATGGTCAGCCAGTTTTTTATAGGCTTATTGTTGAGGAGGATTAATGAAGGATTTTGAAGAATGTTTAGATCTGGATCTCGACTTGATTCGAAAGTCTGGATTATGGCGTGAATTAAGGCATATCGAGTCTGGGCAAGGGGGTTGCATAGATTTCGAGGGGAAACGACTGCTTAACTTCTCTTCAAATGATTACCTCGGATTGGCTACACATCCCTCATTGGTTGAAGCGGTTAGAAATTCAATTGAAAAATTTGGAGTGGGTTCTGGTGCGTCACGTTTAGTTTGTGGATCTCTTAGGCCGCATCATGAATTAGAATCAGCTTTAGCAGATTGGTTGGATGCAGAAGGATCATTGGTTTTTTCCAGCGGTTTTGCTGCTGCACAGGGTGTGATTTCATCTGTAGTAGGCAGTGGGGATGTTGTTGTTATTGATAAAAAAGTTCATGCATCAACAGTCGATGCAGTGAAACTTAGTGGAGCTACCATTAGAGTTTTTCAGCATAACGATTTATCAAGTCTGGAGAAGATATTGAAGTGGGCAGATAATAAGAGTTGTCGAATTCTTATTATAACTGAAAGTGTGTTTTCAATGGATGGAGATTCGCCGTCACTTAAACATTTGGTGGAATTAAAAGAGAGATATGGTTCTTGGTTGATGCTTGATGAGGCGCATGCTCTTGGGTGTTATGGGGATTCTGGTGCAGGATTAGCATTGCAATCGAGTTTAGCTGATCAAATTGAAATTCGATTGGGAACTTTAGGTAAAGCGATAGGTGCGGCCGGTGGTTTTGTTTGTGGTAGTCAGAGATTGATAGACCTCCTTGTTAATAAGGCTAGAAGCTTTATTTTTTCTACTGCCCCAAGTCCGTTAGTAAGTGCAGCAGCACTTGCTGGGGTGAGTCTTATTCAGAGCGATGAGGGTAAGGATAGGCGAAATAAACTTTGGAAGGTTCTTGAGCAGCTTAAAAAAGGAGTCGTTTCTCAGGGTTGGCCAGTTGTTCCAGAGGTAAGCGTGATTCTGCCCTTAATCATGAGCGATGAGACAAAAGCAATGTCAGCTATGAACGAACTTCGTGATTCTGGATTTTATATTCCAGCCATACGTTATCCAACTGTTCCTCGCAATGCAGCTCGGTTGAGAATTACTGTTTCAGCAAGCCACAATAGAGAAGATATTGATTCGCTGTTAAGTGCTTTGGATTGTATTACTCGTTGAAGTAAATTTTCAGATTATGACTGGCTCTGCCGGCAGCAATGATATCTAGTTTGCCATCATCGTTTATATCGGCCACGCGAATGTCTTCGGTTGCCATTTGGTTATCATCAACAATTGAACTTTCCCATTTAGTACGTTCTTTATTTGTTGGGTAATACAATTTTATACCTACTTTACCGGTGCGTCGTGTGCCTCGCCATCCTGCTACAATCTGATCAGCTCCCATTGACATAAAGTCGCCGGTTGCCAAGGCGTGTCCTTGATCAAGCGTGTCGTCAATTATGTTTCGTTGCCATTTTTTGTTATTTGGCTCGCTATTTTTCTGATTGTTCAATGTGTAAACAGACAGTTGAGAGCCATGCATTGGCTCGATGGCTGTTACAAAGTTTGCTCCACCTGAGCCTCGACCAAGGCGAACTTCACCAGTTGGATTATTGGAAATCTGTTTTCGTTGCCAACCGTTGGGCTTGTTCTGTTGAATCAAGAATACGCCTTCCACACCACTGAGCAGTATGTCGTCTGTCTTGTCATTGTCCCACTGCGTGATATCAAAATTGTGGCTGGCATGCATGTTGCCGTCGACCAGCGTGGTTTTCCATGCTTCTTTCGGGTTAATTGGCATGTGATAGGCAAGTGTGCGTACGCCTTCTCCTTGATTGGAACGGTTTCCTCTTCCGTGTAACGGAAGTACGATAAGTTCGAATTTATTGTTGGAATTTTTAAACCACCGCATGCGATGAGTGGTCGGTTCATGGTGAAGTTGAACCGGTGTCCATTTTTGTGTCCGGTCATCTGGTGGGATGAGATAAAACACGGCGCCGGACTTTGAGGTGTCGCTTGTCTCGCCTGGGTTCCATTGAGCTCCAGCTGCGATTTCGGCTTTGCCGTCTCCGTTGATGTCTCTTACCGCGATACAGACATGATCACGCTGGGTTAGGTTTTCGACGATGATATGTTTTTTCCAGGATGGGTTTTCGTACCATGCAATGTTTCTGGCATCGCAGAGAACAATGTCTTTTTTATTGTCGGCATTCATATCGGCTATAGCAATTCCATAGCCGATCTTTACCTTGTCATCGATGGTGACGTGACGAAACTTGGGCAAATCTGCGCTCAGTACAAGAGGAGCACAGCAAAGAAGTAAGATATAAAATGCTGAAAAGGTTTTCATGTTGAAGAGATTTATGAGGCTAAGAGGTGAGAGTAGCAAGAGTGATTAATGGTCTAACTAGAATAAAAAAAGGCAGACCATTGGTCTGCCTTATAATAAAGAATTAAACTTCGTTTAATTAGAAACGGTAATTCAAAGTAGCCATAACATGCGTACGGTCTGAGAAACCTGCTTCTAAACCGTAATTCCAATTATTACTTGTTTCTATATTGAATCCGATCAGGTAATTCCATTCCTCTTCGGCTTCCGAAACCACACTGTATCCTACTGGCACTGGATTTCCTGCGATCGGAAAACTTGCTGTACCGTTCTGATTCTCATCAACATCCTGATACTGTGCGCCTATGTATAGTGCGCCATTGAGATCTCCTAGTGAACCTTTGATGCCAATGCGTGGTGTTAATGTAAACGCTTCGATTGTAGAGTCTCCGATATCAAGATCCGACTCGGTGTAGTTTGCGTCAAGTGAGGCAAAGTAATTGCCCGAACCAACAGCTAGTGTTGCGCCACCGCCGTAAACGGGACCACTATATGCAACGCTGAATGAACTCGGTAATAGACTGGCGACTTCTGGCGGCAAGCCGCCAACTGAAAATCCGCTGGCATTGGTTTCGCCATCTACATATCCAGCTACCCCATAAACATTCAGAAAGGGAAGGAGCCAGACATCGACTTTGGCAGTTGTACTAGTGGCGTGGCTTTCAAGCTTAGTGGTTTGGGCAGGCAACCCAGGAGGCAATTGTAAAGGGCCGGTAGGGAGAGGTAGTGGAGGAACATCTATTGAAGCAGACTTTGAAATTAAATCCTGTTCGAGATAAAAAATATTGCCACTAACACCGATTGGTAATGGAAGTTCTTGCCCAGCTGCAAGGCTTTTGCCAAGTGGCAGGGAAGAAGACAGGCCTTCGGCATTGGCTGTTGTAAATGCCAAGGTGCACGCCATGGCAATTGTCATAAGTTTACATTTTACTTTTCTCATAATCGAGGTGAATTGGGGTTATTCTAAGATACCTTATATTATTAATCCATAAAAAAACCGCGACGTGAAGTCGCGGTTTATAGAAAGATTGGTGTAGCTATCAGGCAATCTCAGCTGCGTGGAATTCTAGCCAGTCATCGAGGTTATTAAGGTTAATTGCATCTTTTGGATCACCGTCTGGTAAGCCGTTTGCACTTAATATGCCCTGACGAGTTTCGTCATCGTGATTATAACCTTCTATAGAGGCATTTAATTCACTGATAGATGAATCGTCCAACTTGGCTCCTTCTTGAGCTTTAATCCAAGCTTCAAATTGAGGGTAGGTTGGCTTGTCGTTTGTGATGTGGGCACGAACAGCTTCGGTATCTAATCCGAGGCCTGCAATCACCATAGCATCGTATCCAGCACCAATTCCAGGGTAGCCATCGGCTATTTTACCTGCAGCCTCTAGGGAAACTTTTTGCCATAGACGCGGGAGGGGCAATACACCCAATGGTCCTTTAGTGCCTGAACTAATTAAGGGAACAATTTTATCACTCATTTTATAGGTTTGTTTACGGTTAAATCCACAAGTGGAATGGGCTGGGACGTTAGGCTTGAGATACAGATGGGTCAATTCGAAAAGGTCTGCTTGTAAAAAAAACATTGTAGAATTCGGCATCGGCTTGCCTCCTAATTGCTTAATAGAATAGCTTGTTCCTTGTAGTGGAAGAACCAAATAATAGAATTCAATATGAGGTTTTGGGCGATGACGAAAAGATATATGGTCCGGAATCTTATGCTACAATTAAACGTTGGCATTCTGAAGGAAGGCTGAACGACCAGTCGAAGATTAGGCGTGTTAATGAAACGAATTGGCATTCAGTTTCATCCTGCAAAGAATTTCAGATTTCTGCTCCTGAAACAAATGAATCGGTTCCTGTTTCGATGGAGCCTCCAGGGGTGATTTTATGGTATCGAATTTACTGTGCCTTGATGGGAGTCCTCTATGCTTTATTGGTAATTATGTTTTTATTTCTAAGGTCACTCCCCGACATAGAACAAGTTATGAATCCATCTGAATATACAGAGTTTCAGATAACCAGTATGGTTGTGATCATTTTTGGAGTTCCCTTTGCTATACTATATTTTGCCTGCGTGTTTATGGCATCTAAAAGATGGCACTGGGTGCTCGGTATTATTTCAATTGGCTTGGGCATGACGGGATGTTGTTTACCGGTTTGTATTCCTTTATTGATATTTTGGATTAAGCCAGAAACGAAGTCTTGGCTCAGTCGTAACGAATAACATAATTAATGAAAAAATTATTATTATTTTTCATCCTTTGTTTGATTGAAGACATCAATGCTCGAGCTGAACTTCGCGCGGGAGCAGCAAAGGTAGATGTGACTCCGACTGTTTTACCAGTGATTCGTAATGGAGGGTTTCTTGAAGCCACAGACAATAAGATTAATGACCCGTTATATGCACGTTGCTTGGTCTTGGATGATCGAGTGATACGCTTGGCTATTGTAGTGGTTGATAGTTGCATGTTGCCTATAGACTTGTGTGATGAAGCAAAGCGATTGGCTTCAGAAAAAACTGGTATTCCGTTTGATCGTATCCTCATATCTGCAACTCATAGTCATAGTGCGCCAAGTTCAATGAATTACTGTCTAGGTACTCGAGCTGATCCGCGATATACAAAATTTCTACCGGCTAAAATTGCCGAGTCTATTATTGCTGCTAACAAAAATCTTCAAACGGCAAAAGCTGCATGGGGCAGGGTTGATGCTGCAGAGTTCACAGCTTGTCGGCGCTGGTCTTTTATTCGTGGTCAAGAGTTAACCGATCCCTTTGGGGGAAAGACCGTGCGAGCTAATATGCACCCAGGTTACCGTAATGCTAATGCTGTTGGGCCAACCGGTCCCGATGACCCCTGGTTGAGTTTTTTGAGTGTCCAAGAATCGAATGGTCGTCCGTTGGCTGTTCTTGGAAACTTCTCCATGCACTACTTTTCTGGTCATAATGGTGTGTCTGCGGATTTTGCTGGTGCCTTTTCGGAGGGCTTAGCAAAACGCTTGAAAAAGAACGAAGAAGATACATTTGTTGGGATTATGTCCCAAGGCACTAGTGGTGACTTGTGGTGGGGTGATTATAGTTTAAATAAAGCACAGTCATGGTCGATGCATAATTATGTTAATAAACTAGTTGAACTTGTATCCGATCAATTATCCAAGCATGAGCATAAGACTGATGTGCCGTTAGGGTTTGCCGAGTCACGTATTGAACTTTTCAGACGCACTCCTGATGCAGGTCGACTTAAATGGGCAAATGAATTACTTGAAAAAATGAATGAAAATAGACCGCGTAATCGGCCTGAGGTTTATGCTGAACAAGCCGTTTGGATTTCGAATAATCCGGTGGAGGAAGTGCCTCTTCAAGTAGTTCGTATTGGTGAATTAGGTATCACTGCCATCCCATGTGAAGTTTACGGTTTAACTGGGCTGAAACTAAAATCAGCAAGTCCGTTGCCTTTAACATTCAATATAAGCTTGGCCAATGGTGCTAGTGGTTACATTCCTCCTGCTGAGCAGCATTTATTGGGCGGCTACACAACTTGGCCTGCACGTACCGCTGGGTTGGAAGTAAATGCAGAGTCTCGTATTGTAGAGGAAGTGATACGTTTGCTTGAAAAAGTATATGGTAAACGTCGAAAGATATACTCCGAGCCTAGTTCAACTTTTTCAGAAACTGTGATGGTTGAAAAACCTACTGCTTACTGGCGATTGGGCGAACAAGGAGGAAATATTGCTACAGATACTACCGGTAATGGGAATCACGCACTTTACCAGGGTGGACTTGGTTTTCATGTCCCGGGATTATATCCAACAGGCAAAAGTGAAGATCACTTATCTCGTGCGGTGCATTTTGCTGGTGGTCGTATTCATGCATCAGTGCCGTATAGCAATTCATTTACAACTCAGTTTTGGTTTTGGAATGGTATTATCAAAAAAGATACTTTGGTTAATAATACTTTGGCAGACATAAATGGACTAAAAATAAGCTTAATTAATACTCCTGATGAAAGTGTATCAAAGTTAAGGGTTAAAGAAGGGGAATTAGAAATTTCGGGAATTGAGCCAAGACGCTGGCACCTTCTTTCTGTTATAATTAAACCTAAACTATTAGAGATATGGCTTAATGGAGTCCAATACCTTAAAATGAAAGTCACCGATATACCTCCAGATCCAAATAAAAAGATGATTTTGGTATTCGGTGGTTCACATGATAATAAAATTGATTTCCATGGTGATCTCGATGAAATCGCCTTTTTTAATCGAGTTCTATCTTCAAAAGAGATTAAAAACCTCTATAAATCAGCAAATATAAACACTCGCTGATATCGCTTCCAAAAGAAATTGAGATTCAATTTCATTTTTACAGTTGACATTATTGCTAATGAATCTCATTTTCTTTTAGCCGTTTTGAAGTCACGGCATTTTAATTGGATTTTAAATGAGAAAGAGTCTCAAAATCAAAAAGTCGGTTCCGGCAATTGTTGCCGGTATTTGTTCTATGGGGGCTGTTGCCGGAATGGCACAAGAGTCTTCAGATATGTTGGATCCAGTATTGGTGAGCGGTGCTATCGTTGGATCTAAGGCAGGGGTAAACAATATTACAGGTTCCGCTACCTACTTGGATATCGGTGATCTTCGTGTTCACTCTATCAATAATATAAACTCGGCTCTTCGCCGTGTGCCAGGAGCCTATGTTCGACCTGAAGATGGTTACGGGAACTTTCCGAATATCAGTCTTCGAGGCGTAGATATGGGGCGTAGCTCAAAAGTCACCATTATGGAGGACGGGATCCTTGCTGCTCCTGCAACCTATACTGCTCCTTCCGCATACTATAGCCCAACTATTGAGCGAATGAGCGGATTGGAAGTAATTAAAGGTTCAAGTCAGGTGAAGCATGGGCCTCATACAACTGGAGGTGTGATTAACTATCTTTCTACTGCTATCCCTGAAGAAGTTACTACTTACAGTAAAACTTACTATGGTGAATTCGATGAGTTGGTCAGTCACATTTATCATGGTGGAAAGGTCGATACTGACTCTGGAAGAGTGGGATACCTTGTTGAGGGTTATTATCGTAATACTGATGGTTTTAAAGAATTAAGTCATGGTGATACTGGATTCACTCGTAGTGAGCCAATGATTAAATTATCTTGGGAGCCGAACACATCTAACTATCAGTCTTTCGAATTAAAATTAGGTAGCACTGATTTTGATGCTAATGAAACATATCTTGGTGTAAGAGATGACGATTTCAAATCTAACCCTTATCAAAGATATGCGGTTACTCGAAATGATCAGATCAACACCTATGCTTCACGGGGATATTTAAGGCATTTTGTTGAGCTAGGAAGTAATGCTTCACTAAAAACAACTGCCTACTTTACTAAATTCCATAGGAATTGGTTCAAATTAGATAAGGTTAATGGATCAAGTGCCTACAAGAAATGGAATGATAATGCATATCGCGATATTCTTATCGGAGCTGCACCAGGTACAATTAGACTGAAGAACAATAACCGAGATTATTCAGGTCAAGGTATTGAGTCTGTACTGAATTATGATTTGTCACTTGGTGGTTTGGATAACCAGATTCAGTTGGGTGCTCGTTTTCACAATGACGACATTGATCGTTTTCAATGGTACACCACCTATGAACAGGGAGAAAATGGCGGATGGTCGCCAGGTGTAAATAGTGAAATGGGTAAAGCTGGTGACCGTCATCAGGAGACTGATGCCTTCTCACTTTATTTAGAAGACAGAATTGCTGTTAACGATCAATTAGCAATTATTCCAGGTATTCGTTACGAAGACATGGATTATTCATATGATCAAGATACTCGATATGCCGGTAAGACTGCTGCCAGTGGAACAGGTGGGCTCGATGTGTTTACCGGTGGAGTTGGATTTTCTTATGATGCAAATGAAAGCTTGAATGTCTTTGGTGGTGTTTATGCAGGTGCTTCGCTACCTGGGCCACGATCATTTATTCGCAGTAAGGGTAAATCAAATCTTGAAGAAGAAACTTCAACAAGCTTTGAGTTGGGAGCTCGTTATGAGCAGGAAGCCTTCGCTGTAACAGGTGCTGTATTTTACACTGTTCTGGAAGATTTCATTGTTCCAGACAATCTAGGTACAGGATTTGAAGAATGGCCAACTGATGAAGCAGGTAATCCAATAAATCCAGGATCAACAACTGAAAATGATGGTGAGATAACATCAATAGGTTTAGAGCTACAAGCTGCATACGATTTTGGTATCGCAAATGGTGCTGATTACAGCTTGCCTGTGCATATTGGAATCACCCTAACGAATGCAGAGTTTGATGGGACAGCTAGTTCTGAAGATGGCGAAAGCATTTTCAGCGGAGCACATGATGGAAATGAAGTTCCTTATGTTCCGGACTTTCTACTACACGCTGGAGTTGGCTACGCAACAGGAAAATGGAGACTAGCACTTGATGGTTCATATGTTTCGGATTCTTATGCGTCTGGCTGGAATAACAGTGATCCAGTTAATTATGAAGGTAGTTATGATCCTCGTTATGGGAAAATCGATAGCTACTTCGTAGCCGATTTGTCAGCTCACTATTCATTAACTGATAACACAACTGTGTTTGCTACCGCTCGCAATGTATTTGATGAAGAGTACGTTGTGGGGCGTTTGCCTCAGGGAGCACGTCCAGGGATGCCACAGCAGTTGCTGATCGGTGTTGAGTCTCAATTTTGATGCTCAGTTCCTCCTGGTGACTATCGTGTAGAAACGGTTGTCACCCACTGACTTCAATAAGATCGCCTCAAAAGGGCGGCCTTTTTTTTGAGTTTAGTTAGGTAATTAATTTGATATAATGTGTTTTATGACAGTGAAACCAATTAAGATACAGTTAATAATTTTTCCTATAATGACTGTAATATTGGGATGTCAGACAAGTATTTCGCCTGTTATAGATGAAAAGAATGAGATAAATATTAGTTGGGAAAACCAATTGTCTGTTAATATAAAACAATCAAAGGATTTGCCTCTGCATACTGCAATTGAGAATAATGATATTGATAAGATTAATAGTTTGTTGGTGAGTGGTACTCCTTTAGATACAAGAAATCAATTCGGGGCAACTCCTCTGCAATTAGCCACGGTAAAAGGTGATTTGAACTTGGTTAAATTACTTCTAAAAAACGGTGCTAACCCTGAAGTCCAAAATTTTTCAAATCAAACCTCGCTTCATTTTGCAGCATTAAATGGCTTTGATAAAATAGCTGAAGAACTAATTAAATCTGGAGCCCTAGTGAATGCTATAGATGATGAATATTGGACGCCACTAGACTGTGCTTTATGGAGGGGCAGGGGAATTATCTATAAAAAAATAACTGAAAAGCAAAAGGTCATTGATTTACTTATTAAATATGGGGGGAAACGGGGGGAAATTCATGACCATTAATAATTCTAATCTTTTCATTTATCTTCATAAATAATTAAAAAGGTGTTGACCTTAATGAGAATGCATCTCATTCTCTTTCGTGTCAAGAGGTGGCCCTCTTGCTCATTGTCAGCACGGTTTCCTAAGGTAGATTACCAATTATTTGGTTTTTTTTTGCACCATTATTGAGAGTGAGTCTCATTAGCTTCGCATGCTTAGGTGTTGAGATTGAAGTGGTTATACCGTCCAAACTTCAATGACTTTGGGGAACCCGCCGCCTCTCTTGTTAGAGAGGCGGCAAGCAATTTTATAAGATGGAATATAAGTTGAAGATTAAGGAAATAAGTCAGGAACCGATCTTGGTTCGAAAAACGAATAAATATGCATCACGACTACCTAGATTATCGATGGATAAAGAGGGCAGGTTAGTATTGTTTACGGATAAAATGAGTAAATATGTGACCGCTGGTAAATCGTTGATCGTATTTCTGTTGTTAACTTCGGTTTCAATTGCATTATAGAGGAACAGAAATGAGTAAGACAGATGCAATTCGATTGTCTCTTGTGAACAGTATAAATCGCATATACATGCTCAATGATAATAATTTCATACATGATATGCATTTGTTTGACGTAGAGAAACTAGTGTTAAATGAGTTTTTAAAGATGTTTAAATTGATTGATTTAAACTACAGCTTGGCGGCTCAGGCATTGGATGAATTTACATCATGTTCCTCTAGTACATCCACGCAAAAAAACCACCTCCTCTTGTCTGCATGATGTAGTATAAGGCAAGAGGAGGTATTTATTTTGATATATTTATATTGAACTAGTATATGGAAAATGAAATCAGCAATTTACTAATTGCTCTAGATTTTGCTGAAATAAATCAAAATTCTCAGATCATTGAATTACTAACCAAGTAGGTGGAATGGTAAATACTCTTGTCGTACTCGAATTGATCTAGGACTCTTTTTGCGGTGACTGTATTTTATGAGGATTGATTCACATCAGCATTTTTGGATTTACGATTCAGAGCAATATCCTTGGATGACAGATGAATTGTCAGTAATTCGATCTGATCACCTTCCAGAGGACTTGAAAGTTGAGATTGATAGGTTGGGAATAGATGGTTCTGTTGCCGTTCAGGCTCGTCAATCCCTTGATGAATCGCGTTGGCTTTTGGATTTAGCCGACAGGAGTGACGTTGTAAAGGGAGTTGTGGGATGGGTGGACTTGCGGTCAGATAGTGTGGAGGATCAGTTGTCGGAATTTGCATCTCATCCAAAGTTTGTTGGAGTGCGTCATGTTGTTCAGGATGAACCTGATGAGAAGTTCATGCTATTACCTGAATTCATCCGGGGAATCAGTAAATTAAACTCATTCAATTTAAGGTATGATAT
>MDTE01141901.1_pt1 | contig 16298 bp, 10 predicted proteins | sample 811231 | NCBI WGS metagenome assembly MDTE01 (sample SAMN05326651, study PRJNA326480) | marine metagenome | isolation source: seawater | place: Indian Ocean: Red Sea | collected 2010
CAACGTTCGAAGTGGTTATGGCGCCCATTTTGTACTGGCCCAGAACTATAACGCGCTCTCTCCCGAGCAATGGGCACAGGCCGAAGCGTCATTAAACGAACTACACGACCTACGGCACCTGTTCTCAGGCGACTTCGTCACCCTCACCGGTACCAACAACGAAAACACAGCCTGCGTGGCCTTCGAATATGTGCGTCCCGACGCGGCACAGGCGCTCGTTCAGGTGTTTCGCCGTGAGGCCTGCGGTGCGACGACGATGTCGGTGGCAATGGTGGGGTTGATTCCTGGCACGACCTACGCCGTACAGGATCGAGACGACGGCTCTATAACGATGCGCACCGGCGCCGAGCTCATGTCCACGGGGCTATCCGTTACCTTTAGCGCTCAACCCCAGGCGAAGCTATATACGGTTACGGCCCAGTAGATTTGCTTCGCCAGGGGCCTGGATAGAGCAGCTATATCAGCCTGTTTTGACATTTTATCTGCCGATCGGCAGTTTTTTGTTGAAGCGGTTTTTTACATGGGGTAAGAAGCGCCTGAATTCGGCTGTCCAACCAGCCAGGCAAAACGATTTGTACGCGAGAATTACTCGTAATTCTGGAGAATTAAGATGCGAAAACTTCCTGTGCTCCCTACCCTTTTCAGCGCGCTGGTACTGTCTCTTGGCCTCATGGGCTGTGAACCAGGCGTAAACACGGACACTGCTGCCGCATCGGGTCTTCCAGCCGGCGGCTCGAAAGCCGATGATCCCAGCTCCTCTTCCTTGCTTCCTGCAGGTTTTCCCGAGGAACAGGATCTTGCCATCCTAATCCCCATGGATGCAGAGCCCGCCCTACAAGCCGGGTACCCCACCCAGGATGGCGATGTGCTGCTCTCCGAAACCTGGCTTCAACAGGTATCGGACGCCTACCTGGACACAGATGTTGCCGACGCCCTGGAGGTGGAAAACTGGTATGGAGACTGGCGCGTCGTCTCCGTGCGAATCGCCCCATGTGGCCCTCTTGGTCACTTTCCAGGCCATCTGCCCGGAGGATTTTGTTGGCCTCAGGTACGTATCGTCTGGCAGCCGGTCCTTGAGAACCATGCGCTCTACGGCTTTATTCACGTCGACCGATATGCAGACGATCGTGCGATCCATGCTCTCTATCGTGTCCAACCGTACTGGGACGCAACACAATTATCGAGTGCCCTGGAGACCGTCCTGGAACATATCAATAGTGGACTTCCCATGGAAGACCTGGACGCAGCAATTCTCCAGGATTTAGAGGACGAGCGAAACCTTGCGATGAACCGATTGATTTCGGACGTAGCCGACCTGCGGGTTCTGGCCGCCGATGATGCATCCTGGAGCGGCGTAGATGTTCGCAATGAATATTACCAGGGGGACGAAATAGCTTCCGAGTTCCACGAACGACTGTATGACTTTCTCTGGAGTTACGCACAGCCGTGGGCATTGCATGAGCTTACTTCCTTCTCTCTTCCCGAAGGTCAAAGCCCCGCGTCGATCGATTCCTGGGTCTTCATTGCATTCGATGGTTACGAAGGAGAAATCACCCAGAAGGACCTCACCGTACGTAGCCGTACAACAGGCGAGATTCTGGTCAATATCGGATCCCATCAAACGGTCTCGACGGCTGGTGAAGATCAGGCCGTGTTAGATGCCCTTACGGACCCAGCGGTGGCAGAAGAGCTCGCACAGCAGGTCTTAGTGGGTGACTCCAATATCGATGTTCTTGGCGCGATGATCGCAGATCCAACGCAGACGTTTGTATCCAACACAACCTGCGCATCCTGTCACCGGCTGCAAGACCCATTATTCGACTTCCACACCTTCTCCTACTTCGAGGATCGGAGCGCGACCATTTCACCGCGTGTCGTCGAAGACGTCGATAATGATCTGCGGGTTCTACGTGGATTCCTGGAAGGTACGGCACCGTAGCCCAAACGACGGGTCGCCTTCTATTGGGCGATCCCCTGAACCTTACGCTGGTCCTCACGCTGCGCACCGATGCGGTTCGGCTGTAACTTGCGTAATTGGGCTCGCGCCATTCGAGCCATCTGCCGCCACAAATTGCGGTCAGTCACTACCAATCGCTGTGGTCGCACATGGAAGATCGCGTCTACCGCGTCCAGCAGACGCGCGTTCTCCGCAGCCGTTCCCACGGTAATACGTAGGCAGTTGGGTAAACCATAGACCCCAACCGGGCGAGTGATTACTCCATGCTGAAGTAGACGCTCAAAGATTCGTTTTCCGTCGCACTTCAAATCAACCAGAAGAAAGTTCGCGTGGCTGGGCGTCACCGAAAACCCACGGGCAACCAACGATTTCTCGAGAGCTTTCCGGTTCTTGTGGTTCGTGGCTATGGTCGCTTCCAGGTACGGTGTATCGGCCAGCGCCGCAATGGCTGCGATCTGAGCGATGCTCCCCACATTAAATGGTGAACGTACGTTATTCAGATGCCCCACGATTTCACTGCATGCCAACGCATAGCCACAGCGGAGACCAGCGAGGCCATAGGCTTTCGAGAATGTGCGCAACAACACAGTTCCTGGACGCTCTTTGAGGATAGCCAGACTATCGGGAGCGAGGCTTGGCTCAATATATTCGCAATAGGCCTCATCAAGAACCAACAGAGGTGGCGTAGGGCCCGTCTTTGCGTCCATCTTTTCAATGAAACGTTGTAACTCGTCCCTACCAACCATGGTTCCTGTGGGGTTGTTTGGATTGGCGATGAACACCAACCGGGTCTGGGGTGTCATGGCTTCAAGCATGGCATCGAGATCGTAACCATGCTCCGCTGTAAGCGGTACGGTCCGGAACTCACGCCCAAGGGATTCTGTGCTCATTTTATAAGCAATAAATGACCCCTCACTGGTCAACACATGACTATTTGCATCCACATAGGTCCGAATCAGCAGATCGATCAATTCGCTTGAACCGTTTCCAAGGACAACCTCTTCACGGGCAAGACCATGATGTTCGGCTAAAGCGAGCCGTAAATCGTATTGACCGGCATCTGGATAGCGGTGCGCATCACGTACAGCCTGTTCCATAGCTTCAATCGCGCGTTCGGATGGGCCCAGTGGGTTTTCATTCGAAGCCAATTTAATGACCTCACGTAAACCCAACTCGCGCTTGACCGCGCTGATTGGTTTGCCTGCGACCTGAGGTAGCAATCGCGTAATATAGTCTGGAACCTGTGGTAGAGAATTCATTCGATTATCCATGCCCAGAGACGCCTTGTTCATAAGGGAAGTTTAAACATTCGTTGGGTGAAGAGCCGTCCGCGACGAGTAGTCGAAAGGCCATGGCCTCCGTCGCTGGCTGGCTCGTCCAAAGAGGGGAAACGGAAGGTGCTGCAGAACCACGCAATAGGAAGCCGGAGATCAGTTGCATCACGGCCTCACGTACAGGGATCTCATCCGAGCCGGCACCACGGTCCACAAGGAAAAAGGTCAGAACATCCACAAGCCGCCGAAGCCCTTCAATCGCGGGGCTCTTGTCCTGGATCGGGCTGAGTATCTCGCGAACAACCAATCGAAGGAACGTCTTGCGTGTCGACACCAACATCACGAGAGTGTCAGCCAGTTGCTGGATTTGGTTCTCCAGGTTACCCGAGGTCCGCATGCCATCAAGAACCGCTCGCTCCAGCTGGCTGAAGATCCGCTTGATAACCTCGTTATATAACGCCTGCTTGGTCGGGAAATGATACAGTAGAGACGGCGCACGGATGCCAACATTGTCAGCAATCTGGCTAAGGCGAACGCCATTCAGACCCGATTCAGAAAACGCCATCTCTGCCGCTGAAAGAATCCGCTCTCGGGTCGGTATCTGGCCTTCGATTTTCTTGGGACGTCCCATGATCTGAAACCCCGCCTCAGGCTGCTATTTCATCGGGAGAAGGTCGCCAAATCGAGACCTCAACACCATCATCAATAGAATCGTTGTATTCCATGCGCGTGGGGTAGTGAATGCTATGGAACTCTTCCGATTCACGTACGTAGCTTAGATACGGTTCGAGGGCCTTGCTGAAGATCCCCACATTATCCGCAACGATACGGGATCCAGGACGGAGCAGACCATTGTCTTGTAGGCGCATCAGATCGGAAAGGTAGTCATCTTTCCAATGGTCGATGAAGACGAGATCAAAGGGGCCCTCAAGTTGGTCAATCCGTTCACTGGCCTTACCCACCTGGAACTCTACGGTCTTACTCAATCCCGCACGAGCTACCACACGACGGGCCATTTGCGTGTTGTGGTCAGACGCCTCAATGCTAACCAGGCGTCCACCTTTGGAGGCGAGCTCCTTTCCCATCAACACGGCTGAGTAGCCACAATACGCTCCCAGTTCAAGAACATTGGCAGCCTTGGCTTCTTTCAGGTGTCGTAACAAAATCTCACCCTTCTCATCGCCCACGTTCATAAGGAACCGTTGTTCGTAGGAGAAGGTGTCGATTGCATCGAGAACACTATCTGGATTGCCACATTCCGCATGCTCCTCAACGAAACGAGTGACTGCTGTGACTCGTCCACCACTTCGGGTGAACAGAGCACGAATCACACGGCCAATCTCGAGCAGACCAAATTTCAGCCATTGGAAAATGTTGTGTCGGTTTATTGTGATGGGGGCCATCTTTCCTCTCCTCCAGGTCATGCCGCGTGGATACGCCGCACGTTTTGCTTCCGTTTTTTATTCGGGGTCACGTCTCCCACTGGCGCGCTGGCCGGCAAGAACGGGGTAAATGGGGGTACTTCTTCGGCATCGATGAGCAGCTCCAACACCGCTGGGCCATGCCAATCCCATTGCTCAAGGTCATCCAGCGCGGTCTGCAGTGACCGCTTATCGCCAGCGTCCGCCACCCATAAGGCACGCGGATTACCAAAGCCCCGCGCTACCTGTGCAAGGGATGGTCGTGCATACTGGGAACACTCGATTCGGCCTTTGAAATACAGTTGTTGGCGCGTCACGCACATGCCGTGCTTACCGTTATTCAGAACGACAAAGAGAATGGGCAGTCCGAGATCAACGGCCGTATGTATTTCCATGCCTAGCATGAGGAATGCGCCATCTCCACAGACCACAACCGTGCGATCTGCCATGTCTCCACCCACCTGGGCACCGATCGCGCCAGCGATGGCATAGCCCATTCCACCCATTCCGAGGGCGATGGTCGTAGACGTTGCCGATGGTGGCGTCATGTAATGCATGGCGCTAGCCGCACAATTTCCCGCGTCAAATAAGATCTGACCACGCTCCGGCAGGGCACGTTGCAACATCATCAACGCCTCACTCTGTAGAAGATCGTGAGACGCGCGTCCATTGGTATGTACATCGGGCTGTACGGGTGCAGCCAAGCTTGGCAGGAATCTTTGCAGTTGGTAGCCGTCTGGGCGACCGCCCCACGACATTCCACGAAGAGGGCCGTCGAGTAGTGCGCGGAAGGTCCATTCTACATCTCCGATTACAGGGCTCGCCGTCTTAAAAGTACGCATCGCCAACGAGGGATCATCATCCACGAAAATCGTAGGACAACGCTCTAGGGCCGCATCTATAGGTGCACGGAAGATCAGCTCGAGGTTTGTTCCGGCCACGATGATCAAGTCCGCTTCCTCGTTGATATAGCGATGCGCCGAAGGGTGGCCGGCCATACCGATGGTTCCCAGATACAGCTCTTCATGGTTCGGAAACGCGCCGATATCCGACAACGTTGTAACCACGGGGATCTGCATTCTATGCACGAAAGAGTGCACAGCTTGCGCCCGTCGGCTTTCGCGAACCATGGGTCCCATAACCAGGACGGGACGACGGGCTCTACGCAGTTGCGCCACTAGTCGATCGAGATCCGCCAGGGGTGGTGGCACCCGCCGTACCATCTTTTGCAGCGTCGTGGGCCAGTGCGCGGGAGGACGGGGGACCTTTTGTTCAAACACATCTTTGGGGATGAGCAGAACGCCCGGTCCTCTACGGCCATTGACCGCAGCAGATACTACTGTGTGTAGATCTTGCCAGAACGTCTCCGCCGAGCGTATCTGACGAACCTCCTTGGAGATGGAATTCCACATGCCTACGGCATCGACGGTCGAGCCAATACCCGAGGAATCCTGGAAGCCACCACGCCCTTCGAATCGACGGGGGACCTGGCCCACAATGGCCAGCATAGGTATCCCCTCCTGGTAGGCTTCTGCGACGCCGACGGCGAGATTCATCATACCGCCGCCAGACGTAGAGCAGCAGACCCCAATCCCGCCATGAACGCGGGCATGGGCATCAGCCATAAAGGCCGCGCCGTTCTCGGAGCGCGCTGCTATCGAGACGAGTCGCTCATCATCAAGACGATGGATCGCGTCATGGAAGTTCTCAATATTGGCACCACTGACACCGTATACGGCCCCCACATCCCACTGCGCCAGGCAGTGGGCGAGAGCATCGGCTACAGTTACCGCTCCCGTGGCGGTTGTAGAGTTGGTCTTGTTTGGCATTGTCTTCACGCCGCCGCCTTGCAGCGAATAATTGCTGCTGCGGCGTAATCGCCAGCATGAGAGAAACCGCCCAGTACCAGGTAACTATCACCTTTCAGTTTACCTTCCTGCTCCGCGCGCTCGATACAGACCGGCATACCTGCGCCAAAGAGGTTTCCGTGCTCAGAGAACGTGTCGACATGCTGTGATTCCGACACCTGTAGAGCTTCACGCCAATTGCGCAGGAAGATCTGGTTCGGCTGATTGGTAATAAGCGTACCAATCTGATCCGTGCCGATCCCTGCTTCCGTGCAAGCCTGGTGCACAACCTCTGGAACCAGTCGATTCCCACGTGCAACCACTGCAGCCACCTTTTCGCGGCTGAAATTCACGAAGAATTGTGTTTTTCCAGGTAACCACCAGTCGCGGCCATCTTGCGTCGCGATCTCCATATCCGAGGCATTCTCGGAGAAGCATTGCGTTACAATATGCTCCACTGGACGCTCATCTCCGACCTCCAATAACGCCACACCGCAACCGTCACCCGGTACCGCGGATTGGGGTAATTTACGAATCTGTTCGTCTGAGAAGATTCGTCCCGCTGTGGTCTGCACATTGCAGATTAACGCCTTTCGCGCGGATGACGTGGTCATCAGAGATTGGGCCAGGGACATCATGGAGATGAAGGAAACACAGCCTTGGCTATGTAGGTCATAGACCCACATTGGCTTGGCGCCCAGCTCCTTGGCGACCTCCGCACCACAGCCTGTGAAGGGCAGATCGGGGAGAGAGACGTTGGTGAGAATGATATCGATCTCTGAAGCGAGATCGCCTCCCACCTGTTCTTGTATTTTCTGGGTTGCTTCGCAAATCAAGTCCACGGCGGACTGACCTGGATCCATATGATGGCGGTATTCCGAACCTCGAAACATGCCACCCTGTGGACGACTACCTTCCATTCCAAAGAAATCGTTGGGCTGTACTGTCTCGGGAAATGCAGTAGCGACTGCTTTTAAACTGATGCCAATCATCATGTCCTCCTATTGGAACGTCATTGTTTTTTCGGACTCGGAACCACCGGATTTGTGCCATGGACGGATGGTTTGTCCCGTCGCATGCCGGTATTCCAGAATCTTTTTAAGATTTTGCATTTCGACGACGTGGCCTGCGTAAAAGAAGTGCCACAGCTGCCCGACCCAGGTGTCCCGTCCTTCCGGCACACTCCATGGGTATGGGTTCTCGTCGTAGTTCGGGTGATGGCAGTTGGACCAGAGCACCACGGATCCCGGTTTGCCCAATACGAGCTGTGCTGGAACCACACGCATCAGATAGATCATCCAGAGATGCTCTCCCTGATCCCATGCGCAGTGGTAATCCACCGTCATCGCGTCTGCGTTCGAGATCGTGCGGCAATAGATCTTGGTATCGTCCGCCAATCGATCCCAGCCCATCATCAAACCGGGCTCATCGGTCGGCACGAAGTCGCGTGTACTCCACGTCCATTCTTCTAATGAACGCCCATCCGCAAGGTATTGGAACACATCTTCGGGTGGGCAATTGATGTACTCTTCGATGGTACAATACTTCCCGTAGATCTGCTGGTGGGGGTAGACCGCATGTGTCTCTTCCAGGCAAAGGCCCGCCATCTGATCGCGATCGAATTCCTCGATCCGCTTGAGACCTTCGATAGAAGATAATTCTGGTACGTAACTGGACATCGAGCACTCCATTTGGGCTGTTAAAAAAGCCCGTAAACAAACATTAATCTAACGATCGGTAGGTTCTTAATCTAACAATCGGTAGGTTTTGTCAACCACTATCTCAACAACTCCCTCTTTTTATTGCGTTTTTTTATTTCTAACGAACCCGTTTTTATCGAACAGAACATATATTTTGTGAGATTAGACCGGCGGTTTTCGGGGTGAAAACCGGGTCCAACGCCCTCTGATGTGGCCTACAAAAGAATTGCTCCACCCGGCCTAACCAGATCAAGGGAGCGGCGGGAGCAGAACAAAGCTTGACGTTTCATGACGGACTCTCCATATTCACCTCAAATCTGCCAATCGGCAGAATAGTCATATAAAAATCCCGTCCCATATGAAATGTCGCTAGCGAGGTTTCCGATGCCACCTCGGGTGGATTGGAGAGCTATGCAACGATAGTAGCACGAAATAATCTCCAAGGAATCCCCCGATCCCATGCTCCTCGCCCCTCCAAATGAACATTCCGCCTGTGGCGTTGGCTTTGTAGCCAGCCGTCGTGGAGAAGCATCTCACGAGACCCTTCAGGCAACTCTGAAGGCCATCATGTGTGTAGAACATCGTGGGGGCTTCCTGGCCGATGGACTGACGGGAGATGGCTGTGGCGTTATGGTGGACATTCCCTTCGATCTTCTGGGCTACCAGCCTGGCGAGGTCGCTGTGGCGACGCTCTTCGTCCTGACCCCACCGGAACATCGTCGTCGAGCCCTCGATATCTTCGAGCAGACCTTTCTCTCTATGGGACTCGAGGTCGTCGGGTATCGCGCAGTGCCCACCAACCCAGACGTATTGGGCCCTATGGCTCGGGAGACACAGCCGGAGATTATTCACGCGATTATCGCCTGGCCACAGAGCTGTAGAACCGACGCCTCGTTCAGCCAACAGCTCTATCTAGCGAAACAGCGTGTGCGTACGACGATGAAACAGGGTGGGATCTCGCAGCAGTTCTATTTCACCTCTCTTTCCACGCGTACCATCGTTTATAAGGCTCTTACTCGCGCCGAAGATCTGCCAAAGTTCTATGATGATCTTCGCAATCCAGCCTTTAAGACGCGATTTGGTGTCTTTCACCGCCGTTTCAGTACAAATACTCGAACCGACTGGGACAAAGCGCAGCCATTCCGAATGATCGCCCATAACGGCGAGATCAACACCATAAAGGGGAATCAATCCAGCGCCTATGCTCGTGAGCAGAACCTGGGGCTCCCCCCCGACGAGCTGCTCACACACCATAACGCCAGTGACTCCGGCTCACTCAATGGAATGGTCGAAGCCCTAAAGTATCGCAGCAGTATGCCGCATACCGAAGATGTCCTGGCCATCATGGTTCCCCCAGCGGCCCGTACGAACGGCTACTACGCCTTCTGGAGCCGCGCCATGGAGGCGTGGGATGGCCCCGCTTTCATCAGCTATTGCGATGGTCTGACCGTCGGCGCCCGTCTCGATCGGAATGGGTTTCGACCCTGTCGCTGGTCCGTCAGCGACGACTATTTCTATCTGGCTTCCGAGGCCGGAGTCTTCACGGTACCCGAGGATCAGATCCTCGCCAAAGGCGCCTTAAGCGCTGGGTCCGCGATTCGATTCGACCTGGAAAGTGGAGAGGTGCACTTCCGTGATCCGAGCCTCTCGAGAGAGAACGAAAGCGCAGGATTCGACGCGCGGCTTAGCCCAATCCCTTCGCATCCCGAAGCCCATGAGTCCTGGGCTTTGGAACGCCAGGGACTCTATCTCTTCTCCGAAGAAGAAAAGACACGCGTCGTCCTACCAATGATTCGAACAGGCCTTGAACCCATCGGTTCCATGGGAGATACCGCCCGACTCACGGTCCTGTCGGAGCAGCCCCGTTCCTTTTTCGATTTCTTCTATCAGACCTTCGCGCAGGTAACGAACCCACCTCTAGACTACCTCCGCGAGCGCCTTGTCACAGATCTAGAAGTTCACCTGGGTAAGCAACCCAACATCTTCTCCCCCAAAGAGCTTCTACCACCCATGCCGGGCATCACCCATCCGAGTCCTATCCTGGATCTGGGAGCCTACGCATATTTACGCGAGCTCAGCCGGTCCGACTCTCCGCCCCTGGGGCACGCAACCGTCGAACTGCACACCCACTTCTCCCGCGAGGGAGGAGCCCATGCCTTTCGAAAGCGTTTAAGCGAGCTCGGTGAAGAGGCCATCGAAGCGGTACGAAAAGGGGCCCGGATTCTGCTCTTAACCGACCGGTTGGCAAGTCCTGACGCCCCTCCCCTGCCCGCTCTTCTCGCTCTGCGCTCTCTGGTGCGCGAGTTAGACAATCGAGGAGCACGCCTGGAATGCAGCATCGTAGTGGCGAGTGGAGAAGTCCGAACCTCCCACCATGTGGCAGCACTAATCAGCTTTGGTGCCACAGCAGTGTGTCCCGTACTCCCCCTGGAATTAGCCGAAGCTATCGCGGTCAAAGATGGCTCCCCTCTGGAAGAGGCGCGAAACCAGGTCTTGAAAGCACTTGAAGGTGGCTTGCTGAAGATCATGAGTAAGATGGGTATCAGTGTGGCCCGCAGCTACCGCAGCTCCAAGCTCTTCTGTACTGTTGGTCTGGGCGAAGAGATCATTCGAAAGTACTTCCGAGGACTCGGTAGCCCCGTAGGAGGGTATGATCTCAATGGCCTGGCAGAGCTTGTGTTAAAGAACACGACCCAGGCGAGCCCGGTGAATCAACCTCTCCCCAATCCCTATCTGATGAAAGAGCAAGCGCGACTCAAACGAGGCGAGCTTCACTCCATGACAAGCGCCCACGCTCGCCAGATACACGCGATGCTCGAGCACGAGCCAGAGAGCGCCGACGGCCGCGAACAATACGCCCAATATCTGAAGCTCAGCAGTTCCCTCTCCCCCACAAACCTCCGTCATCTCTTCCAGATTGGAAGCGTTGGCCCCGCGATCCCCCTCGAAGAGGTGGAACCAGAAGCCGATATCTTACGTCGATTTGGGGCCGGCGCCATGTCCTACGGTGCGATCAACGCCAAATCCCAACGGGACATTATCAAGGCCATGGAAGCCATCGGAGCACGTAGCAATAGTGGTGAAGGCGGGGAAAACCCGTATTACGCCATCGATGGTACCTGCGCCTCCACCAAGCAGGTCGCCTCGGGTCGGTTCGGCGTTACGGCACAATATCTGATCTCCGGAGATGAGATAGAGATCAAAATCGCGCAGGGAGCGAAGCCCGGCGAAGGTGGCCAGCTCATGGCCGTTAAGGTCGATGCGAATATCGCGCATGCCCGCCATTCTACCCCAGGGGTCGATCTGATCTCTCCACCGCCGATGCACGATATCTACAGCATCGAAGATCTGAAACAGCTCATCTTCGAGTTACGACAACTCGCACCCGACCATTCGATCTGCGTCAAACTCGTGGCTGGGGTAAACATCGGCACCATTGCAGCCGGGGTCGTAAAGGCCGGTGCCGACATTATCCAGATCTCGGGAGGAGACGGCGGAACGGGCGCTGCGACTCTCGTATCCATGAAGCATTCGGGGATACCCTGGGAGATCGGACTGGCCGAGGTTCACCAAACGCTCTGCGAACAGGATCTGCGTAACCACGTGTCGCTACGAGTCGATGGTGGACTCTCCAACGGCACCGATATTGTAATCGCGGCGGCTCTTGGAGCCGACGAGTTCGGCTTCGGAAAACTTCTACTTGTCGCACAGGGCTGCATTATGGCCCGTGTCTGCGAACAGAACACCTGTCCTCGCGGCATCGCAACCCACGCGGAAAAATTCACAGCCAAATACCGTGGCGATGTAGACGAAATTATCCGGCTCTGTCGCTATCTGGCGCAGGATGTACGTAACATTCTCGGCGAGATTGGAGTCCATAGCCTGGATGAGATCATCGGTCGGTCGTCGATCCTCGAGGATAACGGGCGCGACATTACATTGATGGCACACCGGGGACTCAACCTGGAACGCTTGAAGTTGGAAGCGAAACCATCGATTGAAGGCAGCGATTACAGCGATTCGATCTATGCGCGCCAGACCACAGAGCTGAACCAACGGATCAGTCAGGGCGTCCAAAATGCCAGAAATGGTGCCAGTCCCCTCGTTCTGGATTACGGGATTCGCTCCACAGACCGTGCGATACCAGCCCACGTCTGCGGTCAAATCGCGAAGGAACGGCACCTCGAACATATCAAAAACCTTACCCACGAGACTCCGAGCTCGCCCAGCCTCTCCACGGAAGAGGTAGACCTTCGATTCACAGGATCCGCAGGACAGGGCTTCGGTGTGTTCATGGTAGACGGGTTGTCCCTACGACTGGAGGGAGAGGCAAACGACTCGGTCTGCAAATCCATGTCTGGAGGGCGGGTTGTAATCGTACCCGCCACAGAGGCGCGCCTTGATCCGGAGATCAGCTCGATCATAGGCAACTGCGCACTCTATGGCGCCACCGGCGGAGAGCTCTTCGTCCGCGGCCACGCAGGAGACCGCTTCGCCGTGCGTAATAGCGGCGCAACGACTGTCGTCCATGGGGTTGGAATGCACGCTTGTGGGTATATGACCGCAGGCACCGTCTTGATTCTGGACCAGATGTCTCACAATGTGGGGGCCGGAATGACGGGGGGAGAGATCTTCTGCCGCCGAGAGAAAAGGGAGATGCTGAATCGCGACTACATCACTCCCGTGGAACTGACCCCGCCAGACGTAGAAAAGCTGATCCAGCTCATCACCCGTCATATGGAATTGACGCAGAGCACCACCGCCCGGTCCCTCCTGGAACGAGAAGACCTCGAACAGGTGTTTATGCGCTGCATCCCCTTGAGCCAGAGGTCACAAGCCGAACATGGCGTGGACCCAGAATCTGTAGACGCTATCCAACAACGAGACACCTCTCTGATGGGTGCCGCGCCCTAATCAGCCCTTTTATGGGGATAGTATCTTTACGTGTACGTACAAAGGCGTCCACGCTTTCAGTGGTTACCCTTGAGCGTTCTGAACGGAGCGTATAACTCAGGAGCGTTCAAGGACAATGCAATCTACCCTTTCTTCTTCAAGGTGAAGAGCGCAATCAGCATGCCCAATCCTGTTCCAATCATGCCGCCGATCCATAGTCCCTGAGTTACATCCCCTTTTGAAGCACCTAACGCCGCACCAATTCCACCGCCAAGAAGAGTACCGCCACCGATAACCAATCCCATTTTGTCGTTACTCGTTTTTTCCTCTGACATGGAAAACTCCTTTCCTGGTTGTTGCCTCAGAATTTCGACAAATCCTTTATACATCAAAAGGAACAGGCGCTCCAGCACGGTCCGATTAGAGCACCTCTCTGATGGGTGCCGCGCCCTAATCGGTTCTTTCTGCGCTATCCCAAATCACCGGTACGCCCAGAATAACGCCTAGCATGTCCAAGGCCCTTCAGTTTACAGATCGACTCCAGACACGTAGCTTGGCACCTCATCTCTTACAGGATTCCGTAACATGATTAGAGCACTCGTATGCCTTCTTTCTGTCCTAATGCTTACCGTCACGGCCTGCAGCGACGTCACTCCAGCAGCGACATCCAATGACATCATTTCCGTCCAAGACGAGGGCTCCGAGACCGTCCAAGACGAGGGCTCCGAGACCGTACAAGACGATGGTCCCTCTCCCTCTGGCTGTACCTCGGACGAGGACTGCACAAGCGAGCTCGGCGAGCTCGACACCTGTCAGGTGGCATCCTGTAATACGGACACCGGCCTTTGTGAAGCAATCGCCGGAAACGATGGCGCCACATGCGACGATGGCAACGTCTGCACGGAAGAGACCACCTGTAACGAAGGGGCGTGTGAGGGCGGAATCGGAGTTGTCTGCTCCGGTGAGGCCGACCTCTCCCAATGTAAACTGGGCCAGACCTGCGATCCTACCGACGGCTGCGTCCCGCATTTCGACAAACCGTGCCAGGCCGCACAAGCACTCGCCCCTCTTTCAGTGGGCAGCGGTTCCAACTTCCAACAGACCGTTGTAGCCACCGACACAGACACGTACGCCGACGCCTATGTCAAGTGGGAGGACCTCAACTATTATCTGACGAATGTAACAAGCTACTATAGCTCCGAGCTCGGCGCGTCTTTCTATAGCGGGATCTGGCGCAAGCGAACCGATGGCGTTCTCGACACCAAGGGCTGGCGCAACATCCCAGAAGAGTCCTATCTCGATAAGTTTAACGAATACCCCCAGTCGGAGGGCTGGCGGATGATTGACCTCTATGGCAGAAAGACAACCCCAAGCCTCTACTCCGTGGCGATAATCAAAGAGTCTGAAGAGGCAGATTTAAGCCATCGTGTGTGGCGTTTCAGTGCAACGAATTTTGAAAAGGTCCTGAACAAAGACCCGGCCTTTCTTGCCGAAAAAGACCTGACAGACGCCTACCCAATCAGCGTTGGCACATACTTCAATGAGGATGGCGTAAAAGGCTATACGACCGTCTGGGAAGAAGATGTGGATGGGCTTGATTGGCAGATTGTGAACGTAAGCCCTTCCGAATGGAGCGATGGCAACGAGAACGGTATATTCTGGGACTACTGGCTCAATGGTTACCGCGTCCGCGCCTCCGGCTACCATTGCGACACAGGCGCTGGTTGTGATGGATGCTGCCTGAAGATTTTGGGGGCCTTCATAAATGATAAAAGCAGCTATTTTGGAACTCCATCCTGGAGACTAACAGGGATAGCTTCGATCAACGAACAAATCCTGGAATACAAAGAAAAGAACTACGAATTAGTCGATCTTGAGCAAATCTGGTGGAATTCAGCCCACAAATTCGCCGGACAATGGGTGCGACGGTTCCGGAAAGATACCCTGGGTACCAACCTGGTCGCGTCCGGAGAAAAATTCGATGAACTGAACGACCATCTAAGCAACTACGATGGAAATGTAGGCTTCTATATTGAAGACCTGTCCACCGGAAACCACATCTATTACAACCGCCATGAGCACTTCTATATGGCGAGTATGAGCAAGGTCTGGATCGCAACCAAGATCCTGGCCATGGTGGATGCAGGCTCTCTAAGCCTGGACGACGAGTTCATATTCTTCAATGAAGATTATCTCGAAGAAGACAACACAGCCGATATCCTGGACATCTCGAAAATCGGCCAGAGTTTTACCCTGGAAGAATATATCGGGTGGATGATCAACTTCTCCAGCACCAACGCAACCGACAAACTCTTCGGCCTGATCGGAAACGAGGCTATGAACGATTATCTCGTCAATGATCTTGGGATCCGAAGTATCGGTGAAGTCACATCCATCTGCGACTTAGACAAGCGGATCGTCGCACAGACGGCTTCCTGTGCGACCTCGCTCCCATGCAATGTATTTGAGCGATGGTTTCGTGAAAACGAGATGGTGGGAGATGTTCAACACCAGGACTGTCTGGATGCACTTCAGTCGAACTGGAAGGGACTGGATGTCGACGAAAAATACGTGCACTACCGCAACTACTACCACACGCTGGCCAATTCCATTAGCCCGGCCCAGATGGCACAATTCTATCGGCGACTCCTGACCTTCGATCTGCTCCAACCGGAAACGCGGAATAAGCTCATTGAAATCATGAATGCTACCGGCGCTGGAGCCTATAACGACAACATCCAGAATCTGGGCCTCTACGATGAACTCGCCTGTAAAGGGGGGTATAAACCACGAAGCCTTTCCTGGACTGCCATAACCTGGTTTAAAGGCGAGACCGACAAACTGTCCGAGTCCGCGTTCCACTACAACATCAACGTGTTTGTCGAACAGTTCCCTGGAGGTCACACTACGGATAATAACGAAGCCCGACATCTGATACGTGACATCATCGGTTTGGCCGTAGGTATCCTCTCCGAAAACCAATAAGAAAACACCAGCGAAAGGGACGCCCACACAGACGAGGGAAAGCCCTCTCGTCTGTTCAAGTAATGCGTACGACCGCCTCTGATTAGGAAGCGTACTCCGTTTTCTGCTACAGTCGCCCACCTTGCGCAAGAGAGAGCGATGCTTCGTTTTTGTATGATTCCAGTGATGCTTCTGGTGGCGTGTGGCGACACCGGGCCCAATATGGCGCTCGATACCCTCAC
>MDTE01071490.1_pt1 | contig 16296 bp, 12 predicted proteins | sample 811231 | NCBI WGS metagenome assembly MDTE01 (sample SAMN05326651, study PRJNA326480) | marine metagenome | isolation source: seawater | place: Indian Ocean: Red Sea | collected 2010
ATCGCGATGCTGAAATATGGTATCCCCGACCTGCGCACCTTCTTCGACGCGGACATCCGCTGGCTCAAGCATTACGGCTTCGTGCCGCTTGCCGTGCCGTCCATGGTTCGCGGTCTTTAGGGGGCGGCCATGAAGTTCACCCTGTCCTGGCTGAAGGACCATCTCGAGACAGATGCCTCCGTCGATCAGGTCGTCGAGACGCTCATTCGGATTGGCCTTGAGGTCGACACGGTCGACGACCCCGGTGCCAAGCTGGCCGCCTTCACGGTGGCAAATGTGGTCGCCGCCAAGCAGCACCCCAACGCCGACCGGCTGCAGATCTGCACCGTCGACACCGGAGAGGACGAGGTGCAGGTCGTGTGCGGCGCTCCTAACGCGCGTGCGGGTATGAAGGGCGTGTTCGCGCCCGCGGGCACCTATGTTCCCGGCATCGACGTCGAACTCAAGAAGACCAAGATCCGTGGCGTCGAATCCAACGGCATGCTCGTGTCGGAGCGCGAGATGGGCCTGTCGGACGAGCATGACGGCATCATCGAGCTGCCTGATGATGCACCCCTAGGCGAACCCTTCGCGGGTGTGCTTGGTCTCGACGATCCGGTGATCGACATCGAGCTGACCCCGAACCGTCCGGACTGTACCGGCGTGCGCGGTATCGCCCGAGACCTCGCCGCCGCCGGGCTCGGCAAACTCAAGCCGTTCGATGCGGCCGCCCCCCTCGAGGGCAGCTATGATAGCCCGGTTGCCTGGGCGATCGCAGACGACGGTAATGCCTGCTCCTACGTGGTCGGCCGGCACTTCCGTGGTGTCACCAACCGGCCGTCGCCCGTCTGGGTGCAGGACCGGCTCCGCGCCATAGGCCTGCGGCCGATCTCTGCGCTGGTCGATGTCACCAACTATGTGTCGATCGATCTTGGCCGCCCGCTGCATGTGTTCGATGCGGGCAAGCTCGACAACACCACGCTGACCATGCGTCGGTCGCGCGACGGAGAGACCTTCATGTCGCTGGTCGAACGGGAATATACGCTCGATAACGGGATGACCGTGATCGGCGACGGCGATAAGGCCGAAGCCGCCGCCGGCGTGATGGGCGGGCTAGAGACCAGCTGCACCGAGGAGACCACGGACGTATTCCTCGAGGTGGCGCTGTTTGATCCGGTTTCGGTGGCGACCACGGGTCGCAAGCTGCAGATCGATTCCGACGCGCGCTACCGCTTCGAGCGCGGCGTTGATCCTGAATCCGCCGACTGGGGCGCCGACGTAGCTGCGCGCATGATCCTCGAATTTTGCGGTGGGGAGACGAGCCGACCGGTCACGGCTGGCGTTATGCCCGACTGGGGCCGCGCGATCACGCTGCGTGTCGACCGGGTGGCGAACCTCGGTGGCGTCGAGGTTCCCGCCGAGCGCCAAATCGAGATTCTCAACGGCCTCGGTTTCGAGACTGCGCACGTCGGTAACGCGATCACCGCGGTGGTGCCGTCTTGGCGCCCCGACGTGCATGGCGAGCCGGATCTGGTTGAGGAGATCACGCGTATCCACGGGTTTGACGCGATCGCTCCGGTGCCGGTCGACCGCGACACCGCGCTGCCGTCCGCAGCGGTCACGCCGGCCCAGCTGCGCACCAGCCGGGTGCGCCGGGTGCTCGCTGCTCAGGGCCTCGACGAGGCTGTGACATGGTCCTTTATGGGTCGCAAACATGCTGAGCTATTCGCTGGCAACGATACGAACATAGACGCGCTCATGCTCGCCAACCCGATCTCGAGCGAGCTCGATGCGATGCGCCCGTCGATCCTGGGTAATCTGTTGTTTGCCGCAGGTCGCAACGCCGACCGAGGCTTCGCCGATCTGGGCCTGTTCGAACTCGGCCCAGTCTATCGTGACGCGTCACCTGGCGGCCAGTTGCTGGTCGCTGCCGGTGTGCGCCACGGCAATGTACATCCGGCCCACTGGTCCGGATGTGCACGCGCCGCCGACGCGCTCGACGCCAAGGCCGACGCGCTGGCCGCGCTCGACGGCGCCGATGCGCCGACGGGGAATCTGCGGGTCAACCGCGATGCGCCCGCTTGGTTCCATCCGGGCCGCTCCGGCGGGCTCCGTCTCGGCAAAAACGTGCTGGCCTGGTTCGGCGAGATTCATCCTGGCGTCCTAAACGAGCTCGACGTGCGAGGCCCTGCCATCGGCTTCGAGGTGTTCCTCGATGCGCTGCCGGAACGCCAGCATAAGTCGTCGGCGCGGCCGCCCCTGCACCTCTCGGCGCTCCAGCCCGTGCGCCGGGACTTCGCCTTTCTGGTCGACAGCAAAGTCGATGCGGAGAACCTGATTCGCGCCGCGCGCGGTGCCGAGCGCGATCTGATTTCCAGCGTGGACCTATTCGACGTCTACGAGGGCACGAACATCGAGGACGACAAAAAGTCGCTCGCGATTCAGGTGACGCTGCAGCCGGTGGAGGCGACCCTGACCGACGAGGAAATCGACGCTATCGTCGCGAAGATCGTTGCCGCAGTCGAGAAGGCGACTGGCGGTAGCCTTCGGGGATAGCAGCGCAGCGTCTACCGCCGGATTAATTCCCGACGCTGGATGCATGATTGTAGGGCCCGATTCTCATGACGGGTTTCGATGCGCGACGCTTGTTTTCGCAATTTGGGGCTACTTTCGGTTAGCGTTGGACTACCGATTGGGGACGTTATCTCGTGTTCGGTGTTCATAGTGTGCTGTGGATAAAGTGACAGTTGGCTGACAACCCCACCCGCGAATATGACAAGCCTGTGGGTAACGGTAGAAGAGTTCTTAATATGCTGAAAATAATAAGAATAGTTGGAAACTGCTTCATCATATAACATTGTATGAATGTCCTTGTGACATTCATGAGATTACGTATACGACACTTATCCCCGTTTAACACTTCGCGTGTTTCGCCGTTTATGACAATAGATATTCCCGTTTTGTTCTGTGAGCCTATCGACCCTAAATGACCGACCTCTCTCACATCCGTAATTTCTCGATCGTCGCGCATATCGATCACGGCAAGTCAACTCTAGCTGACCGGCTTATCCAGGAGTGCGGCGGGCTAACCGAACGCGAGATGCAGGAGCAGGTGCTCGACAATATGGAGCTCGAGCGCGAACGCGGCATTACCATCAAGGCGCAGACCGTGCGCCTAGTCTATACGGCGAAAGACAACGAGACCTATCACCTGAATCTGATGGACACTCCGGGGCATGTGGACTTCTCCTATGAGGTGTCCCGCTCGCTTGCCGCGTGCGAGGGCGCGCTTCTGGTGGTCGACGCCAGCCAGGGGGTCGAGGCCCAGACGCTTGCAAACGCCTATCTGGCGATCGATGCTGACCTTGAGCTCGTGCCGGTCCTCAACAAGGTCGATCTGCCGGCCGCCGAGCCCGAACGCATTCGCACTCAGATCGAGGACGTGATCGGCCTCGACGCCTCCGAGGCGTTGGAGATCTCGGCCAAGACGGGGCTCGGAATTGCGAACGTGCTGGAGGCAATCGTTACCCAGATGCCTCCGCCCGAGGGCGACGCGGACGCCGATCTCCAGGCGCTACTTGTCGACAGCTGGTACGATTCCTATCTTGGGGTCGTCGCGCTGGTGCGCGTGAAGCATGGCACCCTCAAGAAGGGCCAGAAGATCCGGATGATGTCGAACGGGCGGACCTACCCGGTCGACCGGGTGGGGGTGTTCACGCCGGCTCGGACCGAGATCGACGTGCTGGGACCGGGCGAGATCGGCTTCATCACCGCCCAGATCAAGACCGTCGCTGACTGCAACGTGGGCGACACCATCACCGACGACCGCAGGCCCGCTGCTGAGGCGCTGCCCGGTTTCAAGCCGTCGGTACCGGTAGTGTTCTCCTCGCTCTACCCGGCGGATTCGGCCGAGTATGAGGACCTGCGCGAAGCGCTGGGCCGTTTGCATCTGAATGATGCGAGCTTTGAGTACGAGGCGGAGAGTTCGGCAGCACTGGGCATGGGGTTCCGCTGCGGTTTCCTAGGCCTGCTACATATGGAGATCATCCAGCAGCGGCTCGAACGCGAGTTCGACCTCGAGATCATTGCGACCGCGCCGTCGGTCGTATACCGGATCACGCTGACGGACGGCGAGGAGATTGCGCTCCACAACCCGTCCGACTATCCCGAAGTGACTCGCATCGAGACTATCGCCGAGCCCTGGATCAAGGCGTCGATCATGGTGCCTGACGAGTATCTGGGCGCGGTCTTACAGCTGTGCACCGAACGCCGGGGTGAGCAGGTTGAGCTTACGTATGTGGGTGGGCGCGCCATGGCGGTCTACAGGCTGCCACTGAACGAGGTGGTGTTCGACTTCTACGACCGGCTGAAGTCGATCAGCCGTGGCTATGCAAGCTTCGACTATGAGCTTGACGGCTACCGGGAAGGCAGCCTGGTGAAGGTAGACATCTTGGTGAACGGCGAGACTGTGGACGCGTTGTCGATGGTGGTCCATCGTGAACAGGCCGAGAGCCGCGGCCGGCATTTGTGTACCCGGCTCAAGGACCTAGTTCCGCGCCAGCTCTTCAAGGTTGCACTGCAGGCTGCGATCGGCGGCAAGGTGATCGCACGAGAGACGGTCGGCGCGATGCGCAAGGACGTTACGTCGAAATGCTATGGCGGCGACATCACGCGCAAGCGGAAGCTTCTTGAGAAGCAGAAGGCGGGCAAGAAGAAGATGCGCCAGTATGGGAATGTCGAGATTCCCCAGTCGGCCTTTATCCAGGCCCTGCGCATGGGCGACGAGTAGATGCTGAGCTTAGAAAAACGTCATGCCCGTACTTGAGTCGGGCGCTGCACCGAAACTGGATCGACCAGAAGCGCGGATAGAGCCCGCGCATGACGATGGTGTGATTGCAGAAGTGCTGGCCGCTAGGACTTGAACACCCCGGTCCTGTGCCGTCGTGCGCGGAACAGCCAGGCTAGTAGGAGGCCGGGCACGCCGAGGACTAGCAGGGCCGGCCAGGTCAGCAAGGTCGATATGGCGGGATGCCAAAGCCACGGTCCGATGACCGGGACGTGACGTGCGATCGCTGGTTCCGCGACCTGAAGGCTGGTTTGGTGGAGCTGAAACCAGAGCTCGCCGGCGGCAATTAGGGCAAACGCACCGGCGTCGATTGACGTGAGCACGTCACTCGCCAGCACCGCAAGTGCCGTAATGAAGAGAATCCAGCCTATGATCCGGCCAATAATAATGGCTCGCCAAGCCCCGCGTTTCTGTTTCTCATCTTTAGGTTATTAGCCAATACTAAGCGCAATCGGCCCTTCGGACACAGGCCCTACTCCTGTCTAATTTTACGACAGCACTGGGCGGTTGCCAGCTTGGGTACGGTCGGTTATCCAGTGCCCCAGTGAGGAGGGGTGGCCGAGTGGCTGAAGGCGCACGCTTGGAAAGCGTGTAAACGGGCAACCGTTTCGAGGGTTCGAATCCCTCTCCCTCCGCCAACGTTATCGTACTTCGCGAGATTGAGTGCGCCGGCCAACTGGCCGTGCAGTTCCAGTTCGAACTGGCCCCGTTTTTCTTTGGGGTGGGTCACGATCTTGTCGACGAGGTTGCGCAAGGCTGCTGCGGCTTCATCTCGTACGACATCGTCGGAATGCCGCGCTGGGTCGGCGTCGAGGACCGGTACGGTGATGGCTAGCTGCCGATGAGGCAGGCTCAGTCATAGAACGCGATCGTCCTGGTCTCGATCGACTGGCGCGGCGCGGCGTCGGCCGGGCTCGTCGGGTCGTCGAAGGCGCTGTGCGCGGTCCAGCGCGCGCGGCCGTCGGTTTCCGTGTCGAAGCACTTGAGCAGGATCAGCTCGTCGGGCTGCATGCATGGGAAATACACCCAGCGATGGTCGGGGTTGTACTTGGTGCGGTGGATCTCGCCGACCCGGTCGTCATACTTTAGGTCCATGAGGATCATGTCGCCTTCGGCGATCGACTGGGCATCGCAGATGCCGAGCGGTGCTTCCTCGACAGCACCGCTAATGGAGCGCCAGACATTGATATAGACATAGCGCTTCTTGAGCGCGGTGTCGGCTTCGTTCGGTGGCAACAGGTCACGCACCCGCTGCGGGCCCGACAGGTCGGTATAGTCGTTGTGGACGACCCGCACCGGCTCCCGCAGTTTCTTCATCTTGCGGGCCTCCGCGTCCTCCACGCGCAGCGTGTGGTCAAAGACGAGGACGCGCGGAGCTCCTGTCGCTGCGGCGACGATCTTCTCGACCTCGGCATTGTAGACCGTTTCGATCTGAGCGGAGTCCATAAAGTCCGTCACCGCGGTCGGGCTGTTGTGGAACTCGAAGCCGTTGTCGTCGAGGGTCAGCTGTTCGGCGATGGTCCGACCGTCATAGATCGGGACCGTCCGGTGATCCGGCGTCTCGTCGCGGCGATTGGATTCCCCATAGGGCGAGATGTAAGTGACCGGCTTGATGCCGTTGTCGACCACATAATTCACCGAGGCCTCGACGAAGGGGAGGTCGTTCGTATCGTATGCGGGTTGCGCCATGGGACGGGGCCTTCCGAAAAGATGTCTTGCAGTTTCGGATATCAAATAGGTTCCACCGGCTGCCTGTCGAGTGGATTTTCAAGTGCGAACGCGATTTGGCCGCGTTTCTAGAGGGTCGAACTGGGGCGTTCTTTGATCCGGTCGAACCAGCGGCGCGCGTTGGTCGCATCATCTGGCAGGGTGAGCTTGAGCCAGCCGGCGAAATCGACTGTGACGAAGGCCATGATGTCGGCGGCCGAGTAAATGTCGCCGGCGAGAAAGGCCCGGTCGGCTAGGCTCCGGTCGAGCAGCTCGAAGAAATGTCCGACCCGCACCCGGCCACGTTCGGCCAGTTCCGGGATCTGTGCATAGTTATGCGGCCCAGTCAGCGCGCGATTGGCGAGCCGCTTGGCGGCATTCCGTAATCCTTCGCCGACCGCGAGGAACCCTTCCTGCTCGACGCGCCATACCCAGTCGGCGACGGTCGCGCGTTCGGGCGCATCGCCGCCGAGCAGCGCGGGCTCCGGGTAAGTCTCTTCCAGATAGCGCCAGCAACCCTGGCTGGTAAAGAAACGTTTGCCTGCGTCGGTCTCCAGGACCGGGACAGTGCAGAACGGATTGATCGCGCGGAAGGTGTTATCTAGCTGCTCCTGTTCGCCTAGATTGACCTCAATGGTCTCGATCGCATCGCCCAAGCCTTTCTCGGCGATAAAGATGCGGACGAGGCGCGGACTGGGTGCCGTCGAGCAGTCGTAGAATTTCATGGTCGTTTTTTCCGTGATAACGCGAAAGCTTAGGCGGAATGCGGCGGTTGGTTCAATCGCCGCCGGCCGCCGGTTTCGTTCTGGGATCCGGGTTGGTCCCGGACGCAGGTGAGCCTACTCGGGAATCGGCAGCGGCTGGTCGTTCTCGGGGATGTTCCAGGCGCGTTGCACGGCCGGACGGTCGAGCATGGTCATATACCAGCGGCGCACGTTCGGATACTCGTTGAGGTTGATCTCCTGCCAGTTGTGGCGCGCCGCCCACGGCCAGCAGGCCATATCCGCGATCGAGTACTCATCCACGATAAAGTCGCGACCCTCGAGCCGCTTGTTCAGGACTCCGTAGAGGCGTCGCGCCTCACCCTCGTAGCGCTTGCGCGCGTAGTCCGAGGCGTCCGGGTTGTACTTCGTGAAGTGATGCACCTGGCCTAGGATGGGTCCGTAACCGCCCATCTGCCACATCAGCCATTCCATGGTGCGCCAGTAGGTGTCGCGATCCTTCATGTTCAGGAACTTGCCGGTCTTCTCGGCGAGATAGAGCAGGATCGCACCGGTCTCGAACAGCGGATAGTCGTTGTTATCGTGGTCGACGATCGCTGGAATCTTGTTATTCGGACTGATCTTCAGGAAGTCCGGGTCGAACTGATCGTCCTTCGCGATGTTGATCGGGCAAACCGTGTAGTCGAGGCCCGCCTCCTCGAGCATGATCGCGACCTTGCGGCCATTCGGTGTGAACCATGTATAAAAATCGATCATTTCAGATCTCGCTTCCCTGTCCTCGATGTTGTTTGCGCGAACCTATTAGCGCTTGCGAGGTGGGTCAATTGATGGAAAGTCAAAAGTTTTATGTGTTAAGCTGGGCGTTTCCAGATTATGAACTGGCGGGTGATGCCGTCGGGGCCAAGGCCCGAAAACACCATCTTGTTCCCGTTCTTGGTGATGTCACGTGATAGCGTCATGCCCACCATATTTGGATCGAGTGCGGTCTGGATGGTGTGGGTGACGGTGTCGTTTTCGAGCTGCCAGGTGCCCGCATAGTTGAAGTAGCTCGAGAAGGCCTCCGCGCGTTCCTCATCGCTCGGCCGGTCGGTCGGCAGGAAGCGGTCGGCGCAGTGGGTGATCGCCGACATGTAGCCGTCGGCCGTGTACATGATCATGCCGCCCGCATCCCGGCCCATGGGGTGGAAGCGCGTTCCGTCCTCATCCTCGGCGTACATCTCGTCGAGTGTCCAGGCGCCCACCAGGTTGCTCTCGTTCACTGCCATTTATCTGTCCTGTCCTCGTTGGTTGCGGGAGACTAGTTCCTTCGTGCGCAAGATTGAAGCGGTTCCCTTGGCCCTTGCGTTGATACGTTCAGGCCGCTGAGGCAGAGTCGGAGAACTCAGACTCCCCAATCTGGAAGGATTGCCCCCGTGCCCCACAATCTGATTTCCCGACCCCGCAAGGACACGCTTCCCCTTACCGTCCTCGATGCCGCACGCGTCGATGGCTGGCGCAAACGCATCACGGCCTCACAACGGGCGTGGCTCGAGCGGACGGGATTCACCGGCAGGCCGGGAAGCTCGGCGATGCTACCCGACCGCGCGGGCGGCGCCGGAGAGGCCGTGTTCGTGACGGGATCCGACACGGATGTCTGGTCTTGGTCGACCCTTGCCGCGCGGCTGCCAAAGGGGAGCTATCGCATTGCGGGGAGGCTGTCGAGGGCTTTGGCCCATGACGCCGCGCTCGGATGGGGGCTCGCCGCATATGAGTTCACTCGCTACCGGGCGGCGAAGATTTCCCGGCCCGCCCTCGTCTGGCCCACGAATGCGGACCACGCCGCGGTGACGGCGATGCTCGACGCAACGGCCCTGTTGCGCGACCTTATCAACACGCCGGCCGAGGATATGGGGCCGTCCGAGCTGGCTGGCGAGGCGCGCAAGGTCGGGCGGAAGTTCAAGGCCCGCATCAAGGTCACGACCGGCGATGCTCTGCTGAAGGCTAATTATCCCATGATACATATGGTCGGCCGTGCATCGGATGATGCGCCGCGCCTGATCGACATGCGCTGGGGAGCGAGAGGACCGCGCGTGACCCTGGTCGGCAAGGGGGTCTGTTTCGACACTGGCGGCCTCGATCTCAAGCCTGCGGCGGGAATGCTGCGGATGAAGAAGGACATGGGCGGCGCCGCCCATGCAATCGCGCTCGGCCAGCTGATCATGGCGGCGAAGCTGCCGGTCCGCCTGCGGGTGATGATCGGGGCCGTGGAGAACGCGGTTGCGGGCAACGCGTACCGGCCCTGGGATGTGCTGCAGACGCGCAAGGGCATCACGGTGGAGAATGCCAACACAGACGCCGAGGGCCGGCTGGTCATGGGCGACTGCTTGGCCGAGGCGTGTCGCGAGAAACCGGACATGCTGCTTGATTTCGCGACCCTGACCGGCGCCGCGAGGGTCGCGGTCGGTACGGGGATTGCCGCCGTGTTCGCCAACGACGATGACCTATATGCGGAGCTAGAGAAGCATGGCGAGAAGACATCCGATCCGCTCTGGCGCCTGCCGCTCCACGAGCCGTATCGAGCGCTGCTGGATAGCAAGGTCGCGGACATCTCAAGCGCTAGCGACGGCCCCTTCGGTGGCGCCATCACCGCTGCGCTGTTCCTGCAGGAATTTGTCGATGAAGATGTGCCATGGGCGCATTTCGATATCATGGCGTGGAACACGGCCAACCGGCCCGGCCGACCGACCGGCGGCGAGGCACAGGGATTACGCGCGGCCTTCGGGGCCATCGAGGCGCGCTTCGGCCTCTAGAACGTCGGGTCACCAAGTGTTTCACGGATTTCTCTGGCGCATCGACGAAGCGTCACCTCTTCCTTCCGGAGTGGGCGAAACCGACATCTAAGTATAACGTTAAGCTATATATAATATTAGTTTGCATAATTTGTGATTTGATCATGGGTTCGCTACAAACAGACTAATTTAAAATCTGATTACTGCTTGGGAGGCCCCCTATGGTTAAACCGATTCTGCAGACCTATCCGGTTATTCACGCTGAGAGCGAGGAGGAGCGCGAGAAACTTCGTCCGATTGGCCGCAACAAAGATCGTTACCAGGAGACGGTCAAGGGCTGGCACGAGGTCATCATGGCCGCCGACAACCTTGACTTCTGGGGCGTAGCCACGATCGAGCATCACTTCTGGTCGGAAGGCTATGAGGTCGGTCCGGCGCCGGCAATCATGGACGCCTACTGGGCCGCGATCACCAAGAATGTCCGGGTCGGTCAGCTCGGTTACGTGATGAGCATTCAGAACCCGATCCGAGTGGCTGAAGAGACGGCGATCATCGATCACCTGTCTCAGGGTCGGAGCTTCGTCGGTTTCGCGCGCGGCTATCAGAGCCGCTGGACCAACGTGTTCGGCCAGCATTACGGCACGACGTCGACCAAATCGCCGACCGCGGCGAAGAACAACCAGACGGCCGTCGGCGCCGGCTTTGCGCAGAGCGGGTTCACGATTTCCGATAAGGACGTCAAGAACGATCAACATAACCGCGACGTCTTCGAGGAAAATATCGAGATTGTGCTCAAGGCCTGGACTCAGGATTCGATGAATCACAAGGGCAATGCTTGGCAGATTCCGTACCCGGGTGACACAGGCGTGGATGACTGGCAGCTTGCCCAAGTAGGCGTGACCCAGCGCCTCGGCGCTTTCGACGAGGTCGATGACGACAACAATGTGGTCAATGTCAGTGTCTGCCCGTCGCCCTATCAGGACCCGCATCCGCCGGTCTTCGTGTCGGGCAGCGGCAGTCCCGAGACGATCGACTACAACGCGCGGATGGGCTTCATCCCGACCTACTTCACGGACATCGACACCGCTGCGCCGCTTGGCAAGCAGTATGCCGAGACCGCGGCCGCGAACGGTTTCAACTGGCTGCCGGGTCAGAACCAAAACATCGTGCGCTGGCTACAGATCGCCGAAAGCTATGATGCCGCCGTTGATGCGGTGATGGCCCACGACTACGACATCTGGAAGAACTTCTATGCGGCCATGGGGCGCCGTAAGCTCGACGAGGCTGATGTTATCGGCTCGATGCTGTCGTCCGGCCTCTACTGCATTGGCACCGCCGAATCGGTTCGCGACCAGCTGGTGGCCCAGTGGGAAGAGATGCCGGCGGAATTCATCACGCTGATCTACCACTATGCGCAGATGCCAAAGGACAAGGTTATTCAGAACATGACCCAGTTCAACGAGGTTGTGAAACCCGCGCTCGATGAGATTACCGCTAACGCCGGCCACGACATGGCCGAGGCGGCGGAATGAACCCGCAGTCATAATCGGGGGAACGTTAGACGGAAGGGCCGCACTTTGTGTGGCCTTTCTGCTTTCCGCCTCCAGGGAGCGTGACGATGCTGAAGATTCTTGGGCGCGCGACGTCCACCAACGTACAGAAGGTCCTGTGGTTCTGTGATGAGGCCGGGATCGCCTACGCGCATGACAACGGTATCGGCGGGGCGTTCGGGCGGAATGACACCCCCGAATATCTGGCAATGAACCCGAATGGCAAGGTGCCTACGGTCATCGACGGCGACTTCGTGATGTGGGAATCCAACAGCGTCATCCGCTATCTCGCACGCAAGCACAAGAGCGCACTCTACCCGTCCGAGTTCGAGGTGCGGAACATGGTCGAGCGCTGGATGGACTGGGAACTGTCGGTCGTCGCCCCACATCAGGGTACGGTGCTGGTGGGACTGGTCCGCACGAAGCCCGAGGACCGCGACAACGCGAAAATCAAAACGGCGGGGACGGCGTGGGCGCGCGGGATGACCATCCTCGATGAGCAACTCGCGAAGACGGGCCATGTCGCCGGCGATGATTTCACCCTGGCCGATATTCCGCTCGGTCCCATCGCGCACCGGTTTTTCAGCCTGGATATCGAGCGGCCGGACCTGCCGAATCTGCGGCGCTGGTATGAGACGCTGTCTGGGCGGCCCGCGTTCGATAAGTGGTGCGTAATCGAGATGGCCTAGACGGCGGCGCTAGTAGCCGAGCTGCGTGTCCACCAAATTGGACAGTGCATCCCCCTTTCGGTGCCGGTCGATGTCCGCGAGAATCTGAACAACCACGCTGCGCGGGTCCGTGATGGCCGCATTGTGCGGTGTCACTGTGATCTGCGGGTGGCCCCAGAATAGGTGATCTGCGGGCAGCGGTTCGGTGCGGAACACGTCCAGTGTGGCATGTGCTAGTCGCCCGCTCTCCAGTGCCGGGATCAGGTCTTCGTCGATAAGGTGTCCGCCGCGCGCAGCATTGATCAGACAGGCGCCCTTCGGCATTTTTGCGAACAGGTCCGCGTCGAGAATGCCTTCGGTTTCCGGGGTCAGCGGCAGCAGGCACACCAGAATCTCCGTGCGGCCGAGCAGGGCGTCGAGCCCGCCGCGACCGTCGAAACAGGTGATCCCGGGAATGTCCCTGGGCGTCCGGCTCCACCCCGCCACGTCGAAGCCCAGTCGCGTCAGCGCTTCTGCGCAGGCGTGGCCGAGTTCGCCGAGGCCGAGGATGCCCACTCCGCGTTCGTCGGCCTGGCGCAGCTCGCGGGCTCGGTCGTCCCAGACATGGTCGCATTGCTGTTGATCCAGCGCTGGTTGATTCTTGTGGTAGCGCAGTGTGTGCAGCACCACATACTCGCGCATTCCCGCCGTCAGGTAGGGATCGACGACACGCACCACGGCCACATGGTCGGGAAAGTCCGGGTCGGCGAGCAGATGATCGACACCGGCGCCCAGCGAGAAAACGACAGCGAGGTTCGGCAGGACGGTGAGCGCGCCGGGCGGCGGTTTCCAGGCGAGGACATATTCGACATCGTCGGCGTTGCCGACATCGGGCCAGACCCGAACATCGAGATCGGGCTCACGCGCCAGGAGTTCGCGCGCCCACCGGTCGGGGCGATCATGAGACGCGATGATCAGGATGGCCATGGCGTAATCTATGTGGCGACGGTGTTACCCGCGCCCACGGCAGCAAGATCGAAGGCGGCGGCCATCAGTGCCTTGGTGTAGTCCTCGCGCGGACGGTCGAAGATCTCGTTCGCCGGGCCCTGTTCCACCACCTTGCCGTTTTGCATGACGATCACATGGTTCGATATCGCTCGTACGACCTTTAGGTCATGGCTGATGAACAGGTAGGCGATCTTGTACTTCTCTTGCAGGCTGCGCAGCAGGTCGATGATCTGGGCCTGGACCGAACGGTCGAGGGCCGAGGTCGGCTCGTCGAGAACGATGAACTTCGGCTTTAGTACCAGCGCCCGGGCGATCGCGACCCGCTGACGCTGGCCACCGGAGAACTCGTGGGGGTAACGGTGGCGGGCGTCGGGGTCGAGCCCGACCTCCTGCATTACCTCGACGATCATCTCGTCGCGCGCTGCCGCATTTGCGCCAATCCCGTGTACCTTGAGGCCCTCGGCGATGATCTGGGTGATCGACATGCGTGGCGACAGCGAACCGTAGGGGTCTTGGAAGACGATCTGCATCTCTCGTCGCAGCGGGCGCAGCTGCTTCGTGCGCAGGCCCTCGATCGCGTTGCCGTCGAATTCGATGGGACCGTCGGACGAGATCAGACGCATGAGCGCGAGACCCAGAGTGGTCTTTCCCGAGCCGGACTCCCCCACCACACCCACCGTCTGCCCCTCGCACACCTCTAGGGTAATTCCATCGACCGCACGCACGTGGTCGACGACACGTCGCATCAGGCCGGACTTGATGGGGAAATGGACCTTCAAGTCGTCGGCCTGGATCACCCGCGGCGCGTCCGCGACCGGCGCCAGCGCCGTCCCCGAGGGTTCGGCGTCGAGGAGCTGCTTCGTGTAGCTGTGCGACGGGTTCTCAAACAGAATCTCGGTCTCTTTGAGTTCGACGATCTCGCCCTTCTGCATGACCGCCACCCGGTCTGCCATCTTTCGGACGATTCCCAGATCGTGGGTGATAAACAGGATCGACATGCCGAACTTTGCCTTTAGCTCGTCGAGCAGCTCGAGAATTTGCGCCTGTATAGTAACATCGAGGGCGGTTGTGGGTTCGTCCGCGATAAGGAGCTTCGGTTCGTTGGCCAGTGCCATCGCGATCATCACGCGCTGACGCTGGCCGCCGGACAACTCGTGCGGGTAGGCATTCAGACGCTGCTCGGCGTTGCTGAGGCCGACCAGCTTGAGCAGCTCGAGCGTGCGCGCCCGCGCTGCCTGTCGCGCCAGACCCTTGTGGACGAACAGCACCTCGTTGATCTGCTTCTCGATCGTGTGCAGCGGGTTGAGCGAGGTCATCGGCTCCTGGAAGATCATCGCAATGTCGTTACCGCGAATCGCACGAAGGGTCGCCTCGTCGCCGCCGAGCAGTTCCTGCCCCTCGAAGCGGATCGATCCGCCGGGGTGTCTTGCGGTCGGATAGGGTAGCAGCTGCAGGATCGACAGGGCTGTCACGGACTTGCCGGATCCGGACTCGCCGACCAGCGCTAGTGTCTCTCCGGTTGCCACGTCGAAGGAGACGTTCCGCACCGCGTGCACTTGGCCGACGGGGATCGCAAAGTCGACAGACAGGTCGTGAATTGAGAGCAATGGTTCGGTCATCAGCCATGGTCTCCGGTAATCTGCTTGCGCGGGTCGAATGCGTCGCGCACCGCCTCGCCGACGAAGATCATCAGGCTCAGCATGATCGCGATTGCGAAGAAGGAGGTAAAGCCCAGCCAGGGGGCGAAGAAGTTGTCCTTACCCTGCTTCAGCATCTCACCAAGTGACGGGGACCCCGGCGGCATCCCGAACCCGAGGAAGTCGAGCGAGGTGAGGACTGTCACCGATCCGGCTGTGATGAAGGGTAGGAGCGTAAGCGTGGCGACCATGGCGTTAGGCAGGACATGGCGGAACATGATGATTCCGTTCCCCATGCCAAGCGCACGCGCCGCACGCACATAGTCGAAGTTGCGCGCGCGGAGAAATTCCGCGCGCACCACGCCGACCAGCGACATCCAGCTGAACAGCAACATCAGACTCAGCAGCCACCAGAATGTTGGCTGAACGACCGAGGCGAGGATAATCAGCAGGAACAAAGTCGGTAGCGACGACCAGATCTCGATGAAGCGCTGGAACAACAGGTCGGTCCAGCCGCCGAAATAGCCCTGTACCGCTCCGGCAGCGACGCCGATGAAGCTTGCGATGATCGTCAGGGCGAAGCCGAACAGAACGGATATGCGAAATCCGTAGATCAGGCGCGCGGTCACGTCTCGAGCTTGGTCGTCTGTTCCGAGCCAGTTCTGCAGTGACGGAGGAGAGGGGGCGGGCACCGTGAGGCCCGTGACCGGCGTATCGAAGCTGTAGGGGATGAGCGGCATTACGAGCCAGCCCTTTTCCCGGATCAGCTCTGCCACGAAGGGGTCGGAGTAGTCCGCCTCGGTCTCGAAGTCTCCACCGAAGGTGGTTTCAGAATAAATGTTGAAGACCGGTGTGTAAAAAGCGCCGTCGAAGCGCACGAGGAGCGGCTTGTCGTTGGCGATGAACTCGGCGAACAGGGTGAAGAAGAATAATGCTGCGAAGACCCACAAGGACCAGTAGCCGCGCTTGTTAGCACGGAAATTTGTTAGCCGCCGGGCCGTGATGGGCGTGATCGGTAAGCCAAGAAATCGCGGGCGCTCGGGCATGGGTTTCTTAATAACTGCCACTGCTGTCATCTCAGACCTCGCGGCTTTCGAAGTCGATGCGGGGGTCCACGGCCACATAGGCCAGGTCGCCGATCAAGTTCATTATCAGCCCGAGCAGGGAGAAGAAGAACAGTGTGCCGAACAGGACCGGGAAGTCACGGTTGAGCGCTGCCTCAAAGCCGAGTAGGCCGAGTCCGTCGAGGGAGAAGATGACCTCGATCAGAAGCGAACCCGTGAAGAGGATGCCGATGAAGGCGGACGGGAAGCCGGCGATGACGATCAGCATACCATTGCGGAAGATGTGGCCGTAGAGAACCCGCTTCTCGGTCAGGCCCTTCGCCCGTGCCGTAATCACATACTGCTGATTGATCTGGTCCAAGAAGGAG
>MDTE01124304.1_pt1 | contig 16295 bp, 16 predicted proteins | sample 811231 | NCBI WGS metagenome assembly MDTE01 (sample SAMN05326651, study PRJNA326480) | marine metagenome | isolation source: seawater | place: Indian Ocean: Red Sea | collected 2010
TGTATTATGCAGGGTTATTTTAAAGAAGATAAACTAACCAATGAAACAATCAAAAATGGATATTTACATACTGGTGATAAAGGTGTAATTGATAATGATGGTTATCTTACCATTACAGGAAGAATAAAAGATATTTTCAAAACAGCTAAAGGAAAATATGTTGCGCCAAATCCAATAGAGCTTAAATTAAGTAAAAATAGTTTTATAGAACAAGTTTGTGTAGTTGGTGATAATCTAACTCAACCAATAGCTCTTGTTATTTTAAGTGAAGGAAAAAAAATTGTATCTGAAATAAAAAGTAGCTTTGAAGAGTTAATTGTTTCAATTAATGATCAGCTAGAACATCATGAAAAAATAAAAAAAATAGTTGTTCTCAAAGATTCTTGGTCTATTGAAAACAATATTCTAACACCTACTTTAAAAATTAAGAGAAATATAGTTGATGAAAAATATAAAAAGTTTTATGAAACTTGGTTTGATTCAGAAAATAAGATAGTATTTCAATAAAATTATTTTTTTTCTAACCCAATATATGGATTATAACCATTCAATTTTTTTTGATAAAAACCTGTGCCATTAAATTCTCTAACTTTACCATTTTCCATACAATACTTAGAACAACAACCTTTATATTTTTTTGCACCATTAGCACTAAGTGGAAAATGTTTATTACATAAAACATTAGCACAGTTTACCATTCTATCTGTTTTTTCACCTGAAACATAGCACTTTCCAATAACTTCTGGATTAATTTCATTTACATCTTTCACAATCCTATCATCAAAAACATAACATTTTCCTTCGAAATTTTCTCCTCCCTCTTCGATTCCATACTTTATAATTCCTCCATGAAGTTGGTAAACATTATCATATCCATTTTCTTTTAGAAAAGCACTTGCTTTTTCACATTTTACACCTCCTGTACAATATGTTATTATTTTATTTGATTTCTTAACCTTTTTTTTAATCTCATATATTTTTTTTGGAAAATCTCTAAAGTTATTTATATCCAAGGTCATAGCATTTTTAAATTTACCTATTTTATGCTCATAATTTGATCTTACATCTAATACAGTAACATCATTAGGAACCTTTTTTATAATCCTTTTAAAATCAGAAGGCTCAATATATTCACCCTTTTTATTTATAAGATTCTTATCATCTATTCCTGAATTTACAATTTCATCCTTTATTCTAACATTAATTTTATTAAATGCATTTTTATTATGACTTTCAATTTTAAAGTCTATATCACTAAATATTCTATAACTTTTTAACTCATTGATATATTTTTTACAATCTTTTATAAGTCCTGAAACTGTTCCATTTATACCCTCTGAGGAAATTATGATTCTACCCTTTATATTATTTTTTATACAGAATAAATGGTGCTTGTTTTTAAAGTCTTCTAAATCTTTAATAACAGAATAAGAATAAAAAAGTAATATTTGATATTTATTTTTCATATTATACCTTTCTTATCCAGAATTGACTCCATTTCATTTTGATATTCTAATGTCTTATCTCTTACTTTCAGTTCGAAAGAAGTAGATGAGTCTGAATAAATTATATCTCTAGAAATATTAACTATAATTCCACAATTATCATTGATAGAGTTTAAGCTTATTTCTCTAAGATCATTTCCTTGCGCTCCCACTCCAGGAATTAAAAGAAAATTATAAGGAACAATTTTTCTAATTTCCTGAATTTCTTCAAGTCTATTTGCTCCAACAACGTACATTGTATTTTCTTTACTTGACCAATTTAAAGAATCCTCAATAACATGCTGATATAGTTTTTTATCATTATTATTTTTAAAATGTTGAATATTTAGAGAACTATCATTTGAAGTAAGTGCTAACAAAATTATCCACTTATTATCATAATTTAAATATGGTAGAGACGAATCCTTACCCATGTATGGAGATAAAGTAATTGCATCAAAATTAAAGGTCTCAAAAAAAGATTTTGCATACATTTTTGAGGTATTTCCAATATCTCCTCTTTTAGCATCTGCAATTTTAAATATATTATTTGGAATATATTTTAATGTTTTTTTAAGAGAGATTAACCCACTAAAACCTTGAGATTCATAGAAGGCTAGATTAGGTTTATATGCAATTGCTAAGTCCTTCGTTGCATCAATTATTCTTTTATTAAATTCAAAAATTGGATCATCTAAATTTTTTAGATGATTAGGTATCTTTTCTATATCTGAATCTAAACCTATACATAAATATGATTTTTTAATTTTTATTTGGTTTACAATTTCAGAAAAATTCATTTTTATCTAAAATCAATTACTTCAATTTCTGGATATAATTCAATATTAAATGTAAAAAGAGAACTGTCTAAATCTTCCTCTAAAAAGTCATTAATAGAATAAATAAAAATACTATTTGATTTATCATGAACAGTAAAGCTAGATAATTGATTATTTTCAAGAATTTTGAATGAAATTTTAAAATAAGATTTGTACTCATCCTCAGGATAAATTTCAACTATATTTTTTCCATCTTCTTTACCAATAAACTTATGTTTATAACCTTCTTTATATACCTCAAATACATTATTAATAGAAATGTCTTGCTCAGTTGGATCAAATTCTGAAATTGTTACTTCATTTAATTCTTCCAAATAAGTCCACACTGTTTTGGAATCATTTATTATTTTTTGTCCCTCAATAAATAGTACATACTTATCATCTTTTACAGAAATTTTTCCAGAAAATGAATCTGATATATCTTCTGTTAAATTTTTCATAGTATATGTGAATGATGAAGTGAAACCTTTCATTTTTTTATAATTATCACTCATTGAATTTAACATATCAAGTGCTCTTTTATCTTCCTGGGAATAAGAAAATAATGCGTTAAATAAAACTAGAAAAATAGATATTAGAATTTTTCTCATAATTAAAACTAACTTAATATTTAATGTAAAGTTAATTTAATTCGTTAAGTATTGTTAACCTAACTCATTAAGTAATTTTTCAAGACTATATTCATCTTGAATTAATACCTGTCTAGGTTTACTTCCTTCTGAAGGACCAACAATACCCGCAACCTCAAGTTGATCAGTTAATCTTCCAGCTCTATTGTAACCTAACTTTAATTTTCTTTGCAAAAGTGAGGTGCTTCCAGTTTGTGAAGAGACTACAAGTCTTGCAGCATCTTCAAATAATGGATCCCTATCTGACAAATCAATGTCTGCAATCTGTTTTTCATTTTCATCAATATATTCTGGAAGTAAATACGCAGAAATATATCCTCTTTGATTACCTATTAATTCACAAATTCTTTCAATTTCGGGTGTATCTACAAACGGACACTGTAACCTTATTATATCTGACCCAGATGAAAATAACATATCTCCCATTCCTACAAGTTGCTCAGCTCCCTTAGTATCCAATATTGTTCTTGAATCCATGTTAGAAGTAACTTTATAAGATAATCTAGTAGGGAAATTAGCTTTAATAACTCCAGTAATTACATTAACAGATGGTCTTTGAGTAGCTACAATAAGATGAATACCTATAGCTCTTGCTAGCTGAGCTAATCTAGCAATTGGATTTTCAATTTCTTTTCCAGCAGTCATCATTAAATCAGCTAATTCATCAATTACTAAAACGATATACGGTAAATACCTATGACCTTCATTAGGATTTAACTTTCTATTGATAAACTTCTTATTATATTCTTTAAGATTTCTAGCCTGAGCATCTTTTAGTAAATTATACCTAACATCCATTTCTGTACATAATGAGTTAAGTGTATGTACTACTTTTTTAGTTTCAGTAATTATTGGTTCTTCTGAGTCAGGAAGTTTAGCTAGAAAATGTTTTTCTATTCTATTAAACAAAGATAATTCAACCTTTTTTGGATCTATCAATACAAATTTTAAAATTGATGGATGCTTTTTGTATAAAAGGGATGACAACATTACATTTAGACCTACAGATTTTCCTTGACCTGTAGCACCTGCAACTAATATATGAGGCATTTTAGTTAGATCAGCTATATAAACCTCATTAGAAATTGTTTTTCCTAAAATTAAGGGAAGTTCATAATCACACTTAATAAATTTTTCTGTGCTCATTACTGACCTAAGGCTTACTACCTCCCTATTCTTATTTGGCACTTCAATTCCTATGGTTCCTTTCCCAGGTATAGGTGCAATAATTCTTATACCTAAAGCAGAAAGACTTAATGCAATATCATCCTCTAAATTTTTAATCTTTGATATTTTTACTCCAGCCTCTGGAACTATTTCATATAATGTAACAGTAGGTCCAATAGTGGCTTTAATTTTGGCTATCTCAATTTTAAAGTTTTTGAGAGTTTCAATTATTCTATTTTTATTTGAAGTTAACTCATCTTTTGAAACCTGTATTTTTTGATTAGTGGTATCATTTAATAGATCGACCTTAGGGTATTTATAATTAGAAAGGTCTAATTCTGGATCATATACGTCACTTGTGAGATTTTTTGATTTTTTTTCATCTACTCCTTTTTCCACTTTCAGATCTATTTTCTCACTATTATCCTCTTCTTGATCATTATCCTCAACTGTATCTTCATCTATATCTTCATCTATATCTTCATCTAGAGAAGATATATTTTCTCTAATTTCTTCACTTATGTTAACATTATCTGTATTCTCTTCTTCATAAATTTCTTCATTTACAGAATCTTCTTCGAAATCATCAAAGAATTTATCTGATGATTTATTTTTTTTAAAAGGTAAAGATGGTATTGAATATATATTATAGAAAAAAACAATAAATAAAAATAGAAGTAATAGGAGAATTATGATTGAGGAGACACCTAATAAATTATTTAGAAAAAGAGATAAATTATACCCAATGCCACCAGTATAATTAACCAAAAAATAATTTTCAGGAAATAGATTTAAAAAAAATCCTAATATTGAAGAAATCCAAATTATACCAAAAAAAGTAAAAATAGAAATTTTAGATAATGGATAAATAATAGTTTTAAAAAGTAGCCTAATTGATATTACAACTAGTAAAGGCACTAATAAAAAAGAAGATATACCAAAACTTACAAAAATTAAATAATGAGAAAGGAATGCGCCAAAAATACCTAACCAATTTCTAGATTCTTCTCCTAGAGCTGAAAAAGATAATCCAGAATCTATCAAACTTTGATCAGCCTTACCAGTAAAGAAATATGACAAAAGAGATAATAAAATAATAAAGGATAACGTAAGACAGATAGCTCCAAGTGAAATTTTAATTTTTTTAATTATTGAGTTTTTACCTCCTTCTTCTTCGTAATAATCGTTATTATATGAGCTATCAACCATTTATCAAATTTAATAATACATAATTATTTAATAATTGTCTTTTTCTAATTTTAATATTGAACTATTTATTTTTTTTATCATTGATGGACCCTCATATATCCAACCAGTATATACTTGAACAAGATCAGCGCCTAATTTAATTTTTTCATTTACATCCTTAGCATTAAATATCCCCCCTACTCCAATAATCACTAAATTATTTTTACAATTTTTTTTCAAGTATTTAATGATTGAATTTGACATTTCAGATAGAGGTTTACCGCTTAAACCTCCTTTACCAAATTGATTTATATTATTAGTTTTTAACCCTTTTCTTGATATGGTTGTATTTGTTGCAATTACTCCGTCAATTTTGTGTTTAGTACACACATCAATTATATCATCTATTTCATTAAATGAAAGATCGGGAGCAATCTTTAAAAATAAAGGAACTGGGTTTGCATTTTGATTATTTTCAGCTTGTATATTTTTTAATAACAAATTTAGATTTTCTTTATTTTGAAGCTCTCTAAGAGCTGGAGTATTAGGAGAACTAACATTAACTACAAAATATTCAACATGATTTCTAAGCTTTCTAAAGCATATCATATAATCATTTAACGCTTTACTATTTGGAGTTTCTTTATTCTTTCCAATATTAGCACCTATAATTAAATTACCCTTATATTTTTTTATCCTTTCTAGGATTATATCAACCCCATCATTATTGAAGCCCATTCTATTTATAAGTGCTCTATCCTTAGAAAGTCTAAATAGTCTTGGTTTTGAATTACCACCTTGAGGTAATGGTGTTATTGTACCAATCTCAACATGACTGAATCCAAAATATTCCATTTGATTTAATAATTCTGCATTTTTATCGAACCCAGCCGCTAATCCAATTCGATTCTTGAATTTTTTGCCAATAACATTTATTTCTAAATTTTTATTTTCTAATACAAATAGTTTTTTAAATAAATATTTGATTAGAGGAATTTTAAATATGATTTTAATTGAAAAAAAAGAAAAGTCATGAATAAACTCAGGTTTAAAAAGAAAAAGTATAGGACGAATTAATTTCTTATACATAATGCAAATATAGTTATAGAATTAACTCCTTGGATGAAATTTGTTTACTACTTCTCTAAGATATTCCTTATTTAAATGAGTGTAAATTTCTGTAGTTGTAATTGACTCATGCCCTAACATTTCTTGAACAGCTCTTAAATCTGCTCCTCCTTCAATCATATGTGTTGCAAAAGAATGCCTAAACGTGTGAGGACTTATTTTTTTATTTAAAAATATTTTTTTTGAAATATTTTTTATAATGATAAATATCATATTTCTTGATATTTTAGACCCTCTCCTATTTAAAAATAAGTATCCTTCATTACCATCTTTAACCTTAATTAATTTTCTATACTCGTCATTATATTTCTTAATATACTTTATTGCCGATGTTCCAATAGGTACTAACCTTTCTTTTGAAGATTTACCTATTACCTTAATAAAACCAATATCTAAAAATAAATTTTGAAAAGTAATATTTGTTAATTCAGACACCCTTAATCCACAACTATATAAAGTCTCAATAATTGCTCTATTTCTTAAACCTTCAAATGAATTAAGTTCAATAGAATTTAATATTTTTTCTATTTCCTCAATATTAAGTGTTTCTGGAAGTTTCTTTGATAATTTAGGAGATTCAATTAATTCAGTTGGATCAATTTCAATTTTTTCCTCAAGTAATAAATAACTAAAGAAAGATTTTAAGCCTGAAATAGTTCTAGCTTGAGAATAGGTAGATATACCTGAATTATAAATTTCTTCTATAAAATCATTTATTAAAATAGAGTTTACATCCGAATATTTGATTTCACCTAAATTTTTTCTTTTTATAAATGAAACAAGTTTATTAATATCATTTAAATATGCAGAAACTGAATTATCTGATAATGACCTTTCTAATTTAAGATAGTTTTTGAACTCAATTATCTCATGTTCCCACATAAAATCTTATTTTTAAACTAAATTTATATAATCATGAAGTTAATTATTATAAATGGTCCAAATTTAAATCTACTTGGTATAAGAGAAAAAAAAATTTATGGAGAGGTATCTTTTGATAGCTTTTATACAGACTTACTAAAAAAATTCAATAATATAGAACTAGAATACTTTCAGTCAAATCATGAAGGTGAATTAATAGAAAAAATTCAGGAAATTGGCTTTACTTATGATGGAATAATAATTAATGCTGGTGGATTTACACATACCTCTGTAGCATTAAGAGATGCTATTGCTTCTGTAAAATCACCTGCAGTAGAAGTTCATATTAGTAATATATTATCTCGAGAAGATTTTAGAAAAAAAAGCTATTTAAGTGATGTTTGTTCAGGTATTGTGTCAGGTTTAGGATTAATGGGTTATGAAGCTGCAATTAAATACTTCTTAGAAAAAAAATGATTAAAATTTATACTGATGGCTCGAGTAGAGGTAACCCAGGCCCTGGAGGATATGGAATTGTTTTACTTTATAAAGACAAAAGAAAAGAATTAAGCCAAGGGTATAAGTTAACGACAAACAACAGGATGGAATTAACTGCAGTTATCAAAGCTCTTGAAGCTATAAAAAATGATAAAATCAATATAACAATATTTTCAGATTCTAAGTATGTAGTTGAGTCAATAGAAAAAGGATGGATTTGGAATTGGGAAAAGAAAAACTTTAAAAAAAAATTAAATTCAGACTTATGGAAAACTCTAATTCCATTATATAAAAAATTGAAAGTAAAGTTCCAATGGGTAAAAGGGCATGCTGGAAATATAGAAAATGAAAAATGTGATGAATTAGCCAATAAAGCGCAAGATGGAAAACTTATAGAAGATATAGGTTACTTAAGAGACCTAGACAACAGATAATGCTGCACCAATTATTCCTGAATTATTTCTATTTTTTGCTGGAATAATTTTACAATTTGATACTAAATTAGATTCATATTCATTAAAATACTTACTAATTCCTCCCCCAAATACGATGACATTTGGAGATACTAATAATTCAATATAATTTATATATTCACTGAATCTAGCAGCCCATTCTTTCCAGGTTAAATTTAGCTTTTTTCTTGCTAGGTTCGATGCGTATTTCTCTGCACAATCCCCATACATCTTCAAATGACCAAACTCTATATTAGGTACAATTTTTCCATCAACAAAAATAGATGTGCCAAGACCAGTACCTACGGTTATAACCATTACTGTTCCCTTCTTTGGAATATTCTCATTTAAATATATTTCAGCAATCCCTGCTGCATCTGCATCATTAATTGCATTACATTTTAAATTAAATTTTTTAAAAAATTTTTTTTTAATATTTATTCCTATCCACTTTTTGCTAATATTAGCAGCTGAATAAACCTTATTTTTAATAATTACTCCAGGAAAACCACATCCAACTTTTCCTTTCCATTTCAATTCATTAATAAAATGAGATTCAATACCACTAAATATTTTTTTGGGAGATCCTGACTCAGGAGTTTGAAATCTAATTTTATCTGTTAACAAATCCCCTTTATCTGTATCAACTATTGCAGCTTTTACGCCAGAACCACCGATGTCTATTCCAAGTATTTCCATTATTTTATTACTTTCAATTTAGCAAAATTTAATAGTAAAGTTTTCTCTCCAACATTTTTAAAATTAACAATTGCCTTTTTTTGATTGGAATGGAGATCAATTTTTTTGATTGTTCCAACTCCAAAAATTTGATGTCTAACATTCATTCCCTCATTTAATTCATTTATATCATTAGAAGAAATTTTATGGTTACTATTCTTTTTGAAGACATTTTTTAGTGGAGATAAATTCCTCTTTTTCTCTTTTAAAACATTAGAAACTAGAGATCTATTTGTATTAAAAGTTTCTGTATCCAAATAAGCTGGACTAATCTCTTTTATAAATCTACTTTTTTCACAATCTTTTAACATACCATATCTATAACGTGTGCTAGAATAGGTTAAATAAAGTTTTTTCATTGCTCTAGTGATAGCTACATAAAATAGTCTTCTCTCTTCTTCTAAATCCTCCCTTGAGGATATCATCATTTGTGATGGGAATAAATCCTCCTCAACTCCAACAACAAAAACTACTGGAAATTCAAGACCCTTAGCCATGTGAATAGTCATTAAAGATATAAATTCATCACTTTCTTCTTCCTCTTTATCTTGATCAGTCATTAAAGATATCTCTTGGAGGAAATATTCTAAATTTTTTTCTTTATTTTCATCATTATCTACAAATTCCTTGATTGAATTTAATAATTCCTGAACATTTTCAAATCTACTAATACCTTCAATACTACGATCATCCCACAAATCTTTTAAAAGCCCAGAATTTGAGGCTATATGAGAAGCAGAAGAATATGCATCGTTATTTTTTGAAAAATTTGAGAAGGAAATAATTAGATCTTTAAAAGGTAATAGTAAATTATTTATTCTTGAACCTAGTAATTCAGATGATCTTTCTAATACTTCCCATAAACTAATCCCTTCCTTATTAGAAGTAGTTACTATTTTATTAACGGATGTCTGACCTATGCCTCTTCTAGGATAATTTATAATTCTCCTAAAAGATTGTTCATCATTTTGATTAATAGAAAATCTTAGGTAGGCTAAAAGATCTTTTACTTCTTTTCTTTGGTAAAAAGAAACCCCACCGAAAACCCTATATTTTAGACCAATTCTCCTTAAGGATTCTTCAATTGATCTTGATTGACTATTTGTTCTATATAATACTGCAAAATTTGAATTTGTAAGCTGATTTCTATTTTTTTCTTCAAAAATTAAATTTGAAACGATTTTTCCTTCTTCATTATCTGAAAATGATTTTTTTATTGAAATTAACTCTCCATCTTCATTATCTGTCCATACTTCTTTACTGATTTTAGACTTGTTTTTATCAATCACTGAATTAGCTGCATTTACAATATTTTTTGTAGATCTATAGTTTTGTTCGAGTTTAATAATACTTAACTCGTCAAAATCATCTTCAAATTTTAAAATATTTCTAATTTCAGCACCTCTAAATGCATAAATTGATTGAGCATCATCACCAACTACAAAAATATTTCTACTAACAGCTGCTAATCTTTTTGTAATTAAATATTGACAATAATTTGTATCTTGAAATTCATCAATTAAAACGTGCTGAAATAATTGTTGATACTTGTTCAAAATATCAATATGTTCTGAAAATAAAACATTAGTATTATATAATAGATCATCAAAATCCATTGCTTGAGATTTAAAGCATCTTTCAGAATATATTTTATATATATTACCAATCATAGGTCTTAGAGATGCTATATCCTCCTCTTGAAGTATAGGATTATTCTTATATTCAATAGGTGAAATCAATCGATTTTTTGCGTTTGAAATTCTATTAAAGACAAAGTTTTCTTTGTATAATTTTGGATCAAGGTTTAATTCTTTTACAATTGATTTAACTAAAGATTTCGAATCTTGCGTATCATAAATAACAAAATTTGGTGGGTAACCAATTTTATATCCCTCAGATCTTAAAATTCTTGCAAATATTGAATGAAAAGTTCCCATCCATAAACTTCTAGCATCAGGTCCAACAATTTTTTCAATTCTATTTTTCATTTCCTTTGCAGCTTTATTAGTAAAAGTTAATGCTAGGATTGAAAATGGATCAGTACCTCCTTTAATTAAATGAGCAATTCTATAAGTCAAAACTCTCGTCTTTCCAGAACCTGCACCAGCTATAACTAAACAAGGTCCTTTTTCATGAAGAACTGCTTTTTTTTGGTTAGGATTTAAGTCATCTAAATATTTCATAAAAATAAGTAGATGAATCTAATACTTAATTGATGAAAAAATTAATTAGTTTTGAAAAAAATTGTAATGATGGAATATAATACTACTAGAAGTAATTTAATATTAAGAGAATATGGAAGAAACTTTCACAAACTCGTGGAATATGTAGGTAATGTTAAGGATAAAGAACAAAGAAATAAAATGTCTAAAACATTAGTTGAAATGATGAAAATAACCCAACCTAGTTTTAAGGATCAGAGTGAAGTTGAAGCTAAAATGTGGGATGATTTATATATTATGTCAGATTATAGCCTGGATATTGATAGTCCATATCCAAAACCTAAAAGAAAAAGTGAATCTGATATACCAAAAAAGCTTCATTATCCAAAATCAAAAATTAGATATAGACACTATGGAAAGAAAATCGAACTATTGATTGAGGAAGCATGTAAACTAAAAAAAGAAGATGAAAAAGAAGCTGCTGTTATTCATATTGGAAAAATAATGAAATCTTTTTTTGGTATGTGGAATAAGGAGTCAATAGATAATAAAGTAATTGTTGAAAATATAAAAGAATTATCAAATAATAAACTTTCTATTGATATTGAAAAAGTTAAAGAATTGAATCTTTTCTATAAGGTAACTAAAGAAAGAGGATCAAAACATTATCACTCTAAAAAGAAGAACTTTAAATCAAATAGGCCTTTTAGAAAAAGAAGAATGTAATGGGGTCATTCAAAATTAATGGTGGGAAAAGTCTTAAAGGGATTATTCATCCACAAGGAGCAAAAAATGAAGCATTACAAATACTTTGTGCAGTTCTTCTTACAGAAGAAGTTGTAACCATTGAAAATATTCCAGATATTAAAGATGTAAATCTTCTCATAGATTTATTAGATGGTATGGGTGTTGAAATTGAAAAAATTGACTCAACTTCATATGCATTCAAAGCCTCTTCAATCGATATAAATTATACAAAATCTGATGAATTTTTTAAAAAATCATCAAAAATTAGAGGTTCAATTATGCTTATGGGGCCACTTGTAGCTAGATTTGGAAATGCTTATTTGGCTAAACCTGGTGGAGATAAAATTGGAAGAAGAAGAGTTGACACTCATTTTATTGGTATACAAGAACTTGGAGCAAAATTTACATTAGAAAAAAATAATACCTTATTTAGAGTATCAAGTGATAAACTTAAGGGCAATAATATATTACTTGATGAAGCATCAGTAACTGGAACAGCTAATATTGTAATGGCTGCTGTATTAGCTGAAGGGAAAACAACTATTTATAATGCTGCATGTGAACCCTACTTACAGCAGCTATGTAAAATGTTAAATTCTATGGGAGCAAATATTAAAGGTGTGGGGTCTAATTTTCTAAAAATTAAGGGAGTGTCTAAATTAAATGGAACTAATCATAGAATTCTACCTGATATGATAGAAATAGGAAGCTTCATTGGTTTAGCAGCAATGACAAAATCTGATATTATGATTAAGAATGTCAGTATTGAAAATTTAGGAATAATTCCTAAAACTTTTCAAAGACTTGGAATTAAAATGGAACTAAAAGATGATTCTATCCATATACCTGCTCAAGATCATTATGAAATTGACTCTTTTATTGATGGATCGATTATGACTATTTCTGATGCAATATGGCCTGGCTTTTCTCCAGATCTTTTGAGCATTGCTCTGGTAACCTCAATTCAAGCAAAGGGTACTGTTCTTATTCACCAAAAAATGTTTGAAAGTAGATTATTTTTTGTTGATAAATTAATTGATATGGGAGCCCAAATTATTTTATGCGATCCTCATAGAGCTACTGTAATAGGGTTAGATCGAAAGATCCCATTGAAAGGAATTCAAATGACTTCTCCAGATATTAGAGCAGGAGTATCTTTGCTTATTGCAGCACTTTCAGCAGATGGTGAAAGTATTATTGATAATATTGATCAAATTGATAGGGGGTATAGCAATATAGATAATAGATTAAGAGATTTAGGAGCTGATATAGAAAGAATCTAAAATCTCTTTCTAAGGTTTGATAATGAATGAAGAGGACCATCTAAAATAAACATTTCAACTACAAAAGAAGGAATTTTTTCAATTACTGCATAACTCTGAAGAGATACCTTAGTTGTATTTGAATCTATTCTTGTTAGGATCCATTCAGATTTTGAATCATTAATTCTAACAAAATCTTTATTTAATGGAATAAAATTTGGAGATGAATTAAGTTTAACTGCAATTTCTTCATCATCTTTAAAAATTCTTACGTCTGATACCAAATCTCTTTTTTTTAGAGGCCAGCTCATTTCCATTTTAAAATAAACATGGAATAATGAATCATTATTTTTTACTAATATTTCACTTTCCTCTAGCTTATACATCCACCTATATGAATTATCAAAATCTAAAATAAAATCTAATATTGAATTAATATCTGAATTAACCTCAGTTACTGCTAAATATTCAGAGACATTATTATCATTTTTTCTTAAATAAACTTTAATACTATTCTCATCTTTCCTCAGTTCCCATTTTGATTTATTAATTATATTTTCTGAAAATGAAAATATATTTGCGTAGAGAATTAAAAAATTAATTAGCATAATTGATAAAAATTATTAAATTAAATTACATAGATATATTAAGTATTGTATTTTATCATAACATGAGAAATTTAATTTTCTTAATCATTATAAATTTACTGCACATCCCAACATCAGTTTACGCACAAAATATAGTTAATGATTCTGTTAAAAATATTAAAAGCGATACAAGCATAGTTATTTCTAAAGACTTATCAATCAAAGAAGAAATATATAATGGAATATCATTTAATATAATTGATTATAATATAAATGGTGAGCAAAAAGTTTTAAAGGAAAACCTATATGATCCATCAAATATTATTTTAAATGAAAGGGATACATTATCTATAATTATACAATTAATTGGAAGAGAAGATGAAATTATTTTTAATTATTATTTCAATGACAATCCTAACTTTAGAATTTTAGAAAATGGAAAAATAATATATGATAAAAGAAGTAAAAGAATATACTTTGAATTTATACCAGATGATAATCAAGCCATAAATAAATTTATTACTTGGAATCTCTTTGCGCATGAGGAAAACTCAAAACTTAATAGATATGATTTTTTGATTGAAATTAATAATCTAGAATACCCTCCTGTTATAATTAATAAACAGATTGATAAAATAATTAGAAATAATTACTCTTTTAATTATAAACCTATAATTTCAGATGGAGATGAAAATGTTCTTTTTGAATTAAAAACTGATGCTCCAATTGACAACTTTGATCCTTTGAATGGAAATATTGAATGGAAAATCGATCCAAATAATATAAACGAGTTAGAAAAAACTTTTCAGTTTATATTGAGAGCATATAAAAAAAATAAACCTGAATTATTTGATATTGATACCTTTAAAATAATTTATTCAGAAAATAATTTCCCTCCTGTTTTTGGAAAAACATCTAAATGGATAGTAGAAGAAGGAAATAAGTATCTATATAAAATTCCAGTTGACGATCCTAATGTGAACGACTCTATAATTATTGAGAATGTTGGTGCCCAATTACCTAGAGGTATGAAACTTGATAGTAGATACAAAACTATATCTTTTGATGTTGACTATGATCATGTTGAAAGAACAAATTCAACACAAAATTATAATTTAGAGCTAAAAGCAACAGATCTTTCTGGATTATCAACTCAAATTACTCTTGATGTTGTTGTAATGAATACAATTAATCCTCAAAAAGTACAAGAAAAAATTACAGAGTTAATAAATGAACTTGAAGATCAACAAAATGGACTTGAAGAAATTAATGAAAACTTAAAATGGATAGAAGCAACCTCAAAAAATAATAGAAAAATTAGAACTTTTAGTGCTGCTGGAATTACTTTTTTAGGTGCACTTATGGGTGTTTTATCTTCTAATTCAGAAGTAACAAGAAAAGCAGGCCCAATTATTGGTGCTAGCGGGGCTGTTTTGTCAGTTATTAATGAAGTTTTATCAAGGGATGATAATGCAATAAAAAATTTACTTCAAGAAACTATTAAACTTCAGTCTAATGTTAAGGTCAAATATGATAGACTTAGTTTTTATAAAAACTCAAACAATTTAAATGATTTTCAAAATCAAGAGATTGATTTATTAGTTAGGACTATTGAAAATGATAGAGAAAACCTAAATAAAAGTCTATTTACTATTTCAGAAAATTATCAAATTATTATTTCAGAAAATAGAATTAGAAATATGATTAACAAAAAGAAAAACTATGAGTAAACAACATCTTGATAATTATATAAAGGCTTGTGTAAGCATTATCTCCGGATCAATTATTCTGGTAATGGTAATGTTTGCAAGCTTATTTATTTACATTAATTTTTTTGAAAGTAATGAAACTACACAAGTAGAAAGAAGACAAGAACATGTAGAAAATCATATTAAAGAAGCTGAAAAACTTGATGCAATTATAAGAGTTTTAGAAAAAATTAATAAAAATTTAGATGAAGGAAAAAATTAAAAAATTTTATAATTCCGATCTATATATCAAGATAATTTATGGAATACTAGCTCTAGTTTCTGGTGGATTTGCATTTATATTACTCACAATTTTTACGATCCAAATTATTTATCAATCTTTTTTCGAAGAAGAGATCTCTTACGAAGAGATGATTAGTCAATATAGGTACAATCATAGAGTTTATCATGAAAAAGACATGGAGAGAATGGATACGATCATCGAATTAATGGAGGGTATAGAAGAAAAAACTAGCAAATCAAATTAGTATGTGGAGTCGGCGGGATTCGAACCCGCGTCCAGCTATGGAAACCGTATTCCGTCTACATGCTTAGATAATTTTTAATTTTAGAGATAGAGCAGGGAAATATCAACCAACATCTATCCTTACCTACTAAATTTCCAATATATAATTGTAGGAAAAAATATAAAGTAGATCTTCTTATGACACCATATTAATTAACCGAAGATCACCAGCTAAATTATGATGTGGTAATTTAAATTCTTAGAATTTAAACCGCCATAGCGTATTCGTATTTACGTTCGCCGTTTAAAATTTGTAGCATTTGATTACGGATGTTACAA
>MDTE01131269.1_pt1 | contig 16295 bp, 14 predicted proteins | sample 811231 | NCBI WGS metagenome assembly MDTE01 (sample SAMN05326651, study PRJNA326480) | marine metagenome | isolation source: seawater | place: Indian Ocean: Red Sea | collected 2010
CTTCCGGTCCACTTCGGTGTCCCGGGTGGCCAGCAGGTCGATGTAGAGGTGATCGTGACAGGCGGCGGTCGACGCACAGTCACACGTGTCGATGGAGTTGACCCACGGATGTATCAGGGCCGCGCGATCGAAGTTAGAGTCGCTCTTCACTAAGCGCGACATCGGCTCAGGCTACAACGCTTCCTTCGCCTCTCGCCGCTGGACTGACTGTCCTCACGAGTTCGGACCCGTGTTCATGCGTTATACACGATTCCCTGCGGAGGGCACGTCTTGCTCATTACTACCATTGCTCTACGCGGCCCTGTGCTGTGAAGAAGAGTACACGTTCCTTCACGGGTTCACCGGTCAATCGTGCCCAAGCGTCGGCATATAGATCCACCTGCCTTCGGTACGCGACTTCACGCGCAGGAAAGTCTGGGTCCGTCCCAACATCAGTCTTGTAGTCCGCGATCACCCAACCTCCTCGTTCTCTAAAGGCGAGATCGATGACGCCCTCGAGGACTGTCATCGTGCCGTTGTCGACATCCGAGTCGGGTTTAGAAACCTCGCCGGTCTTCCCCGATTCCTCACCCTTGTTTGCCGAGACCGCGAACAGGTCCAGTTGACGCTTTCCGCGAGCGCCATCGTCATCCTCGTCGGGCTCCAAAACAGGTTCGGGCGAGGTGTCCCTGAGGCCCGGGAGCGCAAACGAAACCTCCGTCAGCATCCGCTTCGCCTCCTGCGCCCGACTCCAGAGCGGAGATGACTGCACGGCCTGGACCAAGCCAATCAGTTCCCGCAGCTCGGTCGGCTCACCGTGGTCGTCTAGTGGACGACCATGCTCGACCAGCAGATTCCGGCAGACACCGCGTAGATCCCTCTCTGCATCCTGGCTCGCCGCATACGCGAGCACCCCATGAACAGCGCTTCCCCACGAATATCCTCGGAAATCCGATGACGAGGTTGACTCCGGCTTGCTGGTCATCCGTAGATCAGAGCCCGTCCGATCTCCGCTGGCATTCCTCGTGTCTTTCGTGAGACTGGTCACCGTCTCGTGCACGAAGGACGGTATTGAGCTATCTGCCAGATCCGCTGCAGCTTTTTCCACTCGGGCCTTCGCTTCGTCCGGAGCAAGCTCGAGTTCATCACGATGCTCGGGGATCCTCGCCTCGAGTTCCAGACGTTTGGCATTGAGTTGGAGCCAGTCGTCTAGAGGTGACCACGGAGACCCGTTCTTTCCTGGCCACTGAGAGACTACGAGCTCCTCACGCGCTCGGGTAACCGCTACGTAGAGCAGTCGTACCCTCTCCGCCGCTTCGAAGCGCCGTTCGCGTTCTTCGTACCCCGTCCAACCCGCAGGCCGCGCCAAATCCTGCCTCGACCGCGCCACGCGAAGATATCCGGTCGCAGCCCCACCACTCGTGCGGGTTAGGTGCACATTAGGGCGCTGGGGCGAGGACCCCCTCGGGTTCCTGGGGTTGGCCAGAATGACCACGGTGCCCTCGAGCCCTTTGGCCTGGTGCAGATTCATCAGTCGCACTGTATCGGGGCGTCCAGGTTCGAGCGGCGCCTCCGCTTCCCGGAGATCGAGCGCAGCCTGCAGCGCCTCGAGCGCGCCAGGCAAAGAGGTGTCTCCTGAGAGGGCAGCGGCACGCACCGAATCGAGGGCATACAGCAGTGTCCCCGCTCGAAGCGTCCCTAACTCCCCCGAGGCCGCATAGGGGAGTAACCCCAACTCACTGGCGATCCGCCCAACGAAGATATCCGCCGGCTCCGCGACCGATATGCGCCACCATCCGTGGAGACGACGCATCGCCGCGACAACATCCGGGTGCCCATGCTCGCCAGGGCGCATCGCATCGAACCGACCACCTGCGAGTCGGTGGGCCGTGAGCTTTTCGTAGTCGATCCCGAAGAAAAGTCCTGTAAGGGTTGCGACAACCTGAACGGGATTGGTCGGGTCGATCATGCACCGGAGCAGGACCTGCAGCTCGTGGACCTCCTCCTCGACCCCTACACCAGCCCCGGTCACTGACACTGGCAGACCATGCGACTCCAGAGCCCGCGCGTATTCGTCGAGTTGGCCTTTTGCCCAAGTGAGGATCAGGAAGTCTTGGGGTTCGCGCTCACCCGCGTTGACCCGGTCGCGAATCCATGTCGCGATTCGCAAGCCATCATCCGCGGCCACCAATTCTTTAGTGTTTCCTTCGGGCGCGATGTCGTAGACGAAGACGCCCTCCCGAGGAACCGACTCCTTCGGCGGTCGCGTCCTGAGTTCCTCGAACGCCGCCTGCTCGGCCGTCGCCTCGGCCGGAAAGAACTCTGGCCCGCCAAACACCTCGTTCACGATGTCACCGATGCACGGCCGGGATCGGAAATTCGTCGACAACGACAGTACGGTGCCGAACGAAGAGAATCGCTCCTTGACCCACCCGTAGAGGTGAATGTCCGCCCGCCGGAATCGGTAAATGCTCTGCTTCGGGTCACCAACGACGAAAAGTGCTCCAGGACGCGGCGTGGCGTCCCGCCAGTCCTCCACCTCCGACTCCTCACTCTCGCTTGGAGGCTCCGACGAGAGGAGCATCATGATCTCGGCTTGGAGCGGATCGGTGTCCTGGAATTCATCGACAAGCAGCCGTCTGTACCGTCGGCCGAGTTGCCGCCGGACATCCGGGTTCTCTCGGAGAAGTCGTGCGGCGAGCGTGAGCAGGTCCTGAAAGTCCAGCTTACCGATCCGCATCCGATGTTCCGCAAACTCTTGGACAGCGACCCGTCCGAGGTCGATCGCCAACGAATATCGATGTGCGTACCAGCGGCTCACGAGCCGGTGTGCCGGGGTGTCACCCACTCCGAACTCGTTGACCCGCTCGCGCAGCGCCTTCGCTAGTGCCTTGTCTCGCCACCTGTTCAGAGTCACTTGGTGACCGTTAGGGCCAGGCTTGCACAGCCGCGCCACGGCCTCGAAGACATCGGTTTTCTCTTTCCACCCCGTCACGTCGCGTTCGTAATGCAACGCTCGGACCTTCTTCTGAAGACCGTCCCACCCCTTCGCAGGAGGGATGTCGTCCATGAGCTCCCACCCGATATCGACGATTGCCTCGAGCTCCTCTCTTACCGGGCGTAACTCGGCGGTCGTCGGCAAACTCGACATCTCCGTCGGAAACTCTATGTCACCGTTCTCGATCAGCGTCTCGAACAAGCCATAGAGTGAACTGGGTCGCACGCCCGAAGCGGAGAGCTTCTCCAGTCTCGGGTCACTGTCTCGGGACAGGCGCTCCAGGTACGAATCCCAGAATCGACGCCGAAGTCCGGCTCGCTCTTCTACAGGAAGCTCCTGAAATCCCGGATCGAGACCGACATCCAGTGGACGCTCTCGAAGCAACCGACCACAGAACGAATGGATCGTGCCGACGAAAGCTCTGTCGATCTCATCAAGAGCGTGCGCCAAGCGATCTGTGATCAGATCGTCGGGAGACTCCTTCGCTCTTTCCATCGCGAGAGTGATCTCCACTTCGGCCTGAAACCGTTCTCGGAGCTCGGCAGCTGCCTTTCTAGTGAACGTGACCGCAGCGATCTCATCGACGGTGGCGGTCCCGGTCGAGATGAGCGTGACAAGCCGCGCCACGAGCGCAGTCGTCTTACCGGACCCCGCTCCGGCCTCCACCAGAAGGTTGGCCTCAAGGTCCGAGACAATGCGATCCCGTGCTTGGGCATCCGGAAACGGTAAGCGAGGTGCATCGGCGTCGGTCACGGCGGCAATCTGATGGTCAGGACGCGTGGTGGGAAGGCGGGTCCCATCGGAACGATATGCATCCGTGACTGCGAAGGCTTCTCCGACCAATCGGGCTCTTCGACGAGACACGACCGCCCACCCAAAGTGCTTTGGGAGCCAATTTCTGGCGCTGGTGGGCGTCGGCCGGCGCTGGATATCGGCGATTGCTGCGTCAGTTCCGTCCGTGGGTGTCGGTGCGTAACGACGCAGTCTCTAGCACAGTTTGGGGAGCGGTCGCTCTTGAAGTCCCGCGGGCACCAGGCTCTGATCAGTCGGTTGGAAGGCCGAGTCCCTGGCGGGACGGAGTCCAGCAGTTAAATGGGCTTCCGGCTTTCTCGTTGGGGCCCAGGTTGCCGACCTCCTCGAGCTTCAGCCGCCTCCGCGCACCCGCCCAAGCCTGATCGCAGCCGGGACCACAGCGAGGAGCGCTAACGTGAGGAGCATCGCCAGAGGCATCGCGCTACGCCCCAGCACTACGGACAGCTCCTCTTCGGAGTAGACGAACTCCGGCCTCCCCATCGCGGCTTCCGCCGTCATCACCTGCCCTGCGAGAATCGCTGGAACGAAGTACCCCCTCCACTCCTCAGCGAAGGTGCGGACCTGAGCTTCGAAGTGGGCAAAGCGCGCGTCGCCGCTACCCGCTGCGTCGTTGAGCACACTCTGAGCGAGGAGGGCGGGAGATACTAGTCGGTAGCGGCTGACGAGAGCCTGCTGCTTGGAGAGTTGCTCGTCGAAGCGGACGGCCACCCCCTCCACCTGGCGGTTCACTTCCTCCGTCGCTGCCCAGGACAGCGCAGCGGTTCCTGCCACATCGTCGACCACGCCCCCGGCCATCTCTGGGTGATCCTCGAGGTATCGGGCGAGGAGTTCACTCCTGCGATTCACGGACTCGTTCGATGCTTCTCGCGCCGTGTTGATCATCTCAACTCGTGAGGGCAGTGGATGCAGGATTCCCGCGGCGATGTTCCCGACCGCCGGCAGCACCACGACGAGCCCGAGCCAGGCCCCCACCAGCACGGTCGCGTTCCAGGACGATTCGCGACCGAGCGTGTTCACCCAGGCGGCCGTGCCGAACCAGAAGAGCCCGTAGGTGACCACCGCCCCACACCAAAGAGCGAGCCGAACCGGGGCGCCCAGTCCACCCCACACCGCAGCGCCGACCAGCGAGCCGCCGAGTGCGAGGCCGACCACGAGCAGCGCCCGGAAGAGAAGCTTGGCCACCACGACATCGCGAACGGCTACTGGCTGCGAAAGCGTGAGCGCGAGCGTGCCCTGCTCACGTTCGCCCGACAGAACGTTGTAGCTGAGCGCGAGAATGAGCAGGGGGAGTAGATAGATGATGACGAAAGCGAGATCGAATCGTCCCACCATCAGGTTGAGCGGGTTTTCGACCTCTCCGTTCTGAAGGAAGGTCTGCTCGTTGGTGTAGATGCTGACGTCGTAGTAGTACGGTAGAAGGTCACTCTGCCCTACTGACAAGGACGCAAGTGGCCCTGGACCCAGGACGGCGGTTCGCGCCCCCAGATTTCCACCCAGCACGTTGGCCGCTCGCGGGTCGCGGAAGGGTGATCCCGGGTCGCCGCCAGCCGCGATACGCTCGAGCTCAGCCGCCAGAGCAGCACCGCGTTCCTCCTCTGCAGCCTGCACGGCCGCAACGGTCCCCTCCTGCTTCGCGACCCAAGCGAATCCGTTTGCGATCGCATAGGCGAAGAGCGCGACGAAAAGGACGAGTGACGACAGAAGCACCCGGTCGGCCGCGAGGAGCCGCATCTCGTTTCGGAACACGGTCCGTATGGTCATGGTCCCACCTCCGCCCTCCGAGCGCCGGCAACCGCGGCGCTCAGTGCTCCGAGCAACCAGAGTCCCAGCATGAGCATCGACACGGTCCTGTTACCGAGCACCCAAGCAAGGGTCGGCGCCTCGTAATCGAGCGGAAGGACGCTCACCCAAAGCTCGTCTCCGGCCAGGTAGGTCTCACCAGTCCTCGAGTTCTGGGCCAGGTCACCGTTCATGGCCGCCATCATGTCCCGCCGATACGTCTCCGCGGCGGTCGCGAAGTGGCGGTGCTGTTCGATGTCGGTTCCAGCCAAGCCCATAGAAAGGGCTCTGACGGCGAGCAGTGGCGCGACCACCGCGAGTGACTCGTGAACACGGCTTTGGCGCTCGAAGGTATCCCAGAGCTCGGTATAATTATGGTCGTACACGGCGTTGCCGAATTCCTCGCTGGCCTGGAGCGTGATCCCCGAGAGGTTCACGGGGAGATCCTCCACGCTGTCGACGCCATACTCCTGCAGGAGTCGGTTCGTGATAGCCTGGCGATCCGGTGGACGGATGCCCTCCAAGCCGTTCTCCATCCCCTCTTCGATCTGCCTCGAGAACTCGAAGGCCGTCGGTGAAGGATGCAGCCATCCGGAGAGGTCGACGGCAGCGCGTGGCGCGACCAATCCGTTCACCACCCACAGGGAGAGGAGCGTCACAAGGGCCGCTCGAGACGACGGAACCCAGGCAGAGATCGCGAGGGCGAGCCCAATGAAGGCTCCGAAATAGGTCAGATATACGACCGCGAGCACGACCGCTCTCGCCAAGAGTGAGCCCGTCGCAGTCGAGCCCAAGACAAGCGCAGCCGAGCCGAGCAGCGCAGCCGGCACGACCAGCAGCGCGAGCGCTCCCGCCACCCCTGCGGCCTTACCGGCCATTAGGTCCCGGCGACTGACCCCGGAGGCGAGCACCTGTCGCAGCGTCCCGCGCTCGCGCTCGCCCGCGAGCGCTCCGAAGCCAAGGAGAATGATCAGGAGCGGCACGAGCTGCTGCAGGACGCCAGCGGCGGTAAGTGTACCGAAGCGCTGGGCCGCGGATGCGTCTTGAGCCGGTCTCATCAGGAAATCGTTCTGGCGATGCGCCTCCAGCCAGACAGAGGTGCCTGTCCACGGGTCGACCCCTTGGTCCACGAACGACAAGGGCAACCGGGGTTTGAAGGCGTAGACCCCATAGTGCGCGGCGGAGTGCGGGTTCTTGTCCCCCTGGGACTCCCAGTGATTCCGCGCCGTGGCTTCGGCCGCCTCCAGCTGGGCGCGCGCGGAACTCACCTGCGTCCAGCCGGCGCCGAGAGAGACCAGGAGGAGGGCCCCGACCATGAGGGCACTTGCCCGGAACCGACCGTCGCGCAGCTGGTCCGTGAGTTCCTTTCTTGCGATTCGAATGATCATGTCGACCTATCCGACAGGGAGAAGCGGTAGCAGCCGGACGGCGGCTACTCCCGCATGTGATTGAGGTAGATGCGCTCGAGGTCGGAGTGCCCGAGCTCCGAGGTGCTCATCTCGGCGACCAATCGGCCGTGACGCATGATACCCACCCGAGTGCCCGTCTCCTTGGCCCGAAAGAGGTCGTGCGTCGCCATAAGCACGGCGACACCCCTTTCACGGAGACCTTCGAGAAGCGCGGAGAATTCGTTGGAGGCCTTGGGATCCAGACCAGACGTCGGCTCGTCTAGCAGGAGCGCAGTCGCTTCCTTCGCGAGCGCGATCGCGATGCCGACCTTCTGACGCATGCCCTTGGAGTAACCGGAGACTCTGCGGTCGATGGCCTCTGATTGTAGGCCGGCTTCCACGAGGGTGGAACGCAGCTGGTCGACCTCTAGCTTTTTGCCGGCGAGCGCGGCGAAGTACTCCAGGTTCTCGAGTCCGGTCAGGTTCCGATACAGCATTACCTGCTCGGGTATGTATGCGAGGTAGGCCTTCGTCTCTCGGTCATGCTCGGCAACGTCCAGATCGGCTACGAGCGCCTGACCGGACGTTGGCGCGATGAAGCCCAGGAACAGGTTGATCGTCGTCGTCTTGCCCGCCCCATTCGGCCCGAGGAGGCAGTAGATGTCTCCCGGGGCGACGCTCAGGTCGAGCTCCGAGAGAGCGTGCGTTTCCCCATAGCTCTTGCTGAGGGATCGAGCTTCGAGAATGGGGCGGACGGTCGGCGCCTGGCTCGTGACTTCGGGATCGGATACGGTTTGACTCTGCATGGTTGATCTCGTTCGCGGCCGAACGGGTCGGGGGGATATAAACGGGGGCGCCGGAGATTTCGGCGATGGAGTACGCGGACGCGCTCGACCCGACGAATGCGGATTGGGTTGCGGTCAGTCGCTCGGGCTCGCTATCCGCCCGAGGTCAGTCGTGTCCGGTTCGAATCAGCCGGCGGGTGGGCCGCGTGCCTTATCCGTCTTGAGCGAAGTGGCCAATCGAGATACGTCGACGTCCAACTCATCGACGAGCTGGCTGGCTCGCGGGTCATGCGTCAATGCGTACGCCAGCGCGACGACGCTGGGGGTCGTCGTCCCGAAGCAGAGATGACAGTCGCCCGTCAGCTTGTCGTCGTGCTGGAGAGAGCCGTCCGTGTGCCACTCAGGACCGGGGGCGTGGTCGTGGACGTGGATGTGGACCGCCTCGCCCATCGGGATCACCCCGACGAGGACGAGGTGCAACAGCAGCGTGATCGACGCTTGCCAACGCAAGCCCGAGTGCCAGCCCATTTCACCCATCATCGCGGTGGCCAATCTGGATCTCAGACACTGGGTTGCACCAAACAGTCCGGGCAGAAGCCCAAAAGCTGCATCATCGCCCCGCGGATTGACTCGGCCCACGGACCGTCGACCGCAAGGGATTCTGTGAACTCGTCCTTCAGGCAGGCGACTCGGCCGCAATCCTCACACAGGAAGTGTGGGTGCTGATGGCCGTCGTTACGGTCGCCTGCGAAGGCATAGCGATCCATGCCATCCATCCGACTGATCACGGGGGCGAGCCCCGCTTCACGAAGCTTGACCAGGTTGCGATAGATCGTCGCTTGGTCCCAGTCCACGTCTCCTAGCCGGTCGAGGACCTGAGTGAAAGAAAGCGGTCCTTCAGCCTCAGCAAGGACTGCTAGCACCGCTACCCGAGGAGCCGTTACGCGGAGTCCGGTCTCGCGCAGTCGCTGGCGCGCCTCGTCCTTCGTGATTCGCATGGGGCCTCTCGAGCGTAGCAGGACTGCCTAGCCAAGCACACTAGACACAAACACTTGCAGGTGCAAGCCGGTTGTGTACTATATCTGTCCTGCAAGCGCTTTGCAAACGCAAATGCTTGCGACTGTGCGCGATCCGCAGGGGATCGACAACCTACAGTGCTGAAAGCCTGAAGGAGCTTCGATGAGCAATGATCCACGCCCCACCGCCGTCGGTGACCGTCTCCCGGTCACCGTTCTATCCGGCTTCTTGGGTGCCGGAAAGACTACCCTTCTCAACGAGGTCCTGAACAACCGCGAGGGCCTTCGAGTCGCAGTGATCGTGAACGATATGAGCGAGGTCAACATCGATGTGGGCCTCGTCGAGCGAGGGGGCGCGCAGCTCTCGCGGACCGAAGAGACCCTCGTCGAGATGACGAACGGTTGCATCTGTTGCACCCTGCGGGAGGACCTGCTCGCCGAAGTCTCGAAGTTGGCTCAAGAGGGCCGCTTCGACTATCTGCTCATCGAGTCGACGGGAATTTCGGAACCCATTCCGGTTGCTCAAACCTTCACCTTCGAGGACGAGTTTGGCGTAAGCCTTGGGGATATCTCGCGACTCGATACGATGGTCACCGTAGTTGACGCTGCGAGCTTCCTGGAGGACTACAATGCCGCGGATGCCCTGCAGGAACGCGGAGAGTCGCTGGGCGAAGCAGACGAGCGGACCGTCACAGACTTGCTCGTCGACCAGGTTGAGTTTGCCGACGTCATCGTGCTCAACAAGCTCGATCTTGTCACGCAAGACCGCGCGCGCCAAGTGGAGGCCGTCCTTCGCGCGCTCAATCCCGGTGCGAAGCTCCAACGAGCAACACGTGGGCAGGTTCCTCTTGGCTCGGTCCTCAATACAGGTTTGTTCGACTACGAAAAGGCCGAAAGCTCGGCCGGGTGGATCCGAGAACTCGAGGGAGAGCACACCCCCGAGACAGAGGAGTACGGGATCTCGAGTTTCACCTATCGGACCTCGGCCCCGTTCGATGCGGAGAAGCTGTGGGAGTTCCTGCACGACGAAGTGAATTGGCGGGGCGTGCTCCGTTCGAAGGGCTTCTTCTGGGTCGCAGCCGATCACAGAGTCGCCTACGAGTGGGCTCAGGCCGGAGGTGTGAGCTCCGTGAACCCCATGGGCATGTGGTGGGCCGCGATGCCGAGGGAGTATTGGGACCATCTGGACGGGGAGGCCCCTGACCAGCGGCCAGGCTGGCATCCCCGCTACGGTGACCGCCACCAAGCACTCGTCTTTATCGGTCAGCAGATGGACGAGTTGGCGGTGCGGGCTCGGCTTGACGCGTGCCTGCTCGACGAGTCTATCGCTGCGGCCGACAGCAGTCTCTGGGCGGGCCGCACGAACCCCTTCCCGGAGATCCAGATGGAAGAAGAGGTTGTCGGGTGAGCGGTCCGGCTCCGGATCACCTCTACGACGCGGTCATCGTCGGAGCGGGAGCTGCCGGCGTCGGTGCTGCGGTCGCCCTTGGGCACGCTGGGATTGAGAACTTCGTCGTGCTCGAGCGGAACGGCGTGGGCGCCTCGTTCGCACAGTGGCCTGCCGAAACGCGTTTCATCACACCGTCCTTCCCGACGAATTCGGTCGGCATGCTCGACCTCAATTCGGTGGTGATCGGGACGTCACCCGCATGGACGCTCGAGGTCGAGCACCCGAACGGGGCCGACTACGCGGCCTTCCTGCGGGCGATCGCCAACCATTTCGAGGTACCGGTTCGGGAAGGCGCCGACGTGCTGCGGATCGAGCGGAGAGGCGAGGAGTTCCTCGTCGAAACGTCAGAGGGTCCTGTGCGTGCCTGGCACGTCATTTGGGCGGCCGGCGACTTCCAGTATCCGCGCCTGAACGGCTTCGAGGGCAGTGAGCTCTGCCGCCACACGGCTTTGATTCCCAGGTACGCCGAGCTCGAAGGGGACGATTTCATCGTCGTGGGCGGGTACGAGAGCGGGGTCGACGTCGCCAGTCACCTGGCCGAGCGAGGCAAGCGGGTGCGTCTGTTCGATCGTGGGCGCCCGTGGGAGTCCGAGAGCTCCGATCCCAGCGTCGCGCTTTCCACCTTCTCCCTCGAGCGGACACGTCGCCCTTCGTTCGCAGAGCACGTGGAGCTCTTCCCCGACACGACGGTCACGTCGGTGTCCACCGTCGGTGACGCGTTCGAGGTGGCCACGGATGGAGGGCAGCGCTTTCACACTCCGGTACGGCCACTGCTGGCCGGTGGATTCGAGGGGAGCCATGCGCTCGTCGCAGAGCTTTTCGAGGCACGAGAGGACGGATTTCCGCTCCTGAACGAGCACGACGAATCGACGATCGTCCCGGGGCTCTTCCTCTGCGGTGCGGCAGTGCGGCACGACAACCACGTCTTTTGCTTCATCTACAAGTACCGGCAGCGCTTCGCCGTAGTCGCCAAGGCAATCGCGATCTCGCTCGGCCTCCCGGCGGAAGGGCTCGAGATGTACCGGATGTGGGGCATGTATCTTGATGACCTCTCCTGCTGCGGACAGGAGTGCGTATGCTAGCGGGTTCACCGAACTCGACGACCCGGTCGACCGTCGATGTCGCGACGGACGAGCGGGCCCCCACGGTGGTTCCGCGAGGAAGCAGGCTCGAGCGGGTGATGCGCATCGAGTGGCTCGGCCAGACCGCCGCCAGCCTTTGCTGGATCGGTAGCGTGTTCGCGTATGGTATCAGCTACCCCGGGGACTGGCTGCAGCTCTGTGCTGGGTCGGCTTGGTTCCTCGCAAACATTGCGGCGATTACAACCGCAGAAGGGGATTGAGACGTCGATGGGGCTGGATTGGCTGATCATCGGCGGTGGGATTCACGGCGTCCATATCGCTGCGCGTCTGCTCGGCGAATCCGGTGTCACCTCGGAGCGACTCCGCATCGTGGACCCTGGCGAACGACTGCTCGAGCGCTGGCGAGTCTGCACGGAGACTGTCGGGATGATCCGTCTTCGTTCACCATCGGTCCACCATTTAGACCTTAGTTCGGGATCACTCAATCAGTTCGCCACCAAGTGGAGACGCCGAAAGCGAGCGCCGGTGGCAGGCTCGTACGCACGACCGTCCCTGGAGCTCTTCAACGCTCACTGTGACGCGGTGGTCGAGACCTTCAGCCTGTCCGACCGCCACATACGAGCCCGGGCCACTAGCGGCGCCGTCGATCACGCTGGCGTCGAGGTCGAGCTCTCGAGTGGGCACAGGATTGCGGCACGGAACATCGTGCTGGCCATCGGCGCGGGTGAACAGCCCTATTGGCCGAACTGGGCGCCGCAGAGTCATTCCCGTGTGCACCACGTGTTCGAGCAGGGCTTTGACGGCTGGCCCTCCTCGAGAGAGACCGTTGCCGTCGTGGGCGGCGGTATCTCGGCGGTACAGGTGGCGCTTCGCTTGCTCAGGGAGGGCCATCAGGTCCGGTTGGTCTCCCGCCATGCCCTGCGAGAGCACCGCTTCGACAGCGAGTCAGGCTGGCTTGGTCCGAAGTACATGAGGGGCTTCCGCCGTGAACGGGACTTCGACCGTCGGCGGGCCCTAGTCAACGAGGCGCGCTACACGGGCTCGGTTCCGCCAGGGGTTCGGCTCGCGCTCTGCAGAGCCGTTGATCGAAACCAGATCGGCTGGCACGAGGGCGAAGTTGAAGCCCTTGAAGCGCATGGTGATGGCCTCGCCCTCAGGCTCGCGACCGCGGAAGAGCTGCTGGCTGACCGCGTCTTGCTCGCGACCGGATTTTCAGCTGTTCGCCCTGGCGGACAGCTGGTCGACACTCTGATCGACTCCGCGGCGCTGCCGTGCGCGCGCTGCGGTTACCCCATCGTGGACTCCGCGCTTCGATGGCACCCGCGTGTACGCGTATCAGGCCCGTTGGCCGACCTCGAGCTTGGACCGGTCGCCCGAAACATCGCAGGAGCCAGACGAGCCGGTGACCGGTTGGTCGCTGCGTGAAACCCCCAACCTTGGAGTACAGCAGATAATGAAAGTCGCCTACGTCTTCCGGTCGAACATGGCTTCGACCTACCAACTGGCAACCATGATCTTGCCTCAACTGGAGGAGGACCTCCATGGGGCTGAAGTGGTCGGGATGTTCTTCTTCGACGATAACGCATTCGTGCTGCGCTCGGGTGATCCCGTGGGAGAACGCCTGTCCAACGTCGCCCGCGAACGAGGAATCCTCTTGATGATGTGCGATCAATGCGCCGTTCGCCGTGGCTTGGCCGATGGTACGCTGGAGCAGTGCGGGCGGGGCGAGGTGAAGGCAAAGGGGACTGTCGAAGGCGTGACAGCCGGCTGTTTCCCTCAGCTTTACTCGGCCCTGAGTGGGAACCCGCCCGACCAGGTTATCACCCTCTAAATGTCCACACTTGGGATGGACGGCGGCGCCGGACGTCCGTCCCAAATACCCGCCGGCGCTACGGGAGAGGAAGGCAGATATGGCCAAAGCTGGCGCGCGTGTGAAGATCGTGCTTCAGAGCACCGAAAGTAGCTATCGCTATCACACGACGAAGAACAAGCGGAACCACCCCGGACGGATGGAGATCCGCAAATTCGATCCGGTTCTCCGGAAGCATGTCCTGTTCAAGGAAACGAAGTAGTCGCGCGCCGCGCCACATACCTCTCCAGCTCAAACTGCTACTCAGGATTCCTTCCACCGAACAGCTACCCCGACCTTGATCGGATCGATCGCCGAAAACCGTTCAGTCCCGATTGAGATCGTACTTCATGATCCGACCGTGAGGCCCGTCTCGATCACGCTCCAGCTCGAAGACGTCGCCCGAAGGCCCGGGCGCACGATCGACATGTGTTCGTAGAGCCTCACGGTCTTCGTCGCTGAACTCGAAGTCGAACGCTGCGGCGTTTCGAGCCATCTGACCCAGTCGCGTTCCACCCGCAATCACGGCCGCGACACCTGGCTGATCGAGCACCCAGCGAATCGCGACAGCTGACGTCTCCACTCCGCGGCGCGATGCGATGTCCCGCATCGTCTCGAGAAGGTTCTGAAAGGCCTGCCACCCGCCGAATTCATCGATGATGAGGCGGTACTTCACGAGTGACCGATTCGCGTACCCCTCAGGCTCGGGCTGGCGCAGCCACCGGTCGGTCAGAAATCCACCAGCCAAGGCTCCGAACCCGAGGATCCGCATCACCGACTCCGAACAGCGCGTTGTGAGTGCACCCGCTGGACGACGATCCAAGAGCGAGTACTGCACCTGGTTGGTGAGCGGAGACACACCAGCCTGATCGAGTCGACGTAGCCGTGGTACATCGAGGTTCGTGACAGCAACGTGCCGGATTTTCCCCTGCTTCCGGAGGTCATCGAGCCACACAGCGGCTTCTTCGAAGCCCGGGACTTCGTCCCTCCACCAGTAATACTGGACGAGGTCCAGTCGCTCTACGCCGAGTCGCGCCAAGGAGCGATCGATAATCCGAGTCACGTAGGCCCGATCGACCTTCGGCAAATCCGACCAGTCCGGCACGAACTTCGTGTGAATCTGGATCGGAGCGTCGTTCGAGCTCGATGCCCAGCGCCGCAGAAAACGCCCGTACAGTTCCTCGACCCCGGTGTAGATGTCCGCGCAGTCGAAGGTCGTGACCCCAAGCTCCGCCGACGCCTCGAGGACATCCACGGCGTCGCTGAGACCCGATTGTGTGAGGCGATGGCCGGAGGAGAACTGCCATCCACCGTGGATCAGTCGACTGATCGAGTACCCGGGACTCAGCTCGTAGCGGTCGACCGTCACCTCAGTCGTGACCCGTCACTGATCAGCCAGACGGTCCCGAGATTACAAACGCTCATCGTCTCCGAGGGGCACGCGCGTCACTTCGGAGTGACGGAACGTGGACCGTCCGGTTCGCGTGATCCGGAATCGAGCGCCACAGAGCGGGTCTGGGCACGCGATCTCCATGTCCGTGGTCATCCAGTCGTGGGGGTGCGTCTCGCGCTGCTTCGCCGGTAGGAGGGGCAGGAGCGCAGCCAGTGGGTACAGCGGAAACGTCTGACCTGGTGGCAGGCTCAGATTCTCGCCGGAGAGCTCGAAGTAATCACCGACGACATGATTGCACACCATGGGCCCGTCGCCGGCGACTACCTCCACGCGGAGGTCATACAGGGTGAACTCGTCCGACGCAGCCATCAGCTTGTCAGTCCCCCGACGTTGGCTGCCCCAGCATGTCCTTCAGCCAGTGCCCAGCCCGGTGAACTTTCGCTTCGACGTACGGGCGGTTGTGGCGGTTCAGCGTCCCGTGCAGAGCCTTCCGACCGACGACCGTGATCCCTGAGTCTTCCATGGCCTGGAGCTTCTCGGGGTTGTTAGTGAACAGTTCGATACGTTCAAGGTCGAGGTGCTGCAGCATTCGCGCGGCAGCAACGTAGCGTCGCTCATCGGCCCCGAACCCGAGTGTGTGATCTGCATCGATGGTATCGAGCCCACCCTCCTGGAGGGTGTACGCACGGAACTTGTTGTGCAGTCCGATCCCTCGTCCTTCCTGCGCAAGATAGAGCAGTACGCCACCACCCCGAGATTTGAAGACCTCCATGCTGCGGCGGAGCTGTTCACCACAGTCACAGCGGAGACTCCCAAAAAGGTCACCGGTCAGACAGGCGGAGTGGAGACGGACCGGAACAGGATCGGGCCACTGATCTCGGTTGCCGACCATGACTGCGATGTGCTCATGGAGTCCGTACGACTCGCGAAAGAGCACAAAGCGGGAGTCTACCGCGTCCTCTAGCGGCACAGGCGCTTCGCTGACCGCTACGACGTCGACCCCCGATGAGGCGACAAACTCGTGCACCTCGTTCTGGTCGACGGTGAGGATCTCACCACTCTCTAGCGCTTCTCGGAGCTGAAGAGTCTGTGGAGCCCAAATGGGGATCGCGACCACTGCCGGTATCAAGCGTGCAAGGTGTGCAAGCGAAAGCCCCGCTGACTCAGCCGGAGCAGCAGACGACAGCGTCCAATCCACTGCGTCGTGATCGGTGTCTGCAGAGCAGGCCAGTGCAAGCACCTCATGAAGTTCCACGTTGTGTCGAAGCGCTATTGAATAGCTACTGGAGGGGACCGCATTCGACGTCTCCGGCGAAAGGCCCATCGCTCCGACCCGATGTGCGGTCAAAACCAGCCGGAGCGGCTCAGACCCCATATCCCGAAGTCGATCGAGGGCTGCCGGATCAAGTCCCTCGACGGATGCCACGAGGACACCCGTCTCAGGCACATCGCCCGGGTGAACAGCCCCACAATCCGTGATCAGGAGCGAGCGCCCTTGGCGAAGATCGAAGAGTCCGCGTTCTGCGTTGTACATACTGCGACTTACTGGGAGGGGACTTGAAGACGCAAGCGAGCGAGCTGTCAGAACCCCCAACGGTCGTGTCGGATCCGGTCGCCCGACGGTGTCCTGCGCCATCCGTACCGAAGAGACCTCAGCGGGTTCATCGGCCTCGGAAGGCACGAGCAGCAAACCGGCAGCGTATGCGCACTGACCCAGTCCGCGAAGACTGGTCCACCGGACCAGCGGGATACTGAGAACGAGC
>MDTE01198217.1_pt1 | contig 16295 bp, 10 predicted proteins | sample 811231 | NCBI WGS metagenome assembly MDTE01 (sample SAMN05326651, study PRJNA326480) | marine metagenome | isolation source: seawater | place: Indian Ocean: Red Sea | collected 2010
ACACGCGCGCGCGCGAGGCGATCGATCGCGAATGCGCGCCTCGGCGACGACGACGACGACGACGACCGCGTCCGCGTCCGCGACGGGGGCGCTCGCGCGCGGGGCGCGGTGCGCGAGAGCGACGCGAGGGATGGCGCGCGCGCGCGCCCTAGGGAAGACGGCGCGCGCGACGGGCGCGCGATGCGCGACGGCGCGCGCGTCCGCGACGGCGAGCGCGGACGTCGTCAACGTCGATCTCGGTGATCGCTCGTACCCGATCTACATCGGCTCGGGACTGTTGGACGACGGGGAGGCGTTGCGCGCGCACGTCGCGGGGTCGACGGCGTTGGTGGTGACGAACGAAACCATCGCGGGATTGGGATACCTGGATCGCGCGGTCGAGGCGCTGCGTGGGGGGGATGGTACGTTGCGCGTGGAGACGGTGGTGCTTCCGGACGGGGAAGAGCATAAGAATCTGGACGTGTTGAACATGGTGTACACGCGCGCGTTGGAGACGCGACTGGACCGCGGGACGACGTTCGTCGCCTTGGGAGGGGGGGTCATCGGTGATATGACGGGATACGCGGCGGCATCGTACCAGCGAGGCGTGAAGTTTGTGCAGATTCCGACGACGGTGATGGCGATGGTGGACAGTTCGGTCGGTGGGAAGACTGGGGTGAACCACGCGTTGGGGAAGAATATGATTGGGGCGTTTTATCAACCCGAATGCGTGTTGATCGATATCGATTCGTTGAAGACGCTTCCGGATCGCGAATTCGCGAGTGGAATCGCGGAGGTGGTCAAGTACGGATTGATTCGCGACGGGGCGTTCTTTGAGTGGTTGGAGGCGAACGTCGATAAGCTTTTGGCTCGCGACGCGAGCGCCATCGCGTACGCCGTCGAACGCTCGTGCGTCAACAAGGCGGAAGTCGTCGCCGCGGATGAAAAGGAGGGTGGCGTTCGTGCCACGCTCAACCTCGGTCACACGTTCGGTCACGCGATCGAAACCGGTCTCGGATACGGCGAGTGGTTGCACGGCGAGGCGGTGAGCGCGGGCATGTGCATGGCCGCGGACATGTCGGTTCGACTCGGATGGATCGACGAGTCTCTCAAGAACCGCACGATTGATTTGCTCAACAAGTGCAACACGCCCATCGATGTACCGGATAAGATGACGACGCAAATGTTCATGGATCTCATGGCTGTCGATAAAAAGGCTGCCAACGGCAAGTTGCGCTTAATTCTTTTGAAGGGTCCACTTGGCGAGTGCGTCTTCACCGGTGACTTCGATCAGAGCAAGCTCACCGAAACGTTAGAGGCGTACGTGAAGTAAGTAATAAGAATACGTATCATCATTTCATTCTTTCGTAGACTTTCGTAGACTAGATTGCGTCCGTACCAGAAGGCTTGCGCGGTGCGAACGGTGGCGGTCGTGACGACGGTGGCGGGCCCCGACCGGGCGGAGGCCCGCGACCGCCGCGTCCGGGTGGAGGACCTCGTCCCCCTCGACCAGGAGGAGGCCCGCGACCACCGCGACTCGGGGGCGGTCCGCGTCCACCGACTCTCGGCGGAGGACCGCTGCTAATGGTATTCACCGGTGCGGGTGGCGCGGACGGCATCGTCGGCGGCGCTTCCGCCGGACGCTGCTGGGGCACTTGCGCTGGACGCGGTTGCTCCGGCTCCGCCGGCTGCGGCGCGGATGGCTGCGGCGGATTGGTCTGCCACATGGGAACTATGGGTTTGCGCGCGGCCGGATTACCCATTATGACGAAGGGTGCGTTCTGTTGTCCTCCGGCTTCGCTATCGGGAGTTTCATTCTCCACGTCGTCCATGACCATGGTGTTCGGAGTCGTCAAACTCATCGATCTCTGCATCTCGTGAGGCATCATGGGTGGACGAGCGTTCATCATCTCACCGTTCGATACGCCCGCGTCCATGGGCTGTGCCGACATGTGCGGCGGAGGGTTATTCATCGGCGCGTACGGATTGCCAAACTGAGGCGCGTACGGCGGCGGCCCGCGTGGCGAACTGCTCGGGGATGGAATTTGGTTGGAAGGCGCACCCATGGGCGGCGCCATCATCATCGGTGGCGCGGCAGAGCCTGAACCAGCGCTCGGATTGAAGTGCGTCGCCGTGTCAGCGTGTTGCAGAGGCGGAATATCGCGTCGGCGAGGAGAGCTCGGTTGCTCCGCATTCGCCGCATTCGCGTTCGGCGGAGGGCCATTCCACTGGTTGGACTTCTTCGAACTCTTTCTAGATCCATCTCCGAAGAGAACGCTCACGACACGCATCAAAATGAGCGTCGACACGATTGGCGGACCGAAGATTGTTGCATTGACGCCGAATTTTATCAAATCCTTGTTCGACGCAAGCGCCGAGCCGGCGACGGAGTCGATCTTTACGGCGATTGAGGTCAACGTCTCTTCACATTGTTCCATGAAAGAAAGCAGCTTATGACCGTGTTTTGTCTTCCACACGCGCGCGAGAAGAGCTTCCATCACACGTGACATCAAACCTAAGATGTACATGACGTAAGGTGAAATGAAGGTGACTCCTCGAGTAAAAGCGTCGCGTGCGTAGTCAATGCCAGAGGGCGCTTTCGGAATCTCAGGGAAAGGATCCATCGACTCTTCGCCTTCTTGCGATGACTGCTCCTCAAGTTTTCTTTGCGCACTTTCGTCGCTCCAATCCATTTCTTCCAGTTTTTCCGAATCGATTGATTTCTCATCCTCCGGAGACTCTGGCGCTTCGCTCGGAGTTTCTGCGTCCTCTCGCGCCTCCTCCTGCTCTTCTTCGACAGCGGTTTCAGGGAGCGGTTCTGTAGGTTCCGGCTCACGATCATCGACACTTGTATCTTGCTCTGCAGGCGCATCGAGTGTCTTCGTGTCCTCTTGCGAAGTGGCTTCCTCCGCCGTTTTGCTCGACTCGTCGACCTCGTGCTCAGGCGAGACTTCTACTTTTTCCGATGGACTCTCTTCCTTTTTCTTGAGACTTGACTCCTCTTCTTTGGGCACATCGATGACAGTTTCGTTCGTATCAGCTTCCGAGGGCGGAGCCTCTTCCTCCACCTCGGCAAGCGTCTCGTCAACAGTCGCCGTCGCCACTTCCGGACAGACGGATACTTCCGGGCACGTCGGGCACTTCTTCCCGCAAAGTTCGCGTTCTTCGTCTAAAATCGTCTGCGTAGTCGCAGCAAGTTTGACTTGCTCCTCCAGAGACGCGATGGTGACGTTATGCGCGCGCTCGAGCTCATCGCATCGCTCCTTTTGCTCTTCAAACTGGACCTCGGCGTCAAACGTTCGCTTTCGAAGAGCGTCCGCTTGCTTTTGCAAGTTGGTGCGCAGTTTCATCTGTTGACGGCTGCACTCTTCATCGCAGTTCGGCTCGTCCGTCGTTTGCTCGGTTTTACCTTCAAGATCTTTCTCAGCTCTGTCCAGCTCCGCCTGTAACAGCTTGACTTCGTTGATGTGATTGCCGCTGTTCACTTGGCACTCTTGAAGAGCTTTGCGATGCTTCTCCGCCTCGACGGTCTGTCCTTTAAGTTGCGCGACGGAGGACTCCGATGTCTCGAGTTTGAGCCCAAGAGCCTTGAAATCGGCCTGAAGTTGCTCCAACTCCTGTTTCTGACGCTCGAATTCGTCCTTAGAGACAACTGAACGGACAAGTTTGTCGTACTCGTCGCGCAAGAGCTCGTAATCCTCCATGGATGGGTTCGCGTCGGATGACTCCTTATGGTTTCCGTCAGTTCCCGCATCCTTGCCCGGCTGGGCGGAACACGAGCTATTGTCTCGAAGGTTCTCTAGTTCGGTTGTGAGCTCAGCGATGAGCGCCGACGCCTGTTCTAATTCTTCGCTTCGCGGCGAATCCTGTTGCGTCGCGGCATCTTCGAGCTCACGTTCGAGCTCAGCACTTCTTGACCGAAGCGTTTCCATCTCTTCGCTCAGCTTATCCATCTGCAAGCTACTTTCACGAAGAGACTCAACCTCTGATACGAGTTCCTCCGTCTCGCTCACCTGCTTTCCCATCTCAACGAGCTTGTCGTTGAGCGCCGTCACCGACTTTTTCAGCTCCTCATTTTCAGACGTCACCTGCTGCAACACAACCGAATTGTCCTCAGCGCCCGTGCGCACGTCCAGATCCTTCTTCAACTTGCGCATTTGCTTGCTGACTCGCAAGAACGTATCCGACACCTTTTCGACAGTATCAACCGCAGACGCGTGAAAGTCAATCGGAACTCTGTTCACGCTCAACCATTCGCGTAGGAACATCAGCGCAGTGTCCGCGTCCGTGCCTTGCGGTACGACGATCTTTTGCGACGGCATTTGCTCGATTCTTGGCGGTTCTGGTTCCATTTCCGGTTCAGGCTCTGGTTCCATTTCCGGCTCCGGTTCAGGCTCCGGCTCTGGTTCCATTTCCGGTTCATGTTCCGGCTCTGGTTCATGCTCTGGTTCCATTTCCGGTTCAGGCTCTGGTTCCATTTCCATTTCCGGCTCCGGTTCCGACATCGGCTCCGGCATCGGTTCCGCCTCCATCTCCCCCTCCATCTCCGGCGCCACCTCGATCGACGCGTCGTTGTCTTCACTCACATCGAACGCCTGACCGATCTCCATCTCCGCGTCCTCGCGCGACGTCCCCGACCACTCGTCTTCGTCTCTCCGCGCGCGCGCATCCGAATCCGCGTCCTCCTCGTCGAAATCCTCCGGTCGGTCCCACCGCGACGTCTTCTCCACGCTGTCGTAATAATACGGCATTTGCCTGGCCTCGTCGTAATACACTCGCCATCGCGCGCGCGCGCCCTTCTCTCGCGCGTCGTCCCCCGCGAGCGCCGCGTCGTCATCGGCACCATTCATCACCGGTCGCGTCGCGTCCAGATCCATCGCGCGCGTCGCGCGAACGCTCGCGCACGCGATCCCGAGCGCGATCGCGACGACGGCGGCGCGACGCGCGCGCGCGCCTCGACCGCGTCGAGCGCCTCGAGACATGGTCGCCGTCGTCGATCAGTGCGGATGACGGCGTCGTCGTGGAAAAGATCTCTCGCGTCGCGACACCGAGACTCGCGATTTCGGGGACGTCATGCCTCGGACGCGAGACGACCGACGCGGGCGACGCGACGGTGAGAAAGATGCGTCCACCGCGAGGGGATTCGCGGCGCGCGCGCGGAAGACGGTGGGCGATTGGCGGGATGGATTCGTGCGGTCGCTCGCGCACGCCACCGAGCGACAGACGGTGTTGCAGTGGCTGTCGCTCGCGCTCGTCGTCACGAGCGCGCTCATGCTGTGGAAGACGCTGGTATTGGCGACGCAAAGCGAGTCACCGGTGGTGGTGGTGCTCAGCGGAAGCATGGAGCCGGGATTGCGGAGAGGGGATTTGCTCTTGCTCGAAAACAGACCGAGGCGGACGGAGATCGGAGAGGTGGTGGTGTTTAACATTCGAGGACGGTCGGTGCCGATCGTGCATCGAATCATTCGCGCGCACGATGCGCTGAAGAGCGGGGGTGGGGAGCGATTGATGCTGACAAAGGGGGATAACAACTACGCGGACGACGTCGGGTTGTACGCGCCGGGACAGCGCTGGTTAACGGAGCGAGACGTCATCGGACGCGCGAGGATATTTTTGCCGCACGTGGGACGGTTGACCATATTAATGAACGATCATCCGTGGTTCAAAGTGGCGCTGATTTCGGTGTTGGGATACTTTGTCGTCACGGGGAAGGATTGATTGATTCGGTTTCTCCCGGACCTCTCTCGACACCCGTCGAGCGCGAACCGTCGAGCGCGCACTAGCACGAGCACGCCCTTAGATTATTCACACCACCACGCATCGCACGCATCCTCGACGTTCCATCCTCGACGCTCGGTCCGACAGCCTCTCTCGCCACACCGGTTCGCGTTCCTTTGAAAAAGTCAAAAACGCGGCGTCGGCGTCGGCGTCGACGTCGCGGTCGCCTCGATTTCCGAATCCTCGACGACTCCGGTCGGCACTCCGCGTCGCGCGTCTCGCGTGAATCGCGTCAATCGCTCGAACGAGTGACATCGCGCGTCCGTCGTTCCGTCCTCGGACGAGTCTCGCTCGCACGGCGCGCGCACGCCTCGACGCGCGCGAGAGGGGAACACAGTGTCAACGCCGAGCTGTCGCGCGCGCGCGGTCCGTCGTCGTGAGCCATGGGTGAAAATCTCTTGCCCGAGACGGTGTCGAGCATCATGCGTCAGTTGAAGGATCTGACGCAGAGCCCGGCGGAGGGGATTCGCGTGCGCGTGAACGAGGAGAACGTGACGGATATCTTGGCCGAGTTGGACGGTCCGACGGACACGCCGTTCGAGGGCGGGACGTTCAAGATGAAGCTGACGTTACCGGCGGATTATCCGAACAATCCGCCGAAGGGGTTCTTCACGACGAAAATTTTTCATCCAAACATTCGTCAGCCGAGCGGAGAGATTTGTGTGAACACGCTCAAGCGCGACTGGCAACCGACGCACGGGCTGCGACACATTTTGATGGTGATTCGATGTTTGTTGATTGAACCGTTTCCGGAGAGCGCGCTGAACGAGGAAGCTGGAAAACTTTTGCTCGAAGATTACGATGAGTACTTCAGACGCGCGAAGATGTACACGAGCATTCACGCCAAGCCGGAGACGAGCAAGGCGGACGCAGGCGCCGCTTCGACCGGCGCCGCGGCGAAGAAAGCCGAGAAAAAGAAATTAGACAAGAAGAAGAGTCTTCGTCGACTGTGAGGTTTAGTCTAGATCGTTAGCGCCCGCATTCTATTTAGGTTTTGAGCAAGTCTCAGTGATTTGTGATGACAAATTGTGACGAATTCGTCGAGTGTTCGCGCCTAAAAACATATGGATTTCCCGCTCACCGCTTAGGAGAGCTTTGCATCTTCCGTTTCACCGGTGAATCGCGAGCCAGAGGAACCATCTTGACTCTCGTCACCCCAAGCCACGTAATCCTTCTTCGTCTTGAGTTTCTCCGTGAAGGAACCATCAATCTTCAAGCCCGCATCGTCGCCTCCGATGACGACGTCAATCACGCCGTACTGCTTCGCCTCGAGCGGGGACATGTAACGATCGCGGTCGGTGTCCTCATCTATTTGCTTCACATCTTGACCCGTGTGGAACGCCATCAATTTGTTCAAGTTGGCCTTGTGGTGCATAATCTCCTTCGCTTGGATTTCGATATCCACCGCGCTCCCTTGCGCCCCGCCGAGCGGCTGGTGAATCATGATGCGCGCGTTCGGCATGGACATACGGCGACCCTTCTCACCGGAAGCGAGCAAAAAAGCACCCATGGATGCCGCTAAGCCGAGGCACACCGTGCTCACGGGCGCCTGGCAGAACTGCATGGCGTCGTAAATTCCCATCCCAGCCGTGACGCTCCCCCCCGGAGAGTTGATAAAGAGCTTAATTTCCTTCGTCGGGTCTTGCTGATCGAGCAACAACAACTGAGAGATGACCGCATCGGCGTTGAAATCATCCACCTGCGAGCCGAGGAACACGATTCTGTTACGCAAGAGCGCCCCGAACGGATCCCCCTGCGAGTCCCGCGGCACCACCGGTCCCGTCGGCTGTCCCGCGCGCACGTCCATCGACGCGTTCACCGCGTTCACGATCTGCGCCTGATCGCTCGACAGCCCGAGCTCATTCGGGTTGTCGTAGAACGCCCCCGCGTTCGCTCGCACGCTCGCGCGCGCCGCGGACGCCTTGGCGGTTCGGTCGCATAAACCTAACCCGATCGCTCGCGCGTCCGCGCGTCGCGCTCCCGGCGCCTTGACCGCACGCGCGCCGCGCGTCGCGGACACCGTCGTCGTCGTCATCGTCGTCGCGCGCATCGTCCGTCCCGTGCGCCAGTCGTCCGGTGCGAGACAGTGTCGACGCCTCGCCGAGCCTCGACCGACATGACATCTTCGGGCGACGTGTGGCCCGGGGAGTCCCTTCATCTTGAGTCATGAACGGTCAAAACGAGACCTTCGCAACGAGAAATCCACTCCCCGTGCGCGCGCGGCGCGCGGCGTCACAACCCGCGGCGCATGCACCGCGCGGTGCGAGCGCTGACGCTCACGGCGACGCGAGTCGCGTCCGCGCCGAGGAGCGCGCTTCGTCGAGGCACCGCAGCGGCGGCGTCGAGCGCGAGAGAAAAGCGCGCGCCGCTCGGGACGTCATCCGCGAACTCGGCGTCGGTCGCGCGCGCGCGACGCCGCGGAACGCGCGCGATGGCGGTGTCGGGGAAAGATTACGTCCCCGCGCGCTCGGACGCGACGGACGCGGTGACGGTGTCGGCGACGGGCGCGGCGAGCGCGGACGCCGATGTGGATTTGCTCGTGTGGGGGGTTCGCGAGGACGCCGTCGACGCGGAGAGCGGGGCGATCGCGTGCGAGGCGTTGAAGGCGTTCGACGCGAGCACCGGTGGGGTGGTGCAAGCGATGATCGATGAGTGCGAGTTCAAGGGTAAGCCCGGATCGTCGGCGTTCTCGAGAGCGCGAGCTGGGAAGGCGACGCACGTGGGCGTCGTCGGCGTCGGGAAAGAGGACGCGTCGGCGGCGATGATGGCTCTGGGGTCCACGTCCGCGGCGCAGGCGCAAAAGCTGAAGTGTAAGACGCTCGGCATCAAGGGAAGCGATGGGTTTGAGAGCGAGGTCGCGGCTGGGGCGTATTTGGGGGCGACGCAAGATCAACGCTTCAAGTCCAAACCGGAGGCGAAGACGCTGGAAACCGTCGCTCTGTTGGACGTTACGGCTGATGTGTCCGAGGGTAAGGCGCGCGCGTCCGGCGTGCAGCTCACGAAGGAGCTCGTCGCCGCGCCGCCGAACGTGGTCACGCCGTCTGGCATGGCTGCGGTCGCCATGGAAATCGCGCGACAACACTCGGATTGCATGAGCGCCAAAATTCTCGAAAAGCGCGAGTGCGAAAAGCTCGGCATGGGTTCCTTCTTGGGCGTCTCCGAGGCGTCCGACGAACCTCCGAAGTTTATTCATCTCACGTACAAGGGTGCGGGCAGCGATTTGAAAAAGGTGGCCGTCGTCGGTAAGGGGCTCACGTTTGACTCTGGCGGATACAACCTGAAGGCTGGTCCGGGAAGCATGATCGAGATGATGAAGTTTGACATGGGTGGCGCCGGCGCCACGCTGGGCGCCGCGAAAATCATCGCGCAAACGAAACCGGCCGGTGTCGAGGCCCACTTCATCATCGCGTCGTGCGAAAACATGATCGGTTCCCGCGGTCTGCGCCCGGGCGACATCTTGACCGCGTCCAACGGTAAGACCATCGAGGTCAACAACACCGACGCCGAAGGTCGCTTGACCCTCGCCGACGCGTTGGTGTACGCCGACAAGACGTGCGGCGCGACCGCCATCGTCGACTGCGCCACTCTCACGGGCGCCATCATCGTCGCCCTCGGCAACGACATGGCTGGTCTCTTCTCCCCGAAGGACGAAGCCGCCAAGCGCGTCGAGGAGGCGGCCAAGGCTGCCGGCGAAGATTTGTGGCGCATGCCCATGCCGGACTCGATGTGGTCCATCATGAAGTCTGAGATCGCCGACATGAAGAACACCGGCTCCCGCGGCGGCGGTTCCATCACCGCCGCGCTCTTCCTCAAGCAGTTCGTCGATGAGAGCGTCGAGTGGAGTCACGTCGATCTCGCCGGTCCCGTGTGGGACGACAAGAAGGGCGGCGCGACCGGTTACGGCGCCGCTCTTTTCGCCGCGTGGGTCTCCTCTTTCTCGAAGTAAATCAACCTTGAAACGATTTATCGCTACAATACGTCACACCGTCCCGTCCCGCTTCGGGAAGGAACTCCCGCCCAAGTGTCGCCCGCGATCACATCTCGTCACTGCGAGGCATGCGTCGCGCGCGGTCGCGCACGCTCGCGCGCGCGGTCGCGCTGATGTGCGCGAGCGCGTGTCTCGCGTCCATCGTCGACGCGTCGGCGTACGGAAGCCGCGCGACTCGAAACCAGCGACGGGCGCAGAGAGAAGATGCGGGCGCGCACTTTCGAGCGTACACGTGGGGCATAGGCGGTGAGCGCGTCGGACGACCGTCCGATCCGTCGAAACTTCCTCCCGCGCGCGTGGAGCTCGAGGAGTCGGTCGGTGAAATCGTCGCCGTCGCCGCGAGCGGGCACACCGCCGTCGTCAACGAGAGGGGCGAATTGTACACGGCGGGCAGAAACTCGTCGGCGGGTGGTGGAGGCCACGGATCGCCGCCGATCGACGACAGCGGACAGATCGGTCGTGGGGGCGATCCCGGCGCGTTGGAGCGAGTGAGGGGAGATTTGGTGGGAGAGGTGGTGACGAGCGTCGGGTGCGGGCGCTATCACACCGTCGTCTCGACGGGGAGCGGACGCGTGTACGCGTTCGGTTTAAACGACGTCGGACAATTAGGAACGCACGGCATCATGGGCGAAGGACCGAAACGAGACGTCATTTGCGATAGCGGTGGGAGATGCGAAGGGATAGATCAAATCAAAGACGCTCTCGCCGAGGTGGGTGAGAAGTGCATCGGCGGTCCCGCGTGTAGAATGGGTGAGCCGGCGCGCGTCAAGTTTGAGAACGAAAACGTTCAAATCAAAAGCGTCGTCGCCGGTCGTTACTCGAGCGCGGCGATCACCAAGGATGGGGACGTGTTCGTGTGGGGTTTGAATTCGTGCGGCGACGTTTCCGGGCACCGCGACGAGCTCGTCTCTCACCCGCGTGACGCCGCCAAGCCTCGACGCGTGAACATCAAGGACGTGGTCTCGATCGATATCGGGTACACGAATATGATTTTTAGAACTTCGCGAGGAGCGGTTTTCACGTGCGATACTGGATTTACTGGGTACACCGCCGTCGCCGTCAACGCGAAAGTCGCCATCGTTCAACACGACTTCGCGAACGAGTACAAGGCGATCGACGTCGCCGCCGGGAGATGCCACTACGCCGTCGCCACCGAGGCAGGCACGGTGTTCACCTGGGGATGTCAAGCGCTCGGTCGAGAGGGCGACAAAATGAAGCCCCAACCCGTCGGCGGCGACTTGGCTTCCCGAAGCGTAGAAACCGTCGCCGCGGGTGAATATTTCACCCTCGTCACGACCGATTCCGGCGAAATTTACGGATGGGGTTCCGATGCAAACGGCCAACTCGGCGTTCAGGCGGACTCGAGCAACACGTTCCATTCTCCCGTGCAAGTCAACGTCGGACCGAAGGTGGGCACCGCGCTCGCCGTCGCCGCGGGATACCAACACTCCGTCGCCATCCTTCAACAAAAAGAGTGACCTTCCGCGACTCTCACGAACGCGCGCTTCATTCTCATCGTCGTTGTATCATCATCCCAGCGCGCGCGATCGACGTCATCGAGTCTTCGCTCGCATTCATTTTACCCACAATTCAGCGAATTCTTCCCATTCATTCATTCCAAAGAGTATCTCTGACGCGCGCGTCACAGCGCCTCGCGAGGGCATCTCCGCCGTCGCTCGTCGCGTCTCGCGGCGCGGTCGACGCGCGATGAAATCTCCTCCCAGATCCCCCGCCCCCGCGCGCGGCGCGCGACTTCGCTCGCCGACGCTCGTCGTCTCAAACTTGAGCGTGCGACCGTTTACGTACTATCTGAGTCAGGCGCAGTCGATGCTCCGTAACCACGGGAGCGTCAAGCTGAGCGGTGTGGGAGGGGCCATGCAACACGCGATCGTCGTCAGTGAGGTGCTGAGCGCGCGCGGACTGGGTCGAGTCGCCGCGGTGCGCACGAGCACGCTCGCGGGCGTCGAGGAGGATTCGCCGGAACACGCCGCCAAGATTGAGGTGACCTTCTTGGCGAGTTCGGAGGCGGGCACCGTCGATGACGCGTGAACGAGGAACGCGTCATCGCGTGGGGAAAAACAAATCGTGCTGTACGCTAGTCTACTCATCTACTTTATTTCATAACGACACCTACTTTTGCTAGTCCTTTGGGCGGGAACGCCTTGACGTCTCTGTGCGGAACCGGCGCCTTCGGATTGCCTCGAATGTAGAAATCCTGAAACAATCGAATCGCCTCGTCGGCGTATACCCCCCCGTGACTCTCGTACGTCTTCCCACGCGCGCCCGCGCCGTCGCACCCCCCGCATCCGCTCTCGTGCACGCCGAGAACGGTGCCGTTGCCGCCGAATTTATCATTCGCGCACCCGTACACCACGCGTCTCACCCCGAGCGCGCTCATCGCCCCCGCGCACATCACGCACGGTTCACACGTGACGTACAACGTGACGTCTTCGAATCGACACGCGCGCGCGTCCCCGTCGTGCGCGGCGATGAGCGCGTCGACGGCTTCGAACTCGGCGTGTCTCGTGCCGTTTCTCGTGCGGTTCGTCGCGTTCCTCCCCACGGCGACGATCTCGCCGTCGCGCTCGAGCGCGCATCCGCACGGGACCTCCCACTCGTCGAGCGCATCGCGCGCCTGGTCGAGCGCGACGCGCATCGACGCGCGATCGGCGTCGGTGAAGGATGTCGTCGGCGCCATGTCGACGGCGGCGATGTGGGGGCGAGGCGATCGACGTCGTCATTCGTCGTCGCGTCGTCGCGCGCGCGCGACGCGAGAGATGGACGCGCCGACGTATTATTACATCGATCCGCAGGGACGCGAGCAAGGGCCGTTCGCGTACGAGCACGTGGCGAAGTGGTTTAAAGCCGGGTACCTGAAACCAAACTTGGGATGTCGACGGAGCGACGAGACGACGTACGCGCGGACGGTGACGGCGGCGCTTCTGGAGGATGGACCCATGCACGGTGTACCCGCGCACATGTTGGGAGAGCTCGTGAAACCGACGGTTGCGACGGCAGGGCGAGGGGAGCGGGCGAGCACGGTGGATGTGCCGCCTCCGCCGCCGACCGCGCCGGCGACGCAGAGCACGTCGAGGTCTGAAGATGACATCGCGCAGTGCATGGAACGATTGATGGAGGTGTTGGATCACATCTTGCCCATCGTGCTCGAGGGTGGATTGCGCGAGGAGTTCGGAGAGGTGTGGGTAGACATGTTGCACACGCCGCCGCCGTGGACGTTGGAGACGACGCTGCGAGAGCTCAAAGCGAACTGGGGATCGCTCTTCTCGTCTCAGCCTCGTCGAATAAAAGAGATCGAGATGCTGCTCGATGCGGCGATTCGACAGCGCAAGAACTTGCCCGTAGCCGCCGGTGGTCTCTCGAAGGATGTGTCTAGCGCGGCGGTGACGTTGCTCAACGCGTGCCCAAAAACGTTCCCACCGGCCGTCATCGAGCATCTGCGCATCGCCTGGGAAGAGTGCGAGAAGATTCGCGCGCATCTTCACGCGTGAACGCGCGCGGGGGCGCGATGAAAAGGACTTAGCGAACTCGATAGACGAATTCAGATTTGTAAGCTTAAGCGGTGCATATGTTTCAAAGTCTACCTACATGCATGCGTGCGAGAAAGTTCCAAACTGACGACCTATTTGTCGCCCGCTGCCATTTATGGAAGACGCGTATCTATTTTGTCTAATGCTCGTCGCGCGAGCGGCGCGCGGTGACTTCGTGGAGGCCCTAGAGGCTGAAGCTTGCACGTTAACCGACGACGGCTTTCGAACGCCACATCTCTCCACCGTGACTCGCTGGTACGTCTCTCCCTCTTGCCTCGCATCGCCGAGTTTTTGAATGGCATACAAGATGTCGAATCCCTCGATGACTTGTCCGAAGGCGACGTGACGGTTGTCGAGTTGCGATTTCCCGTCGAGCGTTATCATAAACTTCGACCCGTTTTGACCCGGCGCCTCGCCACCGTTGTTGTGCATCGTGAGCACACCCGCCCCGGTGTGCTTAAGATCGTAGTTTTCATCGTCAAAGTACGCCCCGTAGATGCTCTGGCCTCCGGGCATGGCGTCGGGAAGCAGCGTCTCGAAATCAAAGAAATCCGGGTCCGCCGCGTTGTACACCACCTCGTCGAGCTTGGTGAAATCGCCCCCTACGATCCAGTTCGAGGGATACACCTGAAACATCGTCCCCGCGTAGCAGTGATACTCGCACAACTGCACGAAATTATTCGCCGTGATCGGCGCTCGATCCTCCTTAATCTCAAACACCACCTCGCCCAGGTAATACCCGCCGGCGCGCACTTCGAAAAAACACCGCGGGTTCGCCTCGTTCACCGGGTACGGCGGCGCGTACTCCACGGGCGTGATTTTCAAAGGTTCGGCGCGCTGCACGCGCGTCTCCCACTTCACCGCGTACACACCACCGGGGGCGAGCGGAAGGACGGATGGGATGTCTTTTTGCTTGGCGTCATCCGGGACGTCATCGGGCGTCGACATGGCGCGCGCGCGGTTCTTCTCGCGACGACGACGACGACGATGGGTGCGTCGACGCGCGTTCGTATCCGTCGTCGTCCCTCGCGGCGATCGATGCGCCGACGGTGACGACCTCGCGCGTTCGTGTGCCGTCCCGCGTCAGTCGCGGATAGAGTTGCGGGCCCGTCTCGCGTCGACGCGGGGGACGAAAATGAAACGCGGCTTTGAGATTCGCGGTGCGCTATACATGAAATACCCATCACAAACGAGTCGTGTGGTCCTAACGTTTCGATTCTATGCGCGCAGATCGATGCTGCGCGGGTGCGGGATGCAGTGCGTCTGCAAAATTTCCTTGGTTGATTTTTTCGCCTCCTTCGTGTTCAACACGAGGTTCACGCTTTGGTCGAGCTCAACCTTGAGATATTCATCCTTGCAGTCTTCGACGATCTTAACGAGTGTCTTGAGGTTTCTCACCGGTTTACCGTTAACGCCCGTGACGATGACGTTGACGATGTCTTCGTAACCGATGTTGATGTCGGACGAGAGCACCTGAGACACGACGACGACTTCGTCGTCTTTTTTTTCCTTGTGCCCGTGCATCATCTTGGTCAGCAGACGCAGCGGTGCGTCGTAATCGTAGTCCTTGCCGTACTCCGAACGTAAATACGGAACGCACACGACCGTGAAGACGATACCGGCGCAAATGTAATACGACGGCGGTTCGCCCTCGATGTGCACGGGCACGAGGCGGTCGTGCGGGGTCAACCCGATTTCAAAGTTCATGACTTTGCCGTCGCGAAAGACGGTAATCGCAGCCCTGTCATCGACGTACTTGCGGCTGACGAGGTACGAAAAGTTGATGCGTTCACCCGTTCTGAACGCCACCGTGCCGTCGGACGCAACCTCGACCCCGTCGAATTTCATCAACACGTCTCCTCGCTTTAAAACCTTCGCTGCGGGCGCCAACGGCGAGATGCGACGAAGGAGCACGCCCATGTGCGTCGGTTTCATCCCCAAACTCTTGCGAAGGGACGGGTTCTCCAAGCGTTGGAACTCACACTGCAAGGCTGGGAAACCATTGTACTTGCCGGTGCGTTTGTAGTCGGAGATGAAGTGATCGATCACGGGGGTGGGAATGATGTAACCGATGTTCTCGGTGTCTGAATCCTTCAGGGATTGAAACGCCACCCCGACGCATTTACCCTCGCGATTGAACGCGGGTCCACCACTGTTCCCACTGTTGATCGCGGCGTCGATCTGAACTCCCAACAATTCCGCGGCGCCGTGCGAATACGACGTCACTTCGATTCTCGACACGACGCCCGACGTGACGGAAATCGCGATGCCCCCCACCGGATATCCCACCACGGTGACGCTGTCCTGCAAACGAGGCAACACCCCAAATCGCACCGGATCCACCCCATCGAAAAATTCATCATCATCCACCGTGAGCAGCGCCAAATCGCACTCGACGCCGATGGCGAGCACCTTGGCGACGTACTTTTTATCGCTCCCCCGTTTCTTCAATTTCACCTGCGTGTGATGCTCCACGCTGTGCGCGTTCGTCAACACCCGCTTCCCCTCGATCACGAACCCCGTGCTCGTGGACGAATGCTGCCTCTTACGCTGCCACGGCAACGAATAATTCGGCTCGGTGTGCACGCAAAACACCTTCACCACCGCGTCGATCGGGTACTGCGGCGCGCGTTCGTCATCGCTCGCCCACCCCCCACCGTCATCGCCGAAATAATCCACCACGATATCATCCTCCGTCTCCTCGCTCGATCGTTCGCTCGTCCCGCGCGTCTCCGTCGTCGTCTCCTCCCCATCCGTCGCGCGACGTCGGCTCCCCACCCCTCGCGCGCGCGTCCCCGCATCACCGCCGTCATCTCTTTTCGCTCGTTTCACCGTCGCGCGCGCGCTCGACGTCGACCCACCGCCACCGCGCGCGTCAACGCGTCGTTTCACCGCGGTCTCCTTCGCGTTCACATCGGCGTCGTCCTCGCGCGTTTTCGACGCCACTCGCGCGCGCGTCGAGCGTCCCATGGCGTCGTCGAGTGCGGTGCGGGCACCGACCG
>MDTE01024163.1_pt1 | contig 16293 bp, 13 predicted proteins | sample 811231 | NCBI WGS metagenome assembly MDTE01 (sample SAMN05326651, study PRJNA326480) | marine metagenome | isolation source: seawater | place: Indian Ocean: Red Sea | collected 2010
AGCGTTTCTTGCCCTGATTTTTTAATCATAATATTCCAAAAGGCTGTTAATAATTTAATCATAGAGAACCAATTCTATTATAATTCGGACCAGAAGATATTAATTCATGATAGAAAAAAATAAAGTCACAGAGTTTATTGATACACAAAATTCATTAAATGAATTTATTAAGAAACTTGATGGTAAAGCAATAATAGGTATTGATACTGAATTTGAAAGGATAAGAACCTATTACCCTAAGTTGTGCGTTATCCAAGTTGCGTCAAATGATTCTATGGCTTGCATTGATTGCCTTGCAAATCTTGACTTATCAAATTTTTGGGAACTTTTGTATAGAGAAAATATAGAGAAGTTTATTCACTCAGGGAGTCAAGATTTAGAGATTTTCTATCTTGAGAATAAATCTCTGCCTCAGAATGTTTTTGATACTCAAATAGCGGCTTCGCTCCTTGGCTACCCAATGCAAATTGGGATAAAAAATCTTCTTATGGAGGAGCTTCAAATCAAAATTGAAAAATCAGAAACAAGGAGTGATTGGAGTAAGCGCCCACTTCATCCAAAACAATTACGATATGCGATAGAAGATGTAGAACATTTGCTGGAATTGGGAAAATCTCTAAAGAAAAAGCTAAAGGGCAAAGGAAGGCTTGAATGGTGTGATGAAGATTGCAAAAAGATGTTGGCCACAAAAACTGGATTAATGGACCAAGAAAACTCTTGGAAAAAGATCAAGGGTATAAAAAAACTAAATTCTAAGTTCCAGAACACTGCTATAGAGCTGGCAAACTGGAGAGAAAATCAATCGGCTAGAAAAAATATACCTAGGAAATGGTTAATCGATGATATTGAGATAATAAATGTTTCTAAAATGGATCTAAATTCACTTAAAAAAGTAAAATTAGAGCATCTTATGAATAAGTATATGCAAGAACCCGATATAGAAAACATGATAGATACATTAAGGAACATTAAAAGTTTGAAAAAAGAAAGAAATAGGACAAATAAGATAAAAATGATTCCAAACTACAAATCAATTACTGAGAAAATTAATACGTTTATTGCAAAAAAAGCAAGGCAACTAGGTATTACTCAAGAAACCCTGGCAACTAAAAAAGACATTCTTCTGCTTGTTCAAGGAAGAGAAAGCCGGCTTGATACTGGCTGGAGAAAATCGGAGTTGAATAAAGGCATTAAAAAGATCTTAAACTAAGATAAGTGATCAATTTATCTGAGACAGCAATCTCTTATAAACCTCTTCTATGGAACCTTCACCATTGATAACCTTCAAAATACCCGACTCTCTATAAAACTCAATCATGGGCTCGGTTTGTTCGCCATAAACTTCTATTCGTTTTGAAATAGACTCAATATTGTCATCATCTCTCTGAATGAGCTCTCCTCCTGAGGCAATACAATCATCTATCTCCTTCTTGGGAGAAAAATATATATTTAGAGTTTTACCTGTAATAGAACAAGTTCTTCTCCCGGATAATCTTTTAATCAGAATCTCAGCATCAACATCAATGAGAACAGTATGCTCTAAAGGTCGATCAATTGACTCTAAGACCAAATTAAGTGATTTTGCTTGATTAATATTCCTTGGATACCCATCTAAAAGAAAACCTTTATTATCATCTATTTGCTCTAGTGATTTCTTAATGAGATCCAAGACTATTTCATCAGAAACTAGTTCGCCTCGCGCCATAATCTGCTCAACCTTTTTGCCTATTTCTGTCTTTTCTGTAACAGCCTTTCTTAAAAGCACCCCTGTAGAAATCTGTGGACAGTCAAAATCCCTCATCAAATTTTCTGCCTGTGTTCCCTTTCCAGAGCCGGGTGCGCCTAATAGGATTATTTTCATGAGAATTTTATGCTTAAATTTAGGTTATTAATAAAGATTTATAGTATTAAAAACTTCTATCAATAGATATCATATGTAAATTCAAAATTTTTGGAAGAAGAATGACAGTAAAAAATGCTTTTTATGCACAATCAGGAGGGGTAACGGCAGTCATCAATGCAAGTGCGGCTGGGGTTATAGAAACTGCAAGAAAATACCCAAAAAAAATAGGCAAAGTTTTTGCTGGGAAAAATGGAATTCTTGGAGCTCTTGAAGAAAATTTGATTGATACCAGCCTTGAGACTGATAAACAAATTTCACTGCTAAAATATACACCTGGTGGTGCTTTTGGCTCTGCTAGATATAAGCTAAAAGGGCTTAAAGAAAATCAGAGGGAATACAAAAGACTCATTGAAGTTTTCAAGGCACATAACATTGGTTATTTTTTCTATAATGGTGGCGGAGATTCCATGGATACAGCTCACAAAGTCTCAGAAATAGGAGAGGCAATGGATTTCCCTATTGCATCGATCGGGATACCGAAGACAGTGGATAATGATCTACCTATTACAGATACCTGTCCAGGTTTTGGGTCAGTCGCTAAATATATCTCAGTTTCAACTTATGAAGCTAGCCTAGATGTTTTATCAATGGCTGAAACATCAACAAAAGTATTTATACTAGAGGTTATGGGTCGTCATGCTGGATGGATTGCTGCTGCTTCTGGATTGATATCAAACCAAAGAAACGAACCTCCGCATATCATCCTCTTTCCTGAAATCCCATTTGTAAAAAAGGAATTCATTAAAGAGGTAGATCAATCAGTAAAAAATAATGGTTATTGTGTCATCGTTGCAAGTGAAGGTGCGCGATATAAAAATGGCAAATTTTTGGCTGATGCAGGAACTAAAGACTCTTTTGGTCATAAACAACTCGGAGGTGTTGCTTCAGTTATTGCCACCATGGTTAAAGAATCCCTAGGTTATAAGTATCATTATGCCATCGCAGACTATCTTCAACGTTCAGCCAGACACCTAGCCTCTGAAACAGACCTTAAGCAAGCGTATTCTGTAGGAGAGGCAGCCGTTAAAATGGCCATTAAAGGCGAAAAATCAAAGATGGTAACAATTGATAGAGTTACAGATGAGCCTTATAAGTGGCAAGTCGGTTCTACTCCGCTAGCAAAAGTTGCTAATAATGAAAAAATGATGCCAAGAAAATTCATTAGCAAAAATGGTTATGGGATAACGAGTGCCTGTAAAACTTACATGCTACCCCTTATTAAAGGTGAAGCATACCCAATCTATAAAAATGGTCTTCCTACCTTTGCCAAAATGAAAAATAAACTAGTAGAAAAGAGGCTAAAAACAAAATTTATGGTATGATCCTCAAAATTTTTTACCACTTTTATAAATAACAACAAACTTTTTAATTTTTAGGAGTAAACAATGAGTGAAACAATAGCATTATGGGCAGCATTAACTGCTTCGGTTACTGCAATAGTTGTTGGAATTATCTTCTCTTTAGAGATTCTCAAAGAATCTGATGGCAATGAACGGATGCAAGAAATAGCTGGGGCTATTCAAGAAGGAGCCACTGCTTACCTTAACCGACAATATTTAACTATAGGTATAGTGGGAGTGGTCATTTTTATACTTCTAGGTATAGCAATAGATTGGTTAAGTGCTATTGGATTTCTTATTGGCGCAGTGTTCTCAGGTCTTGCGGGCTATATTGGAATGAATATTTCTGTTCGAGCTAATGTTAGAACTGCTCAAGCAGCATATAACGGAATGAGCTCAGCTTTATCAGTAGCATTTAGAGGTGGAGCTGTAACAGGGCTTTTGGTAGTTGGCTTGGGTTTACTTGGGATTAGTGGTTATTACTTAATGTTGAGATCAGGGCTAAATATATCTGCAGATGATAGTCTTCATGCATTAATAGGCTTAGCTTTTGGTGGCTCTCTAATTTCAATCTTTGCTCGTTTGGGTGGTGGAATCTTCACAAAAGGAGCGGATGTTGGCGCAGATTTAGTGGGTAAAATTGAAGCAGGTATTCCTGAAGATGACCCAAGAAATGCAGCTGTAATCGCAGATAATGTTGGGGACAACGTGGGTGATTGCGCTGGGATGGCGGCTGATCTTTTTGAAACTTATGCTGTAACCATTATCGCGACGATGTTACTAGGTGGTTTATTATTTGTGGGAACTGATAATTATGATAATGCCATCCTATATCCACTCTTATTAGGAGCAGTTTCAATAGTTGCATCAGTAATTGGGATGCTTTTTGTAAAATCCAAAGAAGGTGGAAGTGTAATGGGAGCGCTTTATAAAGGCGTTATTGTTTCCGGAATTATCGCTGCAATTGCCTTTTATCCAGTGACTGTTAATTATATGAATATGTCAATTACCTTATGGTATGCATCACTAATTGGACTCGCTTTGACTGCATTCATGGTGGTCGTAACTGAATATTACACCTCTACTGAGTACAGCCCAGTTCAAACGATTGCAGAAGCTTCAGAGACTGGTCATGCTACAAATATAATTGCTGGGCTTGGTGTTTCTATGAAAGCAACCACCTTACCAGTTATAGCAGTTTGTCTGAGTATCTGGGGCGCTTATATGTTTGCTGGTCTTTATGGTATAGCAATTGCTGCGACATCAATGCTGTCTTTAACAGGAATGATTGTAGCCCTAGATGCGTTTGGACCAATCACTGATAATGCAGGAGGTATCGCTGAAATGTCAGAGCTACCTTCAGAAATTAGGGCTATTACAGACCCATTAGATGCTGTTGGAAACACAACCAAAGCAGTAACCAAAGGATATGCGATTGGTTCAGCGGGATTAGCCGCGTTAGTTCTTTTTGCTGATTTTACAAGCAACCTTGCAGCAGAAGGAAAGCTAGTTGAGTTTAGATTAGATGATCCAGCTGTGATAATCGGATTATTTATTGGAGGTATGGTGCCCTATTTATTCGGAGCTATGGCTATGGAAGCTGTAGGCAGGGCAGCAGGATCAGTTGTTGACGAGGTAAGAAGACAGTTTAAAGAAATACCCGGAATCATGGAAGGAACAAGCAAACCTGACTATTCTAAAGCTGTTGACTTGCTAACTAAATCGGCAATCAAAGAAATGATTATTCCTTCAATGTTACCTGTTGTTGTTCCTATTGCGCTTGCCCTAATAATGAACATGATGATGCCTGAAGACGGTGGAATTAGAGCTCTTGGAGGCTTGTTGATTGGAACAATAGTCACTGGTATTTTTGTAGCAATCTCTATGACTGCAGGTGGTGGTGCCTGGGACAATGCTAAAAAATATATTGAAGACGGAAATGTTGGAGGCAAAGGAACTGAAGCACATAATGCCTCAATAACAGGAGATACAGTTGGTGACCCCTACAAAGATACAGCAGGGCCTGCGATTAACCCATTAATCAAGATAATTAATATTGTTGCCTTATTAATGATTGCAATTTTATAAGTTCATGATTAATTCATAGTACAGACCTAACTACCGGTTACAATTCGTTACAGGATTAACTTGTGAGCTTTTATAAGCAAGAGTATTCTTTGCAGTCTTAATCTAAAATAGTACAGGTATATGAAGAATTTTATACATGCATTGCTCTTCTCCTTGATTCTCATTGATTATGGGAATGCATCATCTCTTTTAGACGTCTATCAAGAGGCGTTAATTAATGACCCAAGAATAAGAGAAGCATTTGCCAATAAAGAAGCAATCATTGAGGCAAAGCCACAAGCCAGAAGCTTTATTCTTCCTCAAATGACTAGTAGTGCAAGCTACTCAGATAGTGATGCAAATGGAAGAAGCACCTTTCAACAAAAAATTGTCAATCCGATTAGCGGTGAAGAAGTGGTGATAACAAACAATACTGAATTCTTGCAAGAATCTGAAACATTGCAATGGGATGTAACTTTGAGACAAGCAATTTTTGATTACGGAGCTTGGATGAATCTGAGAAAAGCCAATAAAACAGCTGCTCAAGCAGAAATTGATTATCTTGCAGCTGAGCAAGATTTGATTATTCGTGTAGCAAATGCTTACTTTAATGTCCTTGCTGCAGAAGACACATTAGAAGCTGAACAAGCAGCAAGACAAGCAATAGAAAAACAATTGGATCAAGCTCAGAAGAGATTTGAAGTTGGGCTTATAGCGATAACAGACGTGCAGGAAGCTCAAGCTGCATACGATCAATCCATTGCTAATGAGATTACATCAAAGAGGAATCTGGCCACTGCTAAAGAGTCACTTAGAGCCATTACAAATAGTTATCCAGGTCAATTAGATAAACCAGGTAATAATCTACCCCTGATTATGCCAAATCCTCAAAGCGAATCTGATTGGGTTGAAACCTCACTGGAACAAAACTTAAGTTACTTATCAGCTCAAGTTGGAGTAGAAATTGCAAAAAGTGAGATTAAGGTTCAACGGTCAGGACATTTGCCTACAATTGGCATTCAAGCCTCTAAAAGAGATATTGATACGGACAGCTTCAGATCTGATAGCGGCAATGAATATACTCCTGCTGATAATGAAAACATTAATGAGGGTGTTGGCGTACAGCTTAACTTACCTCTATATAGTGGAGGCCAAGTATCATCGAGAGTTAGGCAGGCAGTTGCAAGACACAGAGCAAGTAAAGAAAAGCTTGAAAGGGTTGGTCGAGAAACGACAAGAATAGCTAGGGACTCATATTTAGGTGTAATCTCTGGAATAGCCACAGTAAAAGCATTGCAACAATCTGTCAAATCATCTGCTACTGCCTTGCAGGCCACAGAAGCAGGCTATGAAGTAGGAACAAGAACCACTGTTGATGTTTTGGATGCGAGAAGAAGGTTATATTCTTCGCAAAAAAATCTAGCAATTAGTAAATATGATTACCTTAAGAATATCCTACAACTTAAGCAAGCTGCAGGAACATTAACAATAAATGATCTAGAACAAATAAATAACTGGCTCAAGTAAAAAGCCATAATTATTATTTAAGTTCAAAGTTTTAGATTTCCTTTATCTAGTTTTCTAAATTAAAGGCTTAATTAGCTTCATTAAATTATCAATAGACCCTTTATTCTCTTGTATCACTTTGCGAGCACCAGAAACCATTTTTTCTTTAGCAGAATCATTAGCAAAAAGATTATTTAGATGTTCGTATAACTCGTTGGAATCTTTAACTAATAAAAGACCTCCTGCCTGAACTAACTCCGAAGATATTTCTTGTACATTCTGAAGAAATTCTCCAGTTAAAACTGGTTTTTCAAAACTCGCGGGTTCAAGTAAATTATGTCCGCCGACAGAAAATAAGCTGCCGCCTACAAAGGCTATATCTGAAACACAATAGAAAAAAGGTAAATCGCCTAAAGTATCAACCAGCAAAACCTTAGTATTTTGATCAAGATTATTAAATTCAGACCATTTCATAGTTGAATAGCCTGAATCAATAATCATCTTATACACTGTCTTAAATCGTTCAGGCTTTCTTGGTGCTATTATTAAAAGGCTATCTGGAAAATCATCAAGTAATTGCTTATGAGCCTTTAGAAGAAGCTCCTCTTCGCGTGGGTGGGTACTACCTGCTATCCATACGGGCCTATTTTTGAAGTATTCATTTTTAAAAGTTTTAGCTTTATCAAAGATTTCTTTTGGTGGCGAAACATCAAATTTAATATTACCCGTAATAAAAGTTCTATCCTTATGAGCACCAAGTTCAAGAAATTTTTTAGCATCGGCTTCTGTTTGAGCTCCAACCACAATTCCGTTAGAGATTGTGTCTTTAAAAAGGTTAAATAAAATCTTATAAAGATTCTGTGAGCGATCAGATATACAAGCACTTGCCAAGATAAGAGGAATTTCCCTTTGTCCACATTCTTGGAAAATATTTGGCCAAATTTCAGTCTCAATAATTATCGCAATTTGAGGCTTTGCCCAGTTAAAAAAACGTATTACGGAACCTTTTAAATCATAAGGAAGGTAGACGCTAATTACCTCATCATCAAAAGTATCAGAAATTAGCTTTGAACCAGTTGGAGTTGTACATGTAAATAGAATAACTTTGGAAGGATTGTCTTTTATAATTTCTCTAATTAGCGGAGAAGCAGCTTTGACTTCTCCAAATGAAACTGCATGAATCCAGATAACCTCGCCTTCCAAATAATTGTCATAAAATCCAAATCGCTCCTTAATCCTATATATATAATTTATATCTTCAAACGCTCTAATAAGAAGATGAAAAATTAATAAAGGTGAAATTAAATAAGTAAAAAGATTGTATGCTAGTTTCATTGCTTTTTTCTATCAAAAACACATCTTAGCTTTTAAGAACTATTATTGCATAGATACTTTGGACTCAAAAAAAAGCTTATGCTATATATTTCCTATTCAGGGCGACCATAATCAACTTTTTTGTAGTTAACTTGTATTTCTTTAAAACCTTCAGAAAAGGTATCAACAATTTCTGCTTTGATACCATTTCTAATACAGTTAATATCCCTGCATTCCAAGGCTAGTCTTCCAACTTCCTCTAAAGGAAGATTGACGCCACTTCTTATATCCCCTTCTGTATCCCACATTTGACCATTAACTTCATATAGTCTACTAATGAAAGATTCTATTACTTTTTCATGCTCTGATGTTTTATATTTTTCTATTTCATCCTTATATGCAGATAACTCTTCCTTCACAACTTCATTTGTTCGTTCTGATTTTAGGAGTGTTATTGTATAACGGTCAATGATTTCTGAGAGTGGCATCTTCATTGTTGAATATTATCCGCATTTAGAATAACCACAGTTCAAACAAGTCTCGCAATTGTCCATCAGTACGACGGCAACAGTATTGCATTGACCACAAAGTGTTGAACCATGAGGAAATTCTTGATTAACAAAGGCATCGGTTTGCTTATCCTGGTTTTCAAACTCTTGTCTCTTCTTCTCAATTAATTCTTTTTGATGCTCATCTAGAACTTCTGCAGAGATAATACCAATGGCTTTAAAATGGCGTTCTATGACATAGCCTAATTCAGCAATAATTGATGGCATAAAACGGCCCTCCCCTGCAAAATAACCGCCTTTTGGATCGAAAACAGCTTTAAGTTCTTCTACCAAAAATGCAACGTCACCACCTTTTCTAAAGACTGAAGATAAAACTCTAGTCAAAGCAACAATCCACTGATAATGATCTAGGTTTTTTGAATTAATAAATATCTCATAAGGTCTGTATTTTTCATATTCTGTACCTTGGTTAAGAACAATATCATTAATGGTGATGTACATTGCATGATCTGAGACAGGGGGCTTTATTTTGTATGTGGTTCCTCTAAGCATTTCCGGGCGTTCTAGCCGTTCATGCATTCTTACAACGTTGGCTTCATCTTCTTGATGTTGCTCTGTTTGATTAGATTCAGCTTGAACTTCTTGCTGTTCATGTGTGGCAACCTTATAACCAACAATTTTCTTTTCAATTTTAATAGTCATGCTGAATTTGTTTAGAATTTACCGTAATACCCCTCTTTTAGGGCATCAAATAAATTTGCAGCTGTGTGTTTTTCACCGTCGTATTCAATTTCTTCATTGCCTGCGACTTCTATTTCTTCACCATCATCAAGAACAAAAGTGTAAAGGGTATTCTCCAAGTCTTTTTCTTTGACTAGAACTCCTTGGAAGGCCTCTGGATTAAAACGAAATGTCGTGCAGCCTTTTAACCCTTTTTCATGAGCATATAAATAGATGTCTTTAAACTCTTCAAATTCAAACTCTGTGGGAACATTTGCTGTCTTTGAGATCGATGAATCAATCCATTTTTGAGATGCTCCTTGAACATCTACATGCTGTCTAGGCAAAATATCATCAGCGGTTATAAAATAATCTGGCAATGCATTTTCACTCCCTGGTTCTGCTTCTATGTCTACATTTGGATTAATTTTATCTATATAGGAAAGAAGCTCAAACGAATACACATCGACCTTCTCCTTAGTTTTTTTCTGTTCTCTAATCACGTTCCTAAAGTAATGATGTGCAAAGCTTGGCTCTATACCATTGCTAACGTTGTTACCAATGGACAATGAGATTGTTCCTGTGGGTGCAATGGAAGTGTGATGTGTAAACCTAGCACCAACTTCTGCAAGCTGGTCCGATAAAGCTGGATCTTCAGCAGCAATTTGCTGCATATATCGGCTATATTTTGCATGTAACACGCTGCCTTTAACTGAATCTCCAAGTTTATATCCATCATTAAGCATCTCAGGTCTTTTATTCAGCATCTCTTTAGTTACTGTGAAGTCTTCTGTTAATATCGGGGCAGGCCCCTTTTCTTTTGAGAGATCTAAAGATTCTCTCCAGCCAGTTAAAGCCATCTCTTTACTTACTTTCTCTGTGAATTCAAGAGACTCTTCTGAGCCATACTTCATTCTGAGCATAGTCATTGCGGAACCTAAGCCTAGAAAGCCCATACCATGACGTCTTTTTCTTAAGATTTCATTGCGTTGCTGTTCTATAGGTAGACCATTTATCTCAACTACATTATCTAGCATTCTCGTAAAAATACTGACTACTTCATTAAAAGTTTCCCAATCAAAATAAGCTTCATCTGTAAAGGGTTTATGAATGAAACGAGTCAAATTTACAGAACCAAGTAAACAAGATCCATATTCAGGTAGAGGTTGCTCTCCACAAGGATTGGTAGCCCTAATATTTTCTTCAAACCAATTATTATTCATTTCATTAACCTTATCTATGAGGATAAAGCCTGGTTCAGCATAATCATATGTAGAAGCCATAATAAGGTCCCATAGCTTTCTTGCTTGAATAACTTTATAAACCTTGCAAGCAACCTGTCCTTCTTCATTAGTTAAATATCCATCTGTATTAACCCAATCCTTCCAAACAATTTGACTTGCATCTTCCATATCTACTTCTTTGGATTCAGGCAAGCCTGGATCAAGTGGAAAAACTAAAGGCCAGTCTGCATCTTCTCGAACCGCAGTTATAAATTCTTCAGTGATAAGCAGTGAGAGATTAAATTGTCTTAATCTACCATCTTCTCTCTTTACTCTGATAAATTCTTCAACATCAGGATGACTGACATCGAAAGTTCCCATCTGTGCGCCTCGTCTTCCTCCTGCAGATGAAACTGTAAAGCAAGTTTTATCATAAATATCCATGAAGGATAAAGGTCCTGAAGTATATGCGCCAGCACCGGTTACATAGGCTCCCTTAGGTCTTAAGGTTGAGAATTCATAGCCTATACCACAACCAGCTTTTAAGGTTAAACCAGCCTCAGTTACTTTATCCAAGATTCCTGTCATTGAGTCTTTGATAAGACCAGAAACAGTGCAATTAATAGTTGAAGTTGCAGGTTTATAATCTTCTGCTCCAGCATTTGACATAATTCTGCCAGCTGGAATGGCTCCGGATCTTAGTGCCCAAAGAAATTTTTCGGTCCATTCTTCTTTTTTATTTTCTTCTTCAACATCTGCCAATGCTTTTGCAACTCTTTGAAAGGTAGTATCAATATCTGTATCAATCGGATTACCCGAGAAATCTTTTAGACGATATTTTTTATCCCAGATGTCAACAGATGCAGCTTGATGTTCGATATCAAAGGTTTTTAATTTTTTAGCTGAGAATGCTGATGACACTTATTTTTTCCTATATTGTTGTTTATTAAAGCAAGGTAACCCATCTAATTACACAAAATTTCGTAATTGCAAGACACAAGATGTTGTGTTTAGATAAATATAAATTATTGCCTATTTTACGATTATGTCAAGGATTTTTTAAAATGAGCTATATTTTATATTATTTCTTATTTATCATATAGTTATATAATTATTATACCCAAAATATTAAGCTTATCAGTTAATAATTTTTATGTTTATTTTTAGATATCTAAGACACAATATGTTGTGTTCAGGATATTAACGTATAATTCAGGCTTTACTCACAATTTATTAACAAATTTCTTCACATTTGTTGTTTTATTTAAAAAAATTATAAAAAAGAATTAAATATGAATATCTTTATTTAAGATATTGATTAGAATTTTTTTACGGTATTATTGCTCAAGTTTTTTTAAAGTTTTTAGGTATTTATAAATTATGTATAAGAAATTAAAGTTTTTTGTAGTCAGCTTAATAATTGCTAGCTCGCCTCTTTTTGCAGAAGAAATGAATACAAGTGAGAAAATTACCATTCCTCAATTTTCTTCTTTAGCTGATTTAGTCGAAATAACTTCTCCATCAGTAGTTAGAATTGCTATTAAGGGAACAGTTAGATCCCAACCAAATCCCTTCTTTGATGACCCGTTCTTTGAGCGTTTCTTTGGACAACCACAAATGCCTAGAGAAAGAGAATTTGGTGGCGGTGGCTCAGGAGTAATAGTTGATGTTGATCGTGGCTATATTATTACCAATCACCATGTTGTTGAGAGAGCAGATGAAATTAAAGTATTTACAAAAAGTGGAGATGAGTATTTAGCAGAAATAGTAGGCTCTGATAAGGGCACAGATATTGCGGTATTAAAGATTAAACCCTCAGAAAATCTTGTTGCAATTAACTTTGGGGACTCAACTAGTCTTAGAGTTGGTGATTTTGCGCTCGCTATCGGAGCTCCTTTTGGTTTAAGTCAAACCGTAACATCTGGCATCATTAGTGCTTTAGGTAGACCGCAAATGACTTCTGATGGTTTTGGAGAGATGATACAAACAGATGCAGCAATTAACCCAGGTAATTCAGGAGGTGCGCTTATAGATATGGATGGTAATCTGGTTGGGATACCAAGTTCAATCTTTACCCGTGGTGGAGGAAATATTGGCATAGGTTTTGCTATTCCAGTTAATACAGTTAAAAACATTATGCTCCAATTGATTGAATATGGTTCGGTCAAAAGAGGGTTGCTTGGTGTAATTATCAGTGATATTAATCAAGAAATTGCTGAACAACTGGGATTAAAAATCACAAAGGGTGCACTTATTCAAGAAGTATCTCCTGATTCAGCAGCTGAAGATGCAGGCCTTGAAGCTGGTGATGTAATTATTGAAGTTAATAATGCTGATATAGAAAATGCGACAGATCTTAGGAATGCAATAGGCTTAAAACGAAGCGGTGAAAAAGTTCAAATTAAGATAGTGAGAAATAACAAAGAACTAAAAAAATCAGCAAAACTTGGAGAACTATTAGCTCAAGAGACAATACAAGCAGATGAACTTAATACTTTATTAGCTGGAGCAGAATTATCAGATTATCTACCTGAGGGTTATATGCAATCTCAAGGTGTAATTATACTTTCTGTAGAACCAAACAGTAATGCAGATAGAGCAAGATTAAAAGAAGGCGATATTATTTGGGCAGTGGGTAATATGGAGATTTCAAATTTAGAGGAATTCAAAGGATACACAGAAGATAAAGACATACTAATTCTTAGAGTCAAAAGAAATGGACGTCAACTCATTATCCAAATGAGAAAATAAATTTTTGAGCGAAATTCAATGCAAACTTATCTAGTAGGAGGAGCCATTAGGGACCGATTGCTTGGCCTACCAGGTCCCCATGAAAAGGATTGGGTTGTTGTTAACGGAACTCCAGATCAACTTAAAGCTAAGGGCTACAAGAAAGTGGGAAAATCTTTTCCTGTCTTCATAAACCCAGAAAATGGCGAAGAGCATGCTTTAGCTAGAAAGGAGAACAAAACTTCTAGTGGTTACCATGGATTTGAATTTGATGCTGGTCCAGACATTACTTTAGAAGAGGATCTCAGACGAAGAGATCTTACAATTAATGCTATAGCAGAAGATCAAAATGGTAATTTAATAGATCCCTTTAGAGGTCAGGATGATATAAAAAATAGAGTTTTAAGGCATGTCTCACAAGCTTTCAGAGAAGATCCCTTAAGAGTTTTAAGAATCGCTAGATTTAAGGCTAAACTGAGTCAATTTGATTTTATCATTGCAGAAGAGACTATCGAATTAGTTAACAAAATAGTTAGCAGTGGAGAATTATCGTCATTGGTTCCAGAAAGAACTTGGCTAGAAACCGAAAAGGTTTTGAAAGCTGATGATTTTAACAAGTACTTTATAACTTTAATTAATCTCAATGCTTTTAATGCAATCTACCCTGATCTTAAGGACCTAGATTCTGAATTTTTCTCCAATGATCTGATCCTTAAAGCATCAAAACAAGATTATTCTCCGGAAGTAAGATTTGCATCAATATTTTACTCGCTCATGAGAAAGGGAGAAAAAGATATTAAAAACAGAGTTAAATCAATGAGTGAGAACATGAGATTTGCAAACAGCTATAAGAAACTTCCTCTCATGCTGAATAAATGTTTAGCGATGATTGAAGAAGATATTTCAAAATTCACTGCTGAACATCAACTTAGGATAATAGAATCCATAGATGCTATTAGAAATCCTGAAAATCTTGATCAAATATCAGATTTGGTAATGTTAGATCAAAGTATTGATCTAACTGAAAAAATGACTCTTCTCCAAAAATCTCTAGGGAATGCAAAGAATATTAAAATAAACAATCTGGATGAAAGTAAATTAGCCGGCAACGAGATCGCAGACCGCATGAGAGAATTGAGGTTAAAAGCGATTGAATCTAATCAATAATTAAATAGGACGTCCTAAACTAATATCAGCAGTAATATTTTCCGCGAGAGGAAAAGAGTGAGTAACCTCCCAATCCTGAATGTCATTTTCAATACAAGCAATACTCAATTTACTTAACAGTATTTCTTCTTGAAGAACAGGGAGCTTATCGATCACCAGCTGTTTTGTAGATTCATCTTCTAAACCATAAAATAAACTTATATGAGGAAAAAATTCTTCGTTATTCTTAGATAATATCTTATCTAACTTCTTCTTCAGTAGAGTCAAGGATTCTGATTCCTCAATTTCAATATATAGTGCCTGGAAAAATGCATCTTTCATTCCATATGACTTTGTCTCCATCAATAGTTTATTCTGCTTTAAGCTAAATGTTTGAAGATCTTCGAGAATATCGGAATTAATTTTGAAAAATCCAGATAAAGTCAGGTGTGTCTCAAATAAAGGCCCGCCTAGACTCAAATTAACTTTTTCTTGGATCTGTTTTATATTTGAAGTTGAACGCTGATCAAATTCACCCCAAATTGAATATCGTTTATTATTCTTTTTGCTCATTACCTATTAATTGTATCGCTTGCTAGATAATCAAAATAATCATCAGGCCAAGTAAGACTCTATAAATCACAAAAGGAAGCATTCCTATCCTAGTAACTAACTCTAAAAACCATCGAATTGTTAAAAAAGCGACAAAAGAAGATATCACTATCCCAAAGATAAAATTCATATAGTTAATGCTAATTTGATCATTACTAAAGAGTTCGTAGGATTGAAGAACACTAGCAGCAATAATGACTGGTATAGCCATAAGAAAAGAGAATCGTGATGCCTCGACTCGAGATAAGCCAAGAAATAATCCAGCAGCTATAGTGATTCCTGATCTTGAAGTCCCAGGTATTAGTGCAAGAACCTGAAAGAGGCCTATGATTAAACCCAATCTTAAAGATAAATTAACCGCTTCATTCCTTTGCTGCTGATTTGAGTCGGCTAGAAAAAGAATGATTCCAAAGAAAATGCTTGCCGAAGCAATGACCATGCTCGATCTGAGATTATCAGTAACAAAATCGTTAAATAAGCCGCCGACTAAGACAATTGGAAGAGTTGCTATAACAATGATTCCTAGTTGGGAATTAATTGCATTATCCATGCTAGTGAAATGCTTTGCTTTGATCATGTCAGATATTTCAGACCGAAAATAATACAAAACTGCCAGCAAAGTCCCTAAATGAAGCGCCACATCAAAAGCAATTCCTTGGTCAGACCAATCTGATAGCTCGCTAACAAGTATTAGATGAGCTGAGCTAGATATGGGTAGAAATTCAGTTAAACCCTGAATAATTGCTAATACGATAGTTTGTATGATATCCATTACCTAGGTTTAAAGAGTATGACGTAAATCCCTAATGCCTTCAAAAGAATCTAGACTAATATTCTTATAAAACATCATACACTTAAAAGTCTGGCCCATTTGACTGGGCATTAATAATTGCTTTATTTCTTGAGTCAATTGAATCCTAAGACTCTCATCTTCTATTTTATCAAGCTCTCCCAAAATATTTCCGTTAATCAAAAAATCAGACTGCGAGATAAACAATCCAACCTCTAATTGCTCTTCTAATGCTTTTTCAGCGAGCAATGTAAATTCTACTGATGCAGATATATCTTGCACCCCAAGATTTAAGAACGGGTTTTCATGAGCTGTATTCCTGTAGTGACAAATCATGGATCCATTCTTCCTATCTTCAGCATAATATTCTTGTCTTGAGTATCCATAGTCAATAAATAGAAGAGCCCCTGATTTCAGCATTGAACTGATTCCT
>MDTE01148914.1_pt1 | contig 16291 bp, 17 predicted proteins | sample 811231 | NCBI WGS metagenome assembly MDTE01 (sample SAMN05326651, study PRJNA326480) | marine metagenome | isolation source: seawater | place: Indian Ocean: Red Sea | collected 2010
CGATCGGCTGTGGGGCGCTGGAGCGGTCTTGGTCGGCAAGACCAACCTGGATGAATTCGCTATGGGGGGCTCCACCGAGACATCGGCGTTTGGTGCCACCAAAAACCCTTGGAACACCGGCCACGTTCCCGGTGGTAGTTCCGGAGGTAGTGCGGTGGCTGTGGCTTCCGGCAGCTGCGTTGCCTCCCTTGGCTCGGATACGGGCGGCTCGATCCGCCAACCGGCGTCCTTCTGCGGCGTTGTCGGGTTGAAGCCCACCTACGGCAGGGTCAGCCGTTGGGGATTGGTTGCCTTTGCCAGTTCCCTTGATCAGGTCGGTCCCTTTGCCGGATCGGTGGCGGATACAGCCGAGCTGCTTCAGGTGATCGCCGGCCATGATCCGCGCGACTCCACCTGTTTGAAAGCTGACGTCCCCGATTACACCGAGGGCCTGAACACATCCATCAAGGGATTGAAGGTCGGCATCATTCGCGAATGCTTTGACGCCGAAGGGCTTGATCCCGAAGTCAAGGCCTCCGTTCAGGCTTCCGCTGCCCAGCTGGAGGCTCTCGGTGCCGAACTGGTGGATGTGAGCTGTCCGCGCTTCAACGACGGCATCGCCACGTATTACGTGATCGCACCGTCGGAAGCCTCCGCCAATCTCGCCCGTTACGACGGCGTCAAGTACGGCTTCCGGGCTGAAGATGCCGAAAGCCTGGCTGCCATGACCTCCCGCAGTCGCGCCGAAGGTTTCGGAGCCGAGGTGCAGCGCCGGATTCTGATCGGCACCTATGCCCTCTCCGCCGGCTACGTGGATGCCTACTACAAAAAGGCCCAGCAGGTGCGCACACTGATTCGTCGCGACTTCGATGCGGCGTTCCAGCAGGTGGATGTTCTGCTCACACCAACGGCTCCATCCACAGCGTTCAAGACCGGCGCCCATGCCGATGACCCGTTGGCCATGTATCTGGCCGACCTGCTCACCATCCCCGTGAACCTGGCGGGCCTGCCGGCGATCAGCGTTCCCTGCGGATTCAGTGCTGCGGGGCTCCCTATCGGGATGCAGCTGATCGGCAATGTGCTCGACGAGTCGCGATTGTTGCGGGTGGCCCATCAGTACGAACAGGCTGCGGACGTCTTCGCGAAGCGCCCTGAGGCCGACCTTGTGCCCTGATCCACCACATCTGGTGCTCAAGCTATTGATCGCACGCTTGATCTTGCGTTAGGTCCTAGTCTGAGGGCATGGCATTCGTTCCACTTCACAACCACAGCGACTACAGCCTGCTGGATGGTGCGTCGCAATTGCCGGCCATGGTGGAGCGGGCCAAGGAACTGGGTATGCCGGCCATTGCCCTGACGGATCACGGGGTGATGTATGGCGCCATCGAGCTGCTGAAGCTCTGCAAGGGCACTGATCTCAAGCCGATCATCGGCAATGAGATGTATGTGATCAATGGTTCGATTGATGATCCTCAACCCAAGAAAGAAAAGCGCTATCACCTTGTCGTCCTGGCAAAGAATGCTGTTGGCTATCGCAATCTGGTCAAGCTGACAAGCATCAGCCACCTGCGGGGTATGCGCGGACGTGGTATTTTTTCGCGCGCCTGCATCGATAAGCATCTCCTCAAAAAGTACAGCGAGGGGTTGATCATCTCCACCGCCTGTCTTGGTGGTGAACTACCACAGGCAATTCTGCGGGGCCGACCGGATGTGGCCCGCACGGTGGCCCGTTGGTATCAGGAGGTTTTCGGCGAAGACTTCTACCTTGAAATTCAGGATCACGGCTCGCCTGAGGACCGGATCGTCAATGTTGAACTGGTGCGTATCGCCCAGGAACTTGGCATCCAGTTGGTGGCCACCAACGATGCTCATTACCTCAGCAAGCAGGATGTGGAGGCCCACGACGCTCTGCTTTGCGTGCTCACGGGCAAACTGATCAGCGACGAGAAGCGGCTTCGTTACACCGGCACGGAATACATCAAGACCGAAGAGGAGATGAAGCGACTCTTCGTTGATCATTTGGAGCCGGATGTGGTTCGACAAGCCATCGCCAACACGGTGGCTGTGGCTGAGAAAGTCGAGGACTACGACATCCTTGGGCATTATCAGATGCCACGCTTCCCGATTCCAGAGGGTCACACCGCCGTCACCTACCTCCGTGAGGTGACTGAGCAGGGTTTACGGGATCGATTGGATCTGCCCTCTGATGCCTCCATTCCAACGGACTATGCCGAGCGGATGGCCCATGAGTTGAAGATCATGGAACAGATGGGTTTCCCCACCTATTTCCTTGTGGTGTGGGATTACATCCGCTTCGCTCGCGAACAAAAGATTCCCGTGGGGCCCGGCCGTGGATCCGCGGCGGGATCTCTCGTGGCTTATGCCCTTGGTATTACCAATATTGATCCGGTGACGAACGGCTTGTTGTTTGAGCGTTTCCTCAATCCGGAGCGTAAATCAATGCCGGATATTGACACCGACTTCTGCATTGAACGTCGCGGTGAAGTGATTGATTACGTCACCGAACGCTACGGCGACGACAAGGTGGCGCAGATCATCACCTTCAACCGGATGACATCCAAGGCGGTTCTGAAGGACGTGGCCCGGGTGCTGGACATTCCCTATGGAGATGCTGATCGGCTGGCGAAATTGATTCCTGTGGTCCGCGGAAAACCCGCCAAGTTGAAGGCGATGATCGGTGAGGAGTCACCGACACCGGAATTCCGCGAAAAGTACGAATCCGATCCCGTGGTGAAACGCTGGGTTGATATGGCCATGCGCATCGAGGGCACCAATAAAACCTTCGGTGTGCATGCCGCTGGTGTCGTGATTGCGGCTGATCCGTTGGATGAATTGGTGCCGTTGCAGCGCAATAACGATGGTCAGGTGATCACGCAGTACTTCATGGAAGATGTGGAATCCATGGGGCTGTTGAAGATGGATTTTCTGGGGTTGAAGAACCTCACGATGATTGAGAAAACCCTTGAGCTGGTGGAGGTCAGCAGTGGTCATCGTGTTGATCCAGACAAGCTTCCAGCGGAGGATGATGAAACCTTCGCTCTGCTTGCGCGCGGTGATCTTGAGGGGATTTTCCAATTGGAATCCAGTGGTATGCGCCAGATCGTCCGCGATCTCAAACCCTCATCGCTGGAGGACATTTCATCGATCCTTGCTCTGTACAGACCCGGTCCTCTGGACGCCGGATTGATTCCTAAATTCATCAACCGCAAGCATGGGCGCGAAGCGATTGACTTCGCCCACGCGATCCTGGAACCAATTCTGAGTGAAACCTACGGAATCATGGTGTATCAGGAGCAGATCATGCGCATTGCTCAGGATCTCGCGGGCTACTCCCTCGGCCAGGCAGACCTGCTGCGGCGGGCCATGGGTAAGAAGAAGGTCTCGGAGATGCAGAAGCACCGCGGCATTTTCGTGAAGGGGGCATCGGATCGGGGTGTTGATGACAAGGTTGCCGACGAATTGTTTGATCAGATGGTGCTCTTTGCTGAGTACTGTTTCAACAAGAGCCATTCCACGGCCTATGGCGCCGTCACTTACCAAACCGCCTATCTGAAGGCGCACTATCCCGTGGCTTACATGGCCGCCTTGCTGACGGTCAATGCTGGTGCAGCCGACAAGGTGCAGCGGTATATCGCTAATTGCAATGCCATGGGAATCGAGGTCATGCCTCCGGATGTCAATGCATCCCGCACCGATTTCACCCCGAACGGCGATCGTATTCTTTTCGGCCTTTCCGCTGTTCGAAATCTTGGTGATGGGGCTATCCGTCAGTTGATTCGTTCACGGGACAGCGACGGTCCCTTCCGTTCGCTACCGGATCTCTGTGATCGGATTCCCTCGTCAGTGCTCAACCGCCGCGCGCTCGAATCTCTGATTCATTGCGGCGCGTTGGATTCGATGGAGCCGTCCGCGAATAGGGCCCAGCTGATGGCTGATCTTGATCTTCTTCTTGACTGGGCTTCTTCGAGGGCCAAGGATCGTGACAGCGGGCAGGGCAATCTGTTTGATCTGATGGCAGCTCCGGCTGATTCAGATGGTGCCACTGATCTCAGCCTCGCCCCAAAGGCAGCTCCTGTTGCGGATTACGGCCCTGCCGAGAAACTCAAACTGGAGAAGGAGTTGCTTGGCTTTTACCTGTCTGACCATCCGCTTAAGCAACTCACACCCAGCGCCCGTCTTCTGGCGCCCATCGGTTTAGGAGCCCTGGAGGAGCAGCCGGATAAAACCAAGGTCAGTGCCGTCACGATGATTACCGAGTTGCGTCAGGTCACCACCCGCAAGGGCGACCGGATGGCCATTCTCCAGCTGGAGGATCTCTCCGGCAGCTGTGAAGCGGTGGTCTTCCCCAAGAGTTATGCACGATTGGCGGACCATCTGATGACTGAGGCCCGTCTCCTGATCTGGGCAGGTGTGGATCGGCGTGATGATCGCGTTCAGTTGATCATTGACGATTGCCGGGCCATTGATGATCTGGCTGTTGTCTTGGTTCAGCTTTCCTCTCAGCAAGCCAGTGACATCGCCATTCAGCACAAATTGAGGGAGTGCCTGAACCAGTACCGACCTGATCGTGAGGAGCTTGGCGTTAAGGTTCCCGTCATCGCGGAGGTTCGCGATGGTCATTCTGTTCGCTTTGTCCGACTGGGTTCTCAGTTCTGCGTTAGAGATGTGGAAGCCGCACTGCAGGCACTGGGCGCTCAGGCGTTTAACGCCCGCACCTCAGAGCCCATGGTGGTTGGGTAATCAATCGGATTTGTTTTGCTGTTTCTGAGCCTTGATTGACTGACGCATCCTTTGAATGTTGGGTTTGAGGTTTTCCAGACCCAGCAACGATCCGGGCTGTGGATCCCAACTCGAGCTCAACACTCCGAAGCTGAGACCCGCCAAACCGAGCAGAAAGAAGAAACCGGAACCAGCGAGGGTCAGGCCGGGGGCGATATCGGCGATTCCCTTGGTGATCAGGAGATAGCTCCCCACAAAGACGCCCATGCCGGCAACGGTCGGCAGACCTGTGAACACGGCGACACGCCTGGCCATTCGGTCAGCCACGTAGCGAGGGATAGCCTCTTGGCGGATGGCAACATTGCTGACACCGCCACTGGCCACCCCCTTTCGGGAACCCTTTGGTTCAAAAGGCAGTGACTGACGGTCTTCAGGCATGGTTGCGATCGTTCAGCCGCGGATGCCCAGTTTGGCGATAATGTCCGTGTAGCGCTGCTCGCTCTTGTTGCGCATGTAACTCAGCAGGCGCTTGCGACGACCAATCATCTTCAGCAGCCCCTGGCGTGAAGAGAAGTCGTGAATGTTGTTCTGGAGATGGCTGCTGAGACGGTTGATCCGCTCGCTCAGCATGGCGACCTGAACCTCCGCGGAGCCAGTGTCGGTTCCGTGGGTCTGGTGGGTGTTGATCAGCTGTTGCTTCTCGGTGGTATCGAGCGACATGCGCGGGGTGTAACCCTGACAATGCAAGGATCCACTTTACCTGGTCATGGCACTGGTTCAGACATCAGCTTGATGCAGGCTCTCAGCCAGGCGTCACTGTCGGCTTGGTCCAGAGGTGTTCCCCTGTCGCTGAGCTGCTGCAGAGCAGCCTGTATTTCCTGGTTTTCATAGCCCAGGGTCTCCAGTGTCACGATCAGGTCTGATGGCATCTGTTGCGCATCAGTTGGTTCAAAACCGGAAACCCGGGAACTGTCCACCAGTTTTGATTTCAGTTCGAGGGCTAGACGTTCAGCTGTTTTGCGTCCGACTCCCTGCGCACGGCAAAGGGTTTTGACATCGGAGTTGATCAGGGCCTTAACGAGTTCATCCAATCCCAATGCATCGAGCAAGGCCATGGCGGCTTGTGGACCCACACCATTGACGTTGATCAGTTCGCGGAACAAATCTCGCTCTGACACCGACTCAAAGCCAAAGAGCTGAAGATTGTCTTCGCTAACCACCTGGTGGATCCAACGCTCCAGTTGACTACCGAGGTGGATGTTCTGCCAGGTGCTCTGGAGGAGTTGAACCTCGTAGCCGACACCAGCACATGCAATAGTTACAAAAAACCGATGCCCGCGTTGGTTTAAATGACGGACAGTACCCTCTAGCCAACCGATCATCACAATAAATTTTTCAGGAAAATTTTAGAGGAGTCCTCGGCTTGACGCCTGTTAACATTGGTTCCGAAATGCTTGACATGTATAGGGCGACTATTACTGTGGTTAGGTGACTCAGAATGAATGGACTTAACTCCTGAAAAAATAAGATTAATACCAATGGTCGTTCTGATTGTGATCGGCTGTTTTGGTTTGCTGAATTCAAAGACGATTCTTCGCTCTTTGTTTTCCCTCGACGTAATCGACACAGCTACTATTAGTATATTTGTGCTTATAGCGGCCTCTTCAGGGTCGCAAACACCCATTATTACTGACATTCGCTACAACTCTTATTCTGATCCCTATCCACAGGCAATTATTCTCACAGCAATTGTTATTGGTTTCGCGAGTCAGGCCCTGCTTTGTGCGGTCGCTTTGAGGCTTGGTCGCCGTTCACCAATGCTTCGTTATCGGGATCTTGAAAAATGATTGATCTGAATTTACTGATTCCAGCCCTGATTTTTCTGCCAGCGGCCCTTGGCTTCGTTGGCTGTGTGATTCCAAGAGTTGCTTTTCCTGTAAGCATTGCAATGCTTATAAGTTATGCCTATGCCGCAGCTCGTCTGATTGGAACTGATTTCAGTTTTGTTTTTACTTTGGTAGGCGAGGGGGGCATACGTTTTTCTCTTGACAGCTACAGCTTTCCTCTGATTTTCGGCAGCTCTGTAACTTTATTAATTGTATTCGGTTTATTTGCCCAACGGTTTTCTCACTATTTTTATCAAGTTTGCCTCGTTCTCTTTACGGCTTTGCTGATTTCATTCAGCACTGTGGATTTGGTGAGCATGTTTATAGCGCTAGAGCTACTAGGCTTCTCTGCCTTTTTGCTCATTGCTGATCGTAACGATAAGAAATCCTTGTTTCACGCCTTCCAATACCTGATTGGTGGCGGTTTAGCAATGCTGATCTATTTGATTGGTGTTGTTCAAGCATTCACATTTACTGGAACTTTTTTAGTCGAAGATCTTGTTAAAGCTCCTAATACTGCGTTGTGTTTGATTGTTGCAGGTCTTCTTACCAAGTCTGGTGTGTTCCTATGTGGATTGTGGGTGCCAAATATTTACTCTCATGCAAACTCACAATCAGCAGCAATTCTTTCAGGCTGTGTCACTTGTGCCGGAATCGCTCCGATAGCGCGAATGAGCAAAATACTTGTGCCCATCAGCGATTCCATGATTGTGATAGGAGTCATCAGCGCCGTTGTGGCAGCTATCTATGCAGTTTTCGAGAGAGATAATGGTCGAGCCTTGGGGTGGAGTTCGGTATCTCAATTAGGAATCGCGATTCTCTCACCCACCTATGCCTGTTTGTATGCAATGCAACATGGCATCTGCAAAGCACTTTTATTCTCAACGCTTCAACCGCAACCGCAACTTCTTGAAACTCATCACCATTCAGAAACCCATGGACATGGCTCAAATGTACAAACCAAAAATCCTCCACCTATAGAAGAACTTGTTCGGGTCATTGTGTTTACTGCGGCTAGTCTTTCAATCATGGGATTTCCCTTTCTGACTGGCTTTATTACAAAAAACTGGGTAAAGGCCGATCTTCCTTACGAAGCAAAAATAATTTATACAACTGCAGCGTTGTTAACATCAACAGTCTACGCAAGACTAATTTTTGACCGAGTATCAACTTACATCAGAACTTCCAAGCCCTTGCCTTTACTTTCACTCACTAAGTTGAGTCGAAATGTTACAGATGCAATGAATTCGTATAAGGTTTGGATACTAACGATTTCGTTGTTCATGCTTGTTTCATTCTCTCTGCTTTCTATGGATATTTATTCAGCTTATAACATACGTTCAGCAGTTGTATCTGCGATTTTAGGAGGTGTTTTATTCATTTCTGTTATTGGTATTCGGGCCGATGAATTTGTCAAGCCTGTAACACGAACACTTGACTTGGTTGGTGCACCCTTTTTGGTTGCAGCGCTTCTTCTCGCTAATCTCCTCTACTTCAAAATATGATGTCTAACTTTCTACGTCTAACTCTTGTACTCCTCTTTCGGCTATCTTGCTGGTGTCTGATTACTTCTAATCTCAGTCATCAAAACATATTGTTCGGAGTGGTTGTTTCCTTAGTGATTCCTTTTGGAGACTTTCGCAAATTACAACTCAATGCTTTAATTCCGGAGATATTGTTGACGCTGCGCCTACCCTTCGATATGATCAAAGAAAGTGTTCAGCTTATGTTAATACAAAATCCAAAAGATAAGTTTGTCGAGGAAAACGTTAGTACAAGAGCCCAGAAAGGTTCACAATATGCAGAGTTTCTTGATTTATTCCGAATTACATTTACGCCGATGTCTCTTGTTACTCGCCGTATCTCAACCAAATCTTGGAGGGTCCATGTTGTAGATGATCATTTAAGAACTGCTACCCAGGAGAAGTCATGAACCAGTTACTCATTTCGACTTTACAGCAACCTCTACGTTCACAAATAGCCGAATATAGCGTTATCTACTCTATGCTTATTATTAGTTTAATTCCAATCTTAGCAATTTCAAGAACTAGAAATACCCCTGAAAGGATTGCATATTCAGCTAGCTTTAGCGCTAAATTGGCTTTTATTATTTTAGTTGCCGGTATTTTTAGAGGTGATTGGATGATAGGTTGTATTGGTGCTTTTATTCTTATTATTGGTGATGCCGGCATGCTGATTCTTTCCCTTCTGGAGATGAGGATATAGGCCATGACATTACTATCTTACATTCTTTTAATCCTTGGTCTTTTCTTTTGGATGTGGGGCACAACTCCCATTCTTAACAAGAATCATTCTATTTTTTATAAATTACACACTCTTACTGTTGCTGATAGCGTTGGTTCTTTGCTGATCATTGCAGCACTCGTCATCAGATCACCACAGTTTTGGCCTCTCTTGGTCGTTACAGCAATTTCGATGTCTTTATGGAATACTATTTTTAGTTATATCCTCGGCAATATATCTGATAATTAATCATGAATGAATCTCTTCTCAGCACTGCGTTACTTCTGCCTTTTGAGCTTTTATTACCTGTTCTAGGTATCTTGTTGATTCAGTCGGAATCTCCGATCAATAGTTTGATTTACAGGTCATTTTTAGGAAGCATTGCTGCCCTTATTTATGCTCTGATTGGTGCTCCTGATGTTGCCTTAACTGAAGTTATGGTGGGCACACTTTTATCCTCCCTTATTTACATAGTAACAATACGCTCATGTTACTCAATTGTAATTGTCGTAAATCAAGAATCACCACCAACTGAACACTTAAAAAACTTGCTCAAAAGCTCATTTGAAGAACTTCATCTGCGTATCACATACCTAGAAGAGCAAATTTCAGAAACAGATAATAGTCCATTCGACTTATTACTATCTTCAAAGCTTTCTGGTTCGCCTCACGCAATGTTGCTTGGAACCACGCTTTATTTTGAGGTAAACACTCTTCTCGAGGATTTTGCTGAGACTCAGATTTATTCTGAACTATCCAAACTTATAGACATTAAACTTACACCATCTAAATCATGAAATTAATTCAGCGCTTTTCTCTTTCATCTGAATCAGCTAAATCCATATTGTATTTGGCTGCCATAACTGCTGTTATGGTGATGATTTTATTTACTCGTGATGATACTATACCTAGGGATACTGAGTTAATTGTAAATCAACTCTCTGAGTTTACACATATACCCAATGTTGTTACTTCTGTCATTTTAGTTACCCGGCTTTTCGACACGATTGGAGAGGTTACTGTATTTACTGTTGCGGGACTAGGTGTCAAAATACTATTACATGAGGAGCAGTCAGAAGGGCAATTTGTTGGAATTAATGACCAAGTAATTAAAATATTGCTTGATTTTGCTGCTCTTCTGAGTTGTTTTCTTGCTATCGATTTGGCTGTCAAGGGTCATTTAACCCCAGGGGGTGGTTTTGCCTCCGGTGTTGCAGGAGCTACTGCCATCACACTTTTGATGATTACAGGTCGCCTAGAAAAGGTAGAAGCCTTTTATTTCGGAGCCAATGCACCAGCTCTTGAAAAGTTCGCTGTTGTCTGTTTTATCTTCGTGGCTCTAGCAACATTTGCTTCTTTTTTAAATCCATCATCAGCTTTTGCGATGGTTCCTCCAAATATATATATCCCCGCATTGAACATAATCGCTGCTTTAAAAGTTACAATCGGATCTTGGTCGATATTAAGACTGTTTGTTATTAAACGTGGTGTTCTTTAATTATGGACTATAAAGAGTCTGATCAGTGGTATTTTGGAGATTATGTTGGCAATTTGCCTGGTCGCTATTATTCACTACTTCTCAATTTTGTAATCGTTTTATTGTTTGCTCATATTGCTTTAACAACTGAGCCAACCGTTAACACTGAATCCAATAAAGTATTATTTTCTTTTGCCCTGCAACTCATAGAACTTTTTTTTATTAGTGACTATATAGGCAAACTAGCGAATTCATGGTCTCATTTTGATTATTCACCTACCGGTTTTTTGCGTGTTTTCTTCAGCCGAATCGCACTTTTGGATCTGATTATAGTTCTTTTACTCTTAACCAATCTCTATTCGAATGATACTTTTGTTGTGATCGGTATGTATATTGTGAAGTCTATTTTATCTATATACTTTTCTAGCTTTCAAAAAATTATTCGTAGACTCCATTTTATTATCTTTGATTCACCGGCATACACGTTCTTCCCGTTGATTCTATTGTCTATAGTCACCTATATGCTTGCATTTTGTATCTACCTTATTGAGAGAGTGAATGACCCTGATCACTTTGGCTCTATCGTTCGATCATTTTGGTTTTCTATCGTGACAATGACTACTATTGGTTACGGTGATGTAACGCCAGCTACTCCTCTCGGCAAAGTACTGGCAATATTATTTGGCATCGTAGGCATTATTTGTATTGCATTATTAACTGCAAACATACTTGAGGCAAACACAAAGTTCAACGACTCTGAGTACACACCTTGACCTTCCAATGATAAAATCAAAACCAACGGCCAACAATATTAATCATATTCTTGATGTAGGAACTCCATTTAGTATTTTTGAATCATACATTAACTCATATCATCAATATATTGATTTTATTAAATTCGGCTGGGGAAGTGTGCTTATTGATAACGAGTTTCCTTCAAAAAAAAAGCTTTGCGAAAGTCATGGCATAAAACCCCTGTTAGGAGGTACTTTTTTTGAGTATATGATACATCACTATAACTTTGAGTCTTTTCTGGCCAAAATTGATGAGTATAAACTCCAGAACATTGAATTAAGTCGCGGTACTGTCTCAATTTCAGATTCTACTTATGAGGATTATATTCGACGTCTTTCCTCAGAGTATTTTGTTATGAGTGAGGTTGGTCGTAAAGTGTCTGACCAACTTACAGACTTAACTCACCAACAATGGATTGATCACTGCCACTTATCCGTTGACGCTGGTGCAAATTTAGTCATACTTGAATCTCGAGAATCTGGTCTTTCTGGTTATGTCTCTGCTGAAGGTCATATCAATAAGGATTTGATTGATTCTATTGTCCAGCAAATACCCATTGACTTATTATTGTTTGAAGCTCCAATCAAGCCTGTTCAGTCGGCATTAATCAATAACTATGGCTCATCAATTAATCTCGGTAATATACATTTGAATGACATATTGTCGGTCCAGTCGCTTCGTATGGGTTTGCGTTCTGATACGCTATTAAGCTTGCAGCCTCAGTTGTGATATTCATTAATTATTAATCGTTATTGTCAACCCGCCTCCTTGCATCTAGTATTTATGTGTATCCTTTAGTGAGGGCAGGTTGGCTAGGTTTAGAGAGAAGTTTGTCAAGCTCTTGCTTGCGATCTTCCTGATTTTTGTTCTGCAGGTCCCTGCGGTGGCCTCCGCAGCAGAAAATAACTTTATCGACCGTATTCAACAACGGGGCTACCTTAACGTTGGGCTGCCTCCTTACAACACACCACCTGCTTATTACGTTGATCCCAAGACTGAGCAGCTCGAAGGATATGATGTTGAGCTTGCTCGTGGAATTGCCGAAAAGCTTGGTGTCGATGTTCAGTTTGATCGAAGCTCTACAAGTTTCAATGCCCTTGTTAAGAGAGTTGGCTCTGATGATTTTGATTTGGCAATTGGCAAACTCGGACTCACCTATAATCGCCTCTACGATGCTTTTCCGGTTCAGTATCTAAGTTTCCGTCATGCATTACTTGCAAACCGCAAATTAATATCTTCAATCGGCATTGATCCTGATGATTCTGCCTTTGGAGATGCATTGAAGGACTATAACTTTAAGATAGCTTCGATTGCTAATTCGACATGGGAAACAGAGGCGAGAGCTAATTTCCCAAATGCTGAGTTTATTGGTTATTCCAATTGGGATGAAGCAAAAAGGGCCTTGTTTGCGGTTGATCCAAAAACAAACAAGCCAGTCGTCGATGCAATTTATCGTGACGCAACTGAGATTAAACCCATTGTATATGAGGATCCAAATTTGTCTCTGAAGTTTGTTCCGATTTTGTTTGATCAAATTATTGACCGCAAATCGATCTATCTCTCTGAAGATGGTTATGTAGGGTTTAAAGACTTTATTGACTTCTTTGTCAGAAGGGAGTGGGGTGAGCCGAAATCTGATGTGCAAATACTCGACCAGTACCAGTCTTTTTACAAATCGGATTCTTGATCAATGACCTCATCATCGCTGGCTACGTTTTTTGGTCGCGCTTTTGCAATCCTTCCTGTTCTAAGGCGACCTCGTAATTTTTTCCTCTATATCCTGCCTTTTTCGATCGTCCTTGGTCGACTTGTCTCCCCGCAAATCGCGAGCCTTCTGAACGACGCTGGCCTTGCGATGGTTCAGCTCATTGCTTTCCCTGCTATACCGCTCGTACTCTCTGCGGTGATGATATCGATTGCGAATATTTTCAGTTCGAGCACTCGCTCGCAAGCTGATAGACTTCATTTCTCCGGTCGCTTTTTTATTGCACTGATTGCAACAATTATCTTAGCTGCTTTGTTGGCTGTCCTTCTTTCTATTTATCAGGCTCCGGGCATATTGTCTCCTGATGGCAAATTGTCAATTGGACGTTTCATGCTGGATATCACCGACATACGCGTTGGTGCTCCAGGTGTCGAATCTCTATCGACAAGCGATTTTTGGATCAATAAAATTGTTCCTAATAATATTATTGCCGATGCTTCATCTGGTCAAACCCTTCGTGTGATTACAGGTTCGATTTTGGCTGGGCTTGCGATGTCACGTCTTAGTCCCAATCGCACTCAACCTCTGATCGCATTACTGCGGAGCGTTAATACTATCTCTGTGCAGGTTCTCAGCATCGTCCTGAATCTTGCTCCGCTGGTTTTGATCTGCCTGATTGCAGGAGCGGTTTCTACAATTAATGCAGAAATTGTTGTTGCCCTTCTCAATTTTACGATATGTGTTTTCCTGACGGCAATCGCTTCGCTGGGGATTTCCAGACTTGTTTTTCGCCGTTTCACTACATCGAATGAGCGTTCTTCGTTGACATCTAATCCTGTTGATTCTGTTTTTCTTCTTAGCCTGTCAACTGGAAGTAGCATGACGTCTTATCCGTTGATGTTTGATACATTAAGGGGTATGGGGCGTGATGAATCAGAGGTAGAGGCATCAGCTTCTTTGAGTCTTCTGATCGCACGATTGGGTAATGTCACATACAACGTCATCGCGATTATATTTGCCCTTAATCTTTACGAAGTTGCTCTCACTCCTTTTCGTTTAATCGAGGTGATTGCTCTTGGTGCAATTACCGGTATTTCTGCTGCGGGTCTTACAGGTGTTGCGACAGTTCCAACTATTGGTGTGGCTCTTGCCTATTTCCAAGTTCCCATACCCCCAGTTCTCGTTCTGCTGTTGGCAATCGACCCTATCCTGACGCTGCCGCGTGCTGCTACCACAGGAGTGCTGGCCATGGGTATTTCTGTTGTGTCTTCATCCAGAAAAAATTCATCGCCACAGGATTCTCAGCCTTCCTCCTCCTCTCCTCTTGGCCTGATCGGTCAGGACAAGGATGCACTCTCGCTTGAAGGAGGTTAAGTGCTCTTGAATTTGTATTCATCCCTCATTCGTGGGATCCGAGTGCTTCTTGTTGTTTCGTTCATTTCTCTCATACTTTCGGCATGTTCTCTGAGTGACCAACTCCCACGTGGGGTGTTGATTCAGGCTCTGAAGACGCAGATATTACTGACTCAAGTTTCGATTGCTGAAAGTCTTGATCTTCAGCCGATCAAGTTGGATCCTGATGTCAGCCGTATTCGGGTTGACCATCAGGAGACTCTTCAGGTTGAAGGCGAACAGTTGATTTACCTTCAGGGTAATTTTGATTGGCAGTTGCCTCAAGACTCAGTTCGAGTTGACAGTGGTTTTGAGATCTATTTGCAACGTGGTTCGCATGGTCAAAGTTGGAGTTTGGCCCGACCCGTATCGGGTCTGGCTGGTAGCGACCAGCGTTGGTTGCTTTATCCCCTTGGCTTGCCCACGAGTTGATCACGCATGACGGCTGGACAGGCTGATGAACGATGCACTCAACACCAACGCAGCACCCATGCAGGTGAATGCCGTGATCGATTCGTTGAACCAGATCCAGCCCCAGCCTGCTGCAAACAACACCTGCACGTAGTTCAGGGACGTCGCCTTCGCTGCCGGCAGACAGCTCAGCCCTTTTGTGACCCAGATCTGGCCGAGTTGTGTCAAGACACCCACCCCGAGCAACCAAGCCCAATCCAACCCCAATGGCCAGACTCCGTCTTGCATCACCATCGGAAGCGTGAGTGGGATCGAGACAAGAGGGAAATAGAGAATGATGACCAAAGGGTGTTCTTTGGCGGATAAGCGGCGTACGCAAACGTATGCCAGGGCCGTGAATAAGGCTCCGCCAAGGGCTGCTATCACAGGTTGTACGGCCAGTCTTTCCTGGGCGGCACCGAGCCATTCCGGCTGAATCACCAACACCACGCCGACCCATCCCAGCACCACGGCGATGCCAATGCGTCGTCGCAGGCGTTCCCCGAGCAACAGCCAGGCTGCTCCAGCTGTGAAGGTTGGGTAGGTGTATTGCAGCACCGTGGCAGATGCCAGTGGCAGGGCGGTGATCGCTTCGAAGAAGCAGAGCAGAGCGAGGCTTCCACAGATCCCGCGCAGCAGCAGCAAGCGTCGGTTGCTCCCGAAGGGATTGACCCGTCCGTGCAGCATGGCAATCCCTGTCAAAGCGATGCTCACCAGGGATCGCACCAAGACGATCTCGCTGACGGGAATGCGTCCCCCCAGTTGCTTGACGCACACCGTCATCAGGCTGAACGACAGTGAGCTGAGGATGAGGGCCCTCGCACCCTGGATCTCCTTGCGCTGCCACCAGGCCAACGTCTGCTCATCCATGCTTCTGCGCTAGCTCCTGATGGGTGGACGCGGCCCTGCGACTTCGCAGAATGGAGCCATGGTCAATGCCCGCCTCCATCCCCGCACGATCGACGCCGTCAAGGAGCGTGCCGACATTGTCGATGTGGTGGGTGACCACGTTGTTCTCAAGAAGAAGGGACGGGAGTTTGTTGGCATCTGTCCGTTTCACGACGACAGCAAGCCGTCGATGACGGTGTCTCCCGCAAAGCAGTTCTACTACTGCTTCTCCTGCGGAGCCGGTGGCAACTCCATCAAGTTCCTGATGGAGTTTCAGCGTCAGAGTTTCAGCGACGTGGTTCTGGACCTGGCTCGTCGCTATCAGGTGCCGGTTGAGACGGTTGACGGGCCTCAGCAGGAACGACTGAAGCAGCAACTTTCCCGGCGCGACAAGCTTCAGCGTGCTTTGGCTCTGGCCGCAGGTTGGTTTCGCAGCCAGTTGCACAGCCCTGTGGGTGAACAGGCCCTCGCATATCTGACCGAGGCCCGAGGTCTATCGCCCATCACTCAGGAAACCTTTGGCCTCGGTTATGCCCCTGATCAATGGGATGGGCTTCTGAAGCATCTGCAGCAGGTGGAAGGGCTGTCCGCCGAGCTGCTGGAGGCGGCTGGTCTCATTGTTCCGCGCAAGGGTGGCCAGGGTTTCTATGACCGATTTCGCCATCGGGTGATGGTTCCGATTCACGACCGTCAGGGCCGTGTGATCGGTTTTGGTGGTCGGAGTCTGGATGGCAG
>MDTE01193328.1_pt1 | contig 16291 bp, 9 predicted proteins | sample 811231 | NCBI WGS metagenome assembly MDTE01 (sample SAMN05326651, study PRJNA326480) | marine metagenome | isolation source: seawater | place: Indian Ocean: Red Sea | collected 2010
CGTGGTGGGAGGGCGTCGGTCCGGAACCGGTCTTCAACAACCCGGCCAGCACGGACAACACGTCCATCTCTACGGGAAGGCTGGCCACCGGTGATGAACCCGTCGGGACGAACGATGGGGGTTCGGGTGGTGCCGGGAAAGACGTGTCCGTGTCCATCAAGCCCACCTCATCGTGGAGCATCATGGCGGATTCTTCCTCGGGCACGTCAACGGGAGGCGGTGGCGTGAGCAACGTCTCGTCCACCCAGTACTGGAATTTGCTGGAGGCTCCGACCAACTCGTGCTGGGTGTTGACGCTTTCATCGGTCGTCGTGCCCTTGGCAAGGCTTGCATCCTTGTTGCGCTGCGCCAACCCCTTGAACATCCCCGTCACAGGGGCACTCACGCCACCCAACACCTCGTCGGCATCAATGATGGGCGTGTTAAACGGCGCAGGTTGGAGGGGTTCGTCCTGTTCTTGTTCTTCGAACAAACGGTTCATGTCCAACTCAAAACCTGTCGGAGGAGCTTGCTGTTCTTCCTGGTCGGTGCCGTTGGGCGAAGTGGGGAAGGCCGGGCGTTCGTGCCAGGGCGTGGAGGCATCAATGACCTCTGATGATGCCTTTTCGGGTTCTTCTGTTGGTTCAATCAACCCTTGCGCTGGGGTTTCCTGCTCGAATTCACCGTTCGGCACGGCTCCATCGGTGCGTTCCCCCATCAAGCGACGGAGGGTTTCGGGTTCATCTCGCGGTTGTATCCTCGCCGAGGTATCGAGGTGGAGGGCTGGTTCGTCGTTTGATTGGGCCATCCGAATGCTGTCGACGGCGTCGCGGAGAATGGTGATGACCGAGGCGGGGTACCCGTCGCACTCATCGAGAATGGCCGTTGCATCTTGCATGGTAAAATCGCTGTCCATGACGCCCACGGAGGCCAAGCGCTGCCGAACGAGGGCCATCACATCAGCGGTCGAAAACGGCGTGAGGCGAACAAGTTCGAACCCTTCTACGATCGCAGCGGGCAATTGGTGCCGCTCCTTGACGTCACAGACGAGGACCAACAAGGCGTTGAGTCGCTCAAGGGAGGCGTGAGCATCACGCAAGGCGACCTCCAGCACGGACAGGTCACTCGCCGGTACGTCGATGACGATCATGGGTAATTTTTCGTTGAAGTTGTACATCTCGTTGACCAATTCCGTGACCAAATCCGTCCGATTCACCGGGGGTTCACCGCCGATCATCTGCCGATAGCACATGCCCAAAAGGGAGGCAGCGGGGGTCTTTGCCGGGAGGTGGTCGATCGTCGCCACGGCCCCAGCGTATGTTTTCAGGCAACTTACCAGGGACGTGCGTCCGGAACCAAGCGGACCGAGCAGCATCACGCGTCTTGCGGAGCGGAAGCGGAGGAAGTTGCGCAAACGAAGGAACACATCCTCGCGCCCGATGAGTTTTCCCGACTCACCCGGTTCGAGGGGGCGAATGGAAAACGGGTTTTCTTCCAGACACGGCAGGCCGTAGGCGTGAGTTTCACGAACCATGGCCGAGCAACTCCGTGGAAGTATATCATGTTTGACCGAACCGTGACCGCAGCGGATGGCGTTATGATACGTTAATCAAGAAGCGGAGAGGGTGTTGGGGGATTTGTTTAACGCTCGATTAACGCTTTTCTAACGCGTTAATTTAAGCGTTAATTGCGTTAATCAACAGCGACTGAGCACGGCAATGCAGCGATTGGTTCAAGGAACGAACGCACCACCCACCACCGGGAGCGACATGCCGGTTGAGAACAGTCGAGTGAAAGGCTTGTACAAACTCACCGTCGAAGAGCGGCGCCAACTGGTGGCTGAAGCAGCCAACCTTACACCGGCGCAGGTCGAGGCATTGGCCCAGCACGGCGAGCTGGACGAAACCGCTGCCGATCGGATGATTGAGAACGTGATCGGCACCATGTCCTTGCCCGTTGGCGTCGCCACCAATTTTGTGATCGACGGCTCGCACTACCTCATTCCCTTTTGCCTCGAGGAGTCCAGCGTGGTGGCCGCCGCCTCCAACATGGCGAAGCGCTGTTTGCAACACGGCGGTTTCACCACCAACAGCGATGAACCCGTCATGATCGGGCAAATCCAACTGTTGGGGGTGGAGGACCTCGAACAAGCAACGACGCACGTCCTTGAAGCCAAAGAAGAACTCATGGCCTTTTGCAACGACATTCCGTCTCGGATGATCGCCCTCGGCGGCGGTTGCAAAGACATTGAAGTTCGGCGGTTGCCAACCCCGATGGGCGAGATGCTCATTGTTCATTTGCTGGTTGATTGTCGCGATGCGATGGGTGCGAACGCCGTCAACACCATGGCTGAGCGGGTGGCTCCTCGTTTGGAAGCATTGACGGGCGGGAGGGCTCACCTACGCATCCTCTCCAACCTCGCTGGCCATCGATTGGCCCGTGTTCGCGCCGTGTTTTCACCAGAGGAAATGGCGTCCGACGGAACGAGAGAAGACGGTCTGAACGTCATCCAGGGCATCCTCGAAGCTCATGCCTTTGCTGTTGAAGACCCGTTTCGAGCCACCACCCACAACAAGGGTGTCATGAACGCTATCAGCAGCGTGGCGCTTGCCTGCGGGCAAGATTGGCGAGCGATTGAAGCCGGTTGTCATGCGTGGACAACGATGACCGACGGCCGCTACACCTCCATGTCAGCGTGGTCCCAGGACACCGAAGGAAACCTGGTCGGAAGCATGGAACTTCCCATGGCCGTTGGCATCGTCGGCGGCGCCTCCAAGGTGCATCCAGCCGCCCAAGCCAACCTTGCCATTCTGGGCGTTGAAACCGCTCAGGAGTTGGCCGGCATCATCCTTTGCGCCGGCTTGGCGCAAAACCTCGGAGCCCTGCGAGCGTTGTCCACCAAAGGCATCCAAGCCGGCCACATGAAACTCCACGCCAAGAACATGGCCGTCAGTGCGGGTGCGGTCGGTGACGAGGTGGAAGCGCTGGCAGCACGCTTGCAAGCACACGACGGGCATCGAACGCAGTCCTTGGTGGAAACGTGGCTGAAGGAAATGCGTGAGGGCTGAATTCACGCCTCTTCGACCACGGGAAGCGAAGACTGAACGGTGCCTTCCTCATCGCTCTCCTCACGCAAGATTTCCTTGCTGTCGCCCAATTCATCCAGCAGGCCGCTTGATTGGACCTGTTCCCTGAACCACGCCTTGACCTTTTTTCGGTCGGTGTGCGGGCACCCGAAGGCCTCAGAGAAGCGACGTGTGGTCGCAAGACGGCGCGTGTTACCGTCTTTGCGACGGTCAATCATGCCGTGTTGAGCCAATTCTCGGACGTAATCGTAGGCTTTCTGACCGAGCAGTTCCACCAATCGCGACTGCGGCATCGGCTGATGGTACGCAATGAGGGCTGCGGCTTTGAGCAGTTTGGGCGGCATGTCGGTTTTCGTTTCCCGAGGGAGATGCGAAGCGATGCTCGGTTTGACCTCGAGGGCCCAGCGGTCGCCGACTTCGGCGAGCTGCAGTGCACCACCTTTCCGCCGCTTGAGCGTGGCCTGAAGGGACCCCAGGCAGTCGAGCATTTCGTCCTCATCATAGCCGAGGACGTTCGAAAGTTCCTCCACGGACATCGATTTCCCTGAACTGAACAACGTCGCTTCGATGAGGGATTCCAACGGTAATTCAGCCATGTTCAACCCTCACTCCACCAACCATTCATGTTCCTCAAAACCTTGACCCGATGCACTCGCTTCGTCGCTTTCAACGGCCCTTGCTCGGTCTTCAGCGTCCTTTCTGGCCTTGGCTTCCAACTTGGCCTGTCGTCGCGCCTCACGCTCCTCGCTGAGGCGCGCTCGTTCAGCGATGGCCGCCATTCGATGTTGTGAACCGGTGGTTTGGCCGTCAAGCTCAATGGCATCCTCCGCCATGAGTGCTTCAACCGCCTCGAGCACGTCACCAAACGAGGTGAGGTTGGGCCACAAATCTTCGATCATGATGTTCTTGACCGCCTCACCCTCCTGCGTGATGCTGGCCATGCGGCGATGGGTGAGGAACAGTCCAGCGATGAAGGAGGCCACAAACGCCTCGCTCTCAGGGTCCTCAAGGGCACCACCAAAGGTCGACACCAACAGCGGTTTGAGGCGTGCAATGACGTCAACGAGGGGGACGACCGAGGTCCCTGCTGCCTCGCAGGTTGCTTTGAGGGCGCTCCAACAACGCTCGATGTCGCCTTCAAGATCCTCGTTGTGCATTCGACCGCCAACGTTGTCAAGGTACTCGCTGAGTTCCCGTTCGTGCTCGATGCGATTGATTTCACGCTGCTTGAGGGCTTCGGCGTCATCGGCGGCGTCCTTGAACGCTGAGAGCAATTCGGCGAGGGTGACGGGTCGGCCTTCGTCCCGCCGGACGCGTTCGTCAAACAGGTTGGTGAGCACCTCATCTGCGTCTCCGTCAAGCACCGACTGCGTGAAGAAGAACGCCTCATCGTCGTATTCACTCTCCCATCCAAAGACCTGGTCGTCGTCCCACACCTCGTCCTCAACGGGTTGAATTTTTTCAAAGAGAACGGCCGATTGATGATGCAGGACTTCCCACGAAAGCCGAATCAGACGACCGCACGCCGGCAAGTCGAGGTTCTCTCCATCCTTGACTCGCTGGGCAAAGACGGAGAGAAAGGCGGACAGGTCGACGTCCCAGGGGTTGAACGCCTCTTCACGGACAAGCGACAACACCAGCGCAACCGAGCGGTCAAACGGATCGTGGAGGCTCTGATGTTCTGCCTCCTCGGTGGCGGCGATGGCGGCAATGCGCTGGCCGAACTGTTCAGCATCCTCCCGGTCTTCACCTTGACCGAGAAGTTGGTCGATGACCTCCTGTTGGAGGAACCACCGGTCCAGCATGCTTTGTTCTTCTGCCACGAATTCACCTCACTGTTCTTCTGATTCTGCAACGGTTTCGACCTCACTGAGGCCTTGCTCGTTCTCTTCCACGTCCGCAACCCTTGCAGCAACGTCCGCACGCTCGTTGATGTCTTCCGTCATCTCGGTCGTACGCTCCAACAAGCCTCCGAGGGAACCCTCGGCTTCAGACGAAGGTTCGGGCGCGTTGACCTGCATGTGGGGAAGGAGCCCGCCGAGACTTCGTGGGACGGCCATGGGTTCAGGAACTTCGGGCATGTCTTCAGCCGCAGCCACAGCGTCCATGATTCGACTCTCGTTCTTGTCGGCGTCCTTTTGCGCCTCCTGAAGGGCAGCCTCTCCGAGGGCGATGGCACGTTCTCGATCGAAATCAAGGATGCGGCGGCTGCAACCGTCGCCGCCGTGGGTGATGCCGATGTGATGGTCGGCAAGTTTGAGCGACACCTTTCGAAGGGTGACCATGATGAATTGAGCTCGCTTGCTCCGTTCACGGCACATTTTTGCAATGCGTTCAGCGTTGTATGCGTCGAGGTTTTGGTCAACCTCATCAAAGTAATAGAAGGGGCTCGGGTCGTAATCCTGAATGGCGAAGATGAGGGCAAGGGCCGCCATGGATTGTTCTCCACCGGAGAGTTGCTGACGGCTGACCTTCGAAGATTTCCCACGAGGTTGGGCCCACAACTCGAGACCGCCTTTGAAGGGCTCTTCTGGATTTTCGAGGAACAATTCCCCTCGACCCCCGTCCGAGAGTTGGTGATACGAGACTTTGAAATTCTCATTGACCTTTTCCAACACGGCCACTAAACGCTCTTTGCGCTGGCTCTCCAACTGCTCGGTGACCTCGATCAAATGCTTTCGTCGTGCTTGGAGGGTGGCGAACTCATCCTTCATCAGGTCCAAGCGTGCCTGACACTCATCGTATTGTTCGATGGCCATCATGTTGACGTTGCCGAAGCCCTCCATGCGCCGTTGCAGGTTGCGAAGGTCGCGCTCAAGTTCACCCACGTTTTTGAGATCCTCCGGGAGGTCATGGAGGGACAGGTTGGCGTCGATGAGTTCCTGGCCCATGAGTTGGACTTCGGCTTCTTTGTCGCTGATGGTTCGCATCAACTCCTCAGCCAAACGACGGTGATTTTGCGCCTGGTTCAATCGCTCTTCGTTTCGCACGCGCAGCGTGGCCCGCTGGTCGGTCAATTCCTGACGTTCCTGCTCCAAACCCTGATTCTCTTCGAGGTAGACCGCTTGCTCATCTTTCTTGACCTTGAGCGCGGTTCGGTCGGTCGCCAAGGCGGCTTCAAGTTCATCGATGCGAACGAGACGCGCCTCCTTGTTCTCGTGAAGAGCGGTGAGACGCGCCGAGGTTTCATCCACCCTCCGCTGAAGAAGCGTTTGGTGGCCTGTACCGCTGCTGAGGACGCCTTCGGCCTTTTCCTTGGCCCCGTTGGCTTCGACGCGCAACAGGTCGGCCGCATGCATACGCTCACGGAGATGTTCGGGACTGGCGGCGTCCAAGGCCTCCCTCGCCACCTCGCAGGCTTCGGTTGAACTGGCAAGGATGCGGTCGGCAGCATCGAGTGCACGGAGTGCATCCTGCGCACTTTGGCGTAGTTCATCCAGTTTGGCTTCAAGGCCGTGGACGACCCCTTGAGCTTTCTTGTGGGCTTGCCCGACTTGCTTTTGTTCGGCTTTGACATCACGGACTTCCGTGGCGTAGGAGTCATCGACCATGGCGTTGATTTTGTTTCGAATGGTTTGTTGATTGGTACGAGCCTCGCGCAGCGCCTCGTTGACGGTTTGCTCCATCAACGTGAACTTCTCAACCTCTGCCGTGTGCTTCTCGACCTCGGAAGCCCCTTGAATTCGCCCGCCGAAGGCGATGTTCATCTTTCGCTTTGAGCCACCCACCATCGCTCCACCGGACTCGATGACGTCGCCCCTGAGGGTCACGAATCGAGTACCGCCCATGTGTTGGCGTGCCACGCTGAGGTTTTCGACGATCAGCGTGTTTCGCAAGGCGAAGCGAACCGCAACATCGATGCGGGGGTCGTAATCGAGCATTTCGTGAGCAAACCCGAGGACGCCGTCCTTGCGCGCCGTCATCACGGTCTTTCCACCTGCTCGTGAACTGCTCAATTTGTTGAGCGGAAGGAACGTGGCTCGTCCTGCACGATGTTCGGCGAGCCATCGAATCGCATTGGCTGCATCCTGATCGGTTTCAACCACGACCGAAGCCATGCCGGCGCCGATCGCCGTTGCCAAGGCGACCTCATGAGCGCTGTCTTTGGGAGCACAGAGTTCAGCCACGGTGCCAATGATGCCGCTGAGGGTTTGGTTGTCCCGCGCGGCCAGCACGGCGCTGGCACCTCCAGCAAGGCCTTTGGCTCCCGATTTTTGTTCCATTTCGGCTTTCGCGAGGCTGAGCGCACGCTCCGCCTCACGAAGACGGACCTCAATCCTCGTGCGGTCCTCCGAGAGTTGTGCTTCTGCTCGTTGAGCCTCAGTCAGTTGGACGGCCAGCGCCTCACGGTCGTATTCCGGCGCTTGTTCCGCCAAATCTTGGAGTTTAATGTCAAGTTCCCCCAACGCCATGCGGAGTTCTTCTGATTCCGCCTGTGCATCGGCGAGTTGCTGGCCGACCAAATCGGCCTCAACCGCCAGTTTGTCCACCTCGGCTTGGGCTTCAGTGCGTTGGCCCTCATGCTCGGAAACCAGGGCCTCGGCGGCTGCCAACGCTTCGCTGAGGTGCTGATTTTTCTCACCGGCCGTGGCGAGGGCCTCTCGGACCTGTTGTTCCTCCAACTGGGCTTCTTCGAGCTGCTTGAGCGCCTCGGCGAGCGCAAGGTTAGCCGATTCCAGGCTCGCCCTGAACGACGACAGTTCTTCGTTGGCCTCGCGGAGTTGCTCCTCGACCCGCAGCGTTTCCTCTGCCTCATCTTCCTCTTCCTTGGCGGCCTCGTGGAGCCGGTCGTTGTTGAGCTCGATGGCCACCTGAAGGGCTTGAATGGCTTGTCCGAGTTCGGAGGTCTCGCCGCCGGTCAGACGGTTGATTTCGTTTTGAATCTCGGCGATCTTGTCGTCCAGTTCAATCAGGGTTTTCTCGGTCGCCCTATGCTCGTCCAGAAGCGTCTGACTTTGAACGAGGTACTTCTGTCGCTCATCGATGTGGAAGGCCAATTCGTTCTTCAGGGTCGCGTACCGCGACTGGAGCAGCATGGCGTTGGTCACCTGTATCGCATCGGAGACTTCCTTTGCTTTTTGAGCGACGTGTCGCTCTTTGGCGAGGGTGGACAGTCGCTCCAACTGTTCCTTTTCCAGCAGCCCGATGCGATCGAGGTAGTTCTCGACCATGTCCTTCTGTTTGTTGGCTTTTCGAATTTCATCGTCGTATGAGGTGACCCCGGCCACGTTGTCAAGCACTTTGCGCCGTTCGTTGGCCGTCATCTTCGCAAGGCTCGTCACGTCGCCCTGCAGCACGATGTTGTAGCCGTCAGGACGGGCGTTGGCTGCACCCAGCAAGCGGTGGAACACCTTCTGCGTGCTCTCCTCGCCGTTGAGTTTGTAGGTGGTCACCGGGTTGTTTGAGGCGGTCAATCGGATGCTCCGCGACATCCGAATCTCTTCTTTGTCGAGCGGCAAACGGCGTCGACCGTTGCTCATGACGGGGTTGGCAAAAACCAGCGTTACCGAACATTCCCGGGCGGGTTTTGAGTTCTTACCGCCGTTGAAGATGAGGTCCGTCGAGTTTTGGGCTCGGATGACGCGATTTGATTTGGGACCGAGGACAAACTGAATCGCATCACCGCAGTTCGATTTTCCAGAACCGTTGGGCCCGGTGATGGCCGTAAAACCACGATCCAAGGGGACGGTCACTTCGCCCTTGAACGATTTGAAATTGAGCACTTCAAGTGATTTTAGGTACATCCCTATCCCTCAGGCGATGGAACGTTGGTTCCATCACTTTCCCCCCACCCATGCTTGAGGGGTTTTAAAATATCCGAAAAAACATGGCTCAGTGCCACGGTTTTGAGGGGTCGGATTGGAACGCCGAGGAGGGCTCAAAACACCCCGTGATTGTTGCACTTCTTACATCCCGCACCCTGGCAGTACGGGCAAGTTGCCATGACCAGCAATTTGCTCCGCCGACGACTCATGGCCAGATCTTTGTCCGCACGCATAAATCGGGACCGCTCGGAGCGGTCGAGATGGGTCTTGCTGTGTTTTTCACGATCAAAAAACGACGAGCGGAACACGCCTGCCTTTTCTCGCCGTCGCTCAAGTTTGTCTCGGGTTTGCGAAACGGCTTCTGCCTCCCAGTATTTGGGGCCCCGAATCATCAACACGCCAATGACGGCGAACATGATTTGAACGACCCAGCCCTCTACGGGGAAGGGGAACATCGAGGCCAGTCCTTCCGAACTCGCCGACGTGGGCAACAGGGAAAGTCGGTCCAAAACAGCGAGGGTGCACAGCACCGAGCCCATAACGAAGCCGACCTTTCGCAACCGACGCGCCCATCCTTTGTTTTGGGGGAGTTCAAACCCGTAGACGAACAGAAACAGACCTTCCATCATCATGAGCAGGTCGGCGCCCGACCACTGCCCGATTTCACCCAAGCAATACGAAGTTCCGCTCGTCTTGAGCTCTTCTTCAACGGCATCAAAGGAACAACTGGGCTCAAACATGAGAAAGGCATCGAGTTTGTAGCCCTCAGCACCATCAATGACCCGCGGTGCCACGCTTCCAAATTGCACGTTTGCGATGACAAAAAGCATCATCGCCGCTCCGAAGACGGTGAGAATTTTCCGCATGGACAGACCGAACACGAGGAATCCTCACGCCGTCCAACCGTCGCCAATTGATAGGCGTTGCGAGCCAACACCACAGGCCACCGGGCCATCACCGTCAAGAAGGGGGAGGCCGAGGGTAGTCCACGGGAGGTGCAAACCATGGCCCACATCGCCATCATCGGCAGCGGTATTGCGGGTCTTTTCGCCGCCAGCCAACTCGCCGATGCTGGCCACCGGGTGACCGTGGTCACCAAAAAGCGACCAAAGGATTCCTCCACCAACTGGGCGCAAGGCGGCGTGGCTGCTATTTTGGACAAAACCAACCACGAAGGCATGGAGTCACACGTTCAGGACACCTTGCGGTCAGGCGACGGTGCGTGCGATGAGGCGGTCGTCCGGTCCATCATCAACGAAGCCGGTGAGCGCATCCGTGATTTGATTCGTATCGGCGTGGAATTTGAAAAGGAAGACGATGGTAACTTCTCCTTGATTCGAGAAGGTGGACACTCCTCCAAGAGAATCCTCCACGCCAAAGACGCCACCGGGAAGGAGATCGAGCGGGCACTCACGGATTATGCCCGTCAGCACCCCGGCATCGCGCTGAAGCCGAACACTCTGGCTATCGATTTGATTCAACGCCGACACGGCCATCCCGAACACGGGGTCGCCGGTGTTTGGTGCCTCGACCAGGACACTCAAGCCGTCATCACCGTTCAGGCCGATGCCATCGTCCTGGCTACGGGCGGCGTGGGGCGCTTGTGGAAGCAAACCACCAACCCGGACGTCGCCACGGGTGACGGGTTGGCCATGGCCTATAGAACGGGTGCCTCCGTTGAAAACTTAGCCTACATTCAATTCCATCCAACCGCCCTGGCATCCCTTTCACCTCGTCCGTTTCTCATCTCAGAAGCCGTGCGGGGGGTCGGGGCAGTTCTGCTCGATGACGAAGGGCTTGCTGCTTGGAATACGGCTTGCAGAGTTGCCAAGGAGAAAGGTGAGGAGCAACCTTCGCCGGCACCGTTTTCATTCACGCTTCAATACACCCCCGACGGCTCGTTGGCCACGCGGGACATCGTTGCGAGAGCCATTGACCAGCAAATGAAGAAACTCGGCACCGCCCACGTTCACCTGATCACCTCTCACCTCAACCTCCCATGGCAGGATAAATTCCCGACCATCGCACGGCGGCTGAAGGACGAGGGGTTGGAGCTTGGCAGCGATCCCATCCCGGTCGTTCCCGCCGCTCACTACATGGTCGGAGGCATCCGTGTTGACGACATCGGCAGGGCGTACCTCCACGGCACTCGCACCATCATGCCCCACCTCTATGCGATCGGCGAAGTGGCGTGCACGGGCATGCACGGAGCCAACCGCTTGGCATCGAACAGCCTGCTCGAGGCGGTGGTGTACGCCCAGCGCGTTGCGCAGCATCTCATTCAGCACCCACCACCTCCGTACGAGGGCATCCATCCTGCATGGCGAGCGGACGGTCTGGGTGCGTTGCGGGAGCACGCGCCCATCAACCACGACCGAACCAGTCTCGTGAGAACCATGACAGAAGAGGTGGGCATCGTCCGCTCGAATCAACGGCTCAAGCGTGCCCAGCGACGCCTGAACCTGCTTCATGACGAGGTTGATTTGATGTGGAAAACCGCACGGCCAACCCGTGAAATCGTTGAACTCCGAAACCTGTGCATCATCGGTCAACTCGTCGTCAACGACGCCTTAAGCCGCACGGAAAACAGAGGCTTGCACTACAACGTTGACCTGATCAGGGATGACACGCACGAATCAGGGACGCCAGCATCTGATTGATGGGAACGGGAATGCCGTGCCCTTCAGCAAGAACGACAATCGCCTGATTGAGGGAAGCGATTTCCGTGGTTCTCCCGGCTTTGATGTCCTGAAGCATGCTGCAGGTGTTTTCGGCGGTCTGTTCCAACACGGTTCGAAGGCGCGCTTCAAAGGTCGGTTCGTCGGGCAACACCACCCGTTCCATGGCGGCGACTTGGCTGGCCTCACGGTGGACCATCATGCACGCGTTGAACAAATCGCTTCGGAGCAATTCACCGTTGGTTAACCCGGCCAGCGCAGCGATGGGGTTGATGGCGAGGTTGAGCACGACCTTTTCCCAAATCAACGCCGCGGCATCGTCGTGAAGCCAGGGGTTCAGGCCGGCCTCGGTGAACACCTCGACCAACGTCTCCAGTTGAGCCTCTGATGGGCCGAGCGGGGGCAGGGAAAGCCCGATGCCACCAAAACCTGCCCAAACAACACCGTCACCAACAAGGTAGGCCCCGTGCGTGGTGCTCGCAGCGAGGACAGCGTTTGGTCCAAAGGTCCGAGTCAGCGTCTCCACGTGACCAAGTCCGTTGCACAACGCCAAGACCAAACCGCCAGGTTTCAGGAAGGTCGTCGCCGTTTGTGCCAGTTCGGGGAGGGCGTACGATTTGCAGGCGAAGATCACGACGTCAGAGCCACGGACGAGACCGTCATCCACGGCAAGTTCCTCGCAGGAGAACATGAAACGCTCCGGACCAAGATTCAGGGTGGCGTGCCCGGAAATTTGGAGGCCCTGAACCATCTGAACCGCTCCGCGCTCTCCGCGCACGTGAAGATGGAGTTCAGCGCTGGTGGCCGCTAACGCACCGGCGACCACCGTCCCGATTGAGCCCACGCCAAGAACCGAAATTCGAATGGTCATCACCTCACTGATAACTCGAAAGGTGGAGCACCACCGAGCCCGCCTCAAACGATAGCCACATGGTGGCCAGCGGGGCGTTGGGTGGCGTCAGTTCGAAGACGGTGTCGCCCGGTGAAAGCGAGTTCCCGTCCCAATTGTGCTCCCAATCGTCGTCAAAACTCCCGCCACGGTCCAAGCGGAAAGGAACGCTGCTGTTGGTGGGATTGTGAAGCGTGAACGACGTCATGCCGTTGTTCAGCACCGTACCGTCGGAGGCGATGGCCCATGGCGAGGTCCAAAACCTGGACGTTGACCCCATCCACGACACCAACAGTTCGGGTCCGTCCTCGGCCACAAAAGATAGCGCCGGATAGGGATTGAACCCTGGTTTGCACAGGGTCATGTTGGCGCCCGGCGGCACCCTCAGCGTCAGGTTCTGTTCGTCCTCCACCATCGGGATTTCCCCCGATGAGCGGACTTGGAGGTCCCAAATCCACGGGCTGGGCCCGAGTGGACGAGCCGGGGTGCTCATGCTGGCGTTGATGGGGCAGTGGTCGGCTTCCATGCTCAATATATCGCCCCCACCGAGCAGAGCCTCCCACGAAACCCCTTCTTCTGCTTGGATGAGCCACCCATCTTCCGGCACATGGGCCACCAGCGGCCGGCGTGGCGGAAGCACCGGAGTGAAGGTGTCGTTGTTGAGCGTGATCGACGCCATGGATGCGTCAAAGACCAGCGGGTCCAGACCCTCAAGGCAAACCCTGTCGGGCACCTCATCGACGGTCGTGTTCAACCCATCTCCATCAACCAACGCCACGAGTTGGGTCTGGACCGAGGAACCGATGCCTTCTCCCACGCTGATGTTGAGTGAATCGGAACCGATGAGGTCCCCCGTGAGCGCCAAGCACCGGTGAACAAATGCACCCACCTCAACGTCGTACCAGCTCGTATCGGGGACGACCTCGAGGGCCGGTCGAACCGCTGCGGGAACCACCTCATAGCCCCCGTTCATTGACACCACGTAGCTGAGGTTCGCTCGGGTGGGTTGCGACGGCCCGTCCCACGTGAGGTTCATCCAGAAAAACGCCGTTCGCTGAGGTAGAAGGTCGGCGCCGCATCCGTCACCGTCAAGGGAATACGTGCTCTCACCGTCGCAATCCCATGATACCGTCCACCCTTGGCCGGGGTGTTGGAGGAAGGCGCCGATGGCGTACGGCTTGGACAGCGCCGAGGGGTTGGTCAGTCGCACCTCGGTGCTGGAGTGCCACGTGCCGTTATCCTGAAGCGTAGCGGCGACCGGGTCAATCAGTTCGTGCGTCAACGGGTCGTCCCATCTCGATTCATGGAGCACCGGCTGTGCAGCAGGCAGCAACAAAACACCCACGAGCAGCAAGAGGAACCCCATGCGCCCGTGGTCCTGCTCACTCAAGCCCGTGGTCTCATCAAGGATGAGCGGGATACGCAGGTCGGTCCCAAAGAAAAACAGCAGCGGAAGCAGCAGCGCAAAAACGAGGTACCAGAGGGAAAATTGTTCGAACACGCCAAAGATGTAAGCACAGAACAGCATCGTGACCAAAATCAGGCTTTGCGTGCTGGAACTTCGTCCGTCGAGCAGGCCCATTCGAGCGATCAAAAGCCGACCGCCCGGGAACGTCGGGATGGGGAGAATGGAAATCCATGCGAACAGCATGAGCATCCCGCCGGCGTGAACCCACGGGTGAGCCCAGAGCAGGCGAACGAAGGCATCATCTCCAACGAGTTGGGTGGAGAAGAGAGAGATGAACAGGGGCGGATTGGAGACCAGCGGCATGGCGCTTGACGCCAGATACTCGGGGGTCATCGTGAGGCCTGCAAGCATCATGACGGCGCCACTGACACCGAGGACGAGAGGCACGGACAACGCTGCAAAACCGAGGGAGGCTCGATGGGGCCACGGCCTGGCATCCATTCGGGGCATGGTTGGAATCAGCAACACCCCGAAGGGCCAGAACAGCCACGAGGAAGGGAAGAGCCCCAGTGCGTACAGGGCGATGGTGAAATCGGGGACCGGCATCAAATGGCCGCTGCGTACGCCGTAGCGAGCCGCGACGTTCCGTTGGACCTGGGAGGCCAGTGCCAACACCAAGAGCACGGGAAGGGTGTAGCCCAGAAGGGCATCGACAAAGGGGGAACCGTGGAACCAACCTGCATCAGGTCGGGCTTTTGACATCCAGTGATCGCCCGCCAGCGTCAACGTCAACAGCGAGAGCAACCAGAACACGAGGACGGTGTTGAACCGAGGAAACTGCCGCTCAGGCCTCGGAAAAACGGTGATAACCCAGGGCTCATCCTTGGTCAACTTGCCCATCCATCCCAAACGATCGAGGTGGCTGTTGAGACGGATGAGGTCCTGATGGATGTCATCCGTGGGCGATGAGACCGTCCAGGAAGGCCACCGTCCGCCGTTTTGTTGCAGAACGTCGACGTATTCGCTGAGGGTTGAGGCCAGCAAATCATGCTGAGACCATGGTTTCTTGTGGTGGGGCAAGCCGGACTCGATGGCTTCGGGTGAACGGTCCATGGCATGCCCTCCTGTCGTTGCGGTGCGGCCCATCCTCCATGAATCCCTCGTTGGGGCCACGTCGGTGCTCACTTGTTCTTGAATCGCTTCAATCGGAAGGTTTCTTCTCGCTCCATCTCTTCAAGTCGGAGTTGAATGAAGACTTTCGCTTCCTCAAGTTCGGGGATGACCTTGAACTCGAGCGCGTTGACACGACGCTTGGTCGCTTCGATTTCGGCGAGCAGGCGCTTCAAGGTGGCCTCCATTTCCGAGGCTTTGACGATCTTCTCGATGAGTTCGCTAAACGAATCGCTCGCTTCATCGATGTAGGGTGAAGAGCCAATGAAACCGATACCGCGCTCAGCAAAGGTGGATTTCAGGTTGCTTCCGCTGACGCTCGGCACCACCACACCCATGATGTTGCGACGCTCAACTTCGACCTCCGGATGGGCGGAGTTGGCAATGGCAGCGGCGCGAACGGCCAGACCGCCCTCGATGGCGTTGGCCAAATCGATGCGTGTCTTGGCCAGGCGGTAGGCCGCCGTGAGATCGCGCTTGGCTTCAATCATCTCAGAAAGCAAGGTTCGGAACTCGTGAAACAGACCGTCCCGCTTCATCTTGAGTAACTTGTACCCGTTCTTGGTCTGCTTGATGCGACCTTTCAACTTGATGAGTTCGCTACGGGTTGGTTTGATGTCCAATGCCATGCTTTCTCACCTCCTTGTTTCGGTTTGCGGGCACGCTCAAGCGCGGTTTTCTGGGTGGTACTTCTTGATGAGTTCTTCATCGAGACGCACGAGGTACTTCGTGTCGATGCTGGCCATGAGTTCCCAACACAGGTTGAGCGTTTCATCGATGGTTCGGTCTTCATCACGGGATTGACGAAGGAACTTGTCCTCAAACACGCCGGAGAAGTCAAGCAGTTGCTTATCACGCTCGTTGAGAGCGTCCTCACCAACGATGGCCACCAGACCACGGAGTTCACGACCTTGAGCGTAGGCAGCGTACATTTGGTCGCTGACCTTCTTGTGGTCGTCGCGGGTCGTTTTCTCACCGATACAGGAACCCATCAGTCGAGATAGCGATGGCAGCACGTTGATGGGCGGGTAGATGCCCTGCTGGTGCAACTCACGGCTGATCACAATCTGACCTTCGGTGATGTAGCCGGACAAGTCAGGAATGGGGTGCGTGATGTCATCACCGGGCATGGTGAGAATCGGGAACTGGGTGATCGACCCCTTCTTGCCCTTCACGATGCCTGCACGCTCGTAGAGCATGGCCAAGTCCGTGTACATGTACCCGGGGTAGCCACGTCGTCCTGGAACTTCTTCACGAGCTGCACCGATTTGACGCAGTGCGTCGCAGTAGTTGGTCATGTCCGTGTAGATGACGAG
>MDTE01167680.1_pt1 | contig 16290 bp, 17 predicted proteins | sample 811231 | NCBI WGS metagenome assembly MDTE01 (sample SAMN05326651, study PRJNA326480) | marine metagenome | isolation source: seawater | place: Indian Ocean: Red Sea | collected 2010
CTTTCTTTTTTTCATCATTTAATTATTAATGCTTTTTTGTTAGAACTTGAAGCATAAATTATGGATTTAAAAAAATACATTAGATCTATTCCTGATTATCCTAAAAAGGGAATTTTATTTAGAGACATAACCACTTTGATAAAAGATGCTGATGCGTTCAAGTATACTAATGATAGAATTATAGAAATATCCACAAAAATTGATTTTGATAAAGTTGCTGCAATTGAGTCTAGAGGTTTTGTTTTTGCATCTACAGTTTCTTATGTATTGAATAAACCTTTCATTCTTTTGAGAAAAAAAAATAAACTTCCTGCCCCAACTCATTCAATTGATTTTGAGCTTGAGTATGGAAAAGCTACCATTGAAGTCCATAAGGATTCGATACAAAAAAATGAGAGTATTTTAATTATAGATGATTTGATAGCAACGGGCGGTACTGCAGAAGCGGCAGCTAAATTAGTTGAAGTTTCCGGTGGAAAGGTTGCTGGTTTTATTTTTGTTATTAATCTTTTCGATTTACCTGGTAATAATCTTTTAAAAAATAAAGGATATTTGACGAAAAGCTTAGTTGAATTTCCAGGTCATTAAATTTCCTTATTCTTCCAAGTTGATGGCGTAAGCTCATTGTTTATTTCTATGTTTATATTGTAATCGAAAGGCCGAGTTCCTCTTTTTTTAATATAATCGAATGTTTTTTTAATTCCTTCTCTTAGATTAACTTTAGTTTTATAATTTAATAATGATCTTGCTTTATCCGCTGAACAAGTAGCATGTTTTACTTCTTTCGGTCTATTTTTTTTATATATTGGATTTAAATTTACTCCTGTTACATTTGAGCAAATCTCCGAAATTTTATTAATTGTAACAAACTCTTCATCTGGTCCAATATTTATTATTTCTTTATTTAAATTTTTTTGATCAAGCATAGGAATTAAACAGCTCAAACAATCATCAATATAAGAAAAACATCTAGTTTGGTTTCCATCACCGTAAATTATTGGTGCCTTTCCTTGTAGCATTCTATTAATCATAATTGAAACAACATTTCGAAAAGGATCATCATATTTTTGTCTCGGTCCAATAATGTTATGAGGTACCGCAATTACCCATTCAACTCCATTTAATTCACAAATATTTTTTAAAACTTCTTCTGCAGCAACCTTTGAAATTGCGTAAGGATCTACAGGTCTAACTGCCATTGACTCATTAAAAGGAGCTTTTTGATCGCCATATCGTGCCATTGATGAACAAAAAATTATTCTTTTTACTTTTTCGTTTACAGCTGCAGAAAAAATTGAAACTGAAGCTAAGTAATTATTTTTAGTAATTTCATAGGGTGAAAAAACAGAAAGACCTTCGTGTGCAGTTGCAGCACAATGATAAACTACATCCACGTTTTTCATTATAGATTGAACCTTTTTAAAATCACAACAATCAATATTATTAAAGGTAATATTTTTGGGAACATTGTCCTCATAACCTCCAATCATGTTATCTATACCAATAACTTTATGGCCTAATTCAACTAATTTTTCAGCTAAATGAGAACCCAAAAAACCTGCAACACCAGTGATTAAAATTTTTTTACTTTTTAAAGACATAAAGTTTTTATATATAAAATAATTTTTTTATCAATTAGTTTGATGATTAACTTCAATTCTTAAAAAATTTAATATTTATGAATTGTTGGATACATTCTGAAAGAATAAGGTATTTTAATTGGATTAAATAAAAGATTTGTATAATTTGATAGAAAAAAACTACCTAATCTAGCGTAGGAAAGACATTTCTTATTCTTAAACTTTGAAAACCAAAATGAAACAAATCTTTCAGATAAAAATGATGGCAATCTTATATTATAATCATTTAAAAGGTTTTCATTTTTACAATATTCAAAACATTTTTCCATCCACGGAAAAACTTTTTTGCAATATTCGATAAAGAATTTCTTTTTAGTAATGAACATATTTAAGGGATATAAAGTATTAGAATTACAGTGATTAATAAAATTTTCTTTAATATCTTTTTCTAAAAAAGACATGCTGTGTTCTAGAACTTTATTTTTATGAACATCGTAAAAATCTTCAAATAAATTTTTATTACTGTAAATTATTGGTTGAACTAAAATAACATCAGAATTCTTAAAAATATTATTTTCCAATTTTAATAAATTATCAAACAAACTTTGTTTAGAATTTTTTTGTTTCGTTTCAAAGAGATCATTAAGCCAAAATTTTCTATAATGGCAAAAACCAATCCAATCATTATCTTCAAATTCATCTAAACAGTTTTTCCAGACCCAATAAATACCAGTATGTTCTCCGTAATAATTGTTAAACTCTAAAATATTATTTCCACTATTCTCATTGAGCCAATGACTAGGAAAGCTATTTTTTCCAACTCCGAGTGGTGTTATATATGAAGGCATATTATCTAGAATTTTTCTGTAAATAGTTGATGTGCAATAAATTTTTAGTTTCATCTTAATAACTTAATTAATTTAATCAAATTTTGGTCTATACCATGATTTATTATTTATCAGCGCGTGATAAAATCCAGATAATCTTAAGTAATTAACTTTAAATCTAAATTTATTTATAAAAAAATATATTAAGCATTTAAATAAAGATTTTACAAAATTTGGTAAACAAGAAAATATTGCATTAATTAAACCATAATGTTTTTTTCTGAAGTAAAGTTTAGACCAGCTCCAATGCCAATTTCTTGAAAACTCTATTTCCTTAAAAAACTTATCGCTGACAGCTTTGCCGCCAAAATGAGAAATTAAAGATTTGCTACAAACATAAATATTTTCTTTCTTATTTTTCATTCTTAAACACAAGTCATCATTTTCTAAATAAAGAAAAAATTTTTCATCAAAAAAATTATTATCAAATTTTAATTTATCTAGAATCATTGCATATCCATCAACTCTATCCACTTCTATTAAATCCTTTTGATTTTGTTCTTTCTTTGAAAATATCTTATAATTTAGAAATTCTTTGTTATCGCTTATTGGGCTTAGGATGGCAAAATTCAAATTTTGTGAACTGTTAAAAATTTCTTTTAAGGTATCTTTGTGTAATTCTGTGTCTGGATTTAAAATCATAACATATCTTGTAGAAGTTTTTGCTATTCCTAAATTGTTAGCCGCCCCCATTCCGAGGTTTTTTCCTGTCAAAAAACATTTAACATTTTTATATCTTTTTTCTATATTATTTATAAATTCCTTATCATTTGAATTTTCAATAATAATTTTATTTACCTCTGGATCAATTGATTTTAAACAATTATCAATAACATTTTGACTTTTTATCGTTACTATTACTATAGTTAAGTTATCTTTATTTATTTGCATCAAAAAAATGCCTTCATTATTTTAGAAAGTATACTTTCATTTATAAATAATATAAATGAGTCAAAATGAAAAGGTTTATTGTAACTGGTGGATATGGTTTTATTGGAAGTAATTTAATAAAGCTTCTAATAGAAAAAAACTATAAGATATTAAATATAGATAAGTTGTCTTATGCAGCACAAAAATATTCTTTGAAGGATATTAGTAAAAAAAACTATTCATTCAAAAAACTTGATATTAACAATAAGAATGAACTCGTTAAAATTTTCAAAAAATTTAAGCCACATGGAATTTTCAATTTAGCTGCTGATACCCACGTGGATAGATCTATAGATAATTCTTTTAATTTTATAAAAAATAATATTTTTGGTGTTTACAATCTTTTAGAAGCAATAAAAAATTATAAATATAAAGTTAGATTAGTACATATTTCAACTGACGAAGTTTATGGTGATATTTCTGGTTCAAAAAGATCTGATGAAAATTTTCCTTACATTCCAAGTTCCCCTTATTCTGCATCCAAAGCTTCGGCTGATCACCTTGTGAATTCTTATGTAAGAACTCATAAAGTTGATGCTGTAATTTCAAATTGTTCAAATAATTACGGTCCTAGACAATTCCCAGAAAAACTAGTTCCAAAAATGATTTTTAATATTTTAAATAATAGACCTCTTCCAGTATATGCGAAGGGTAAAAATTCAAGAGAATGGATTTATGTGGATGATCATTGCGAAGCATTAATAAAGTTATTTTTTAAAGGAAAGTCAGGATTAAAATATAATATTGGTTCAAATATCAATTGTAGTAACTTAAAATTAATTAAATTGATTCTTAAAACTTTTAGAGATAAAAAAATTTTAATAGGCAACAAAGTTAAAATAAAATTTGTAAAAGATAGACCTGGGCATGATTTTAGATACGCATTAAATAGTAATAGGCTAAGAAAAGAATTAAAGTGGTATCCTAAAACAAACTTAAAAAAAGGTATTTCTAAAACAATCGATTGGTATATTGGTAACGAAAAGTTTTTCAGAAATATTTCAACAAAACTTTTTGTAAATAGATTAGGAAAAAAATGATTAAAAAAGGAATTATATTAGCAGGAGGCCACGGTAAGCGGATGAGTCCATTGACAAAGGCAGTAAACAAACAATTGCTTCCAATTTACGATAAGCCATTAATTTTTTATCCAATCTCAATATTAATGCTTGCTGGAATAAAAGATATCTTAATAATTGTAAATAAGGGACAGTTACCTCAATTTGAAAAAATATTAGGTAATGGAGAGAGGTTTGGAATAAAGATAAAATATAAAGAGCAAACAACACCTAAAGGTTTACCAGACGCATTTATTTTAGGAGAAAAATTTATTGGAAAAGAAAATGTAGCATTGATACTAGGTGATAATTTTTTTTACGGTCAAAGCCTTACTAATATGTTGAAAAGATGTGTTAAATTAAAAAGCGGATGTAAAATTTTACTACATCCAGTAAGTAAACCTGAGCTTTTCGGAATTGCAACAATAAAAAAAAACAAGATCTTGTCATTAAAAGAAAAGCCTAAAAATTCAAAATCAAATTTGGCAGTTACTGGGTTATACTTTTTTGATAATAAAGTAATTAATTTCAGTAAATCTCTTAGACCGTCGTCAAGAAATGAGTTGGAAATTATAGATTTGCTTAAAATGTACAAGAAAAAAAATAAAATTACAGCAGAATTTTTAGGAAGAGGTGGGGCTTGGCTAGATACTGGCTCTATAGATAATTTTTATAATACCTCATCATTTGTATCAACATTAGAAAATAGACAAGGTTTTAAAATTGCTTGTTTAGAAGAGATCGCTTTAAATCTTAATTGGATTTCTTATCAAGATGTAAGAAATGCAATAAATTTTTATGGTAATTGTCAATATTCAACTTATTTAAAAAATCTTATCAACTAAAATGCTTAAAAAAATTGTAATTACCGGAGGTGATGGACGTTTCTCGAATGAACTAAAAAAAATTAAAAATGTAAATTACGATTTGATATTTAGAAATAAAAAACAACTTAACATTTTATCTCAAACGTCAATAGAAAAAAATTTTAATAGATTTAAACCAAAATATGTTTTTCATTTAGCAGGATTATCTAGACCAATGTCTATTCATGATAAAGATATAAATAAAAGTATTGATTTAAATATAATTGGAACTGCTAATCTCGTTAAAATGTGTAGCAAAAAAAAGATTAAATTAATTTTTTTCTCTACAAGCTACGTTTACCCAGGTACAAAAGGTAATTATAAAGAAACAGATCCTTTATTGCCTTGGAATAATTATGGTTGGTCTAAATTAGGCGCAGAGTCAGCAGTCCAAATGTATAAAAATTCACTTATATTAAGAGTTTGTATGACTGAAAAACCATTTGTCCATAAGTATGCTTTTGATAATGTAAAATCTAATTTTATTTTTCATGAAGAAATTCTTGAGATTTTGTTTAAGTTGATTGAAAAAAAAGGAGTAATTAATTTAGGCGGAAAGCCGCAATCAATATTTAAATTTGCTTATAAATATAACAAGAATATTAAAAAGGCAAAATCTAAGGGTGAATTACCGTTAAAAATGGACATGGACCTAAAGAAATTAAAGAAGATTTTAAAAAAATGAAAATTATTAAAACTAAATTTGCAGGTCTTTTTATTGTTAAGCAAAAAAATAATATTGATCAGAGAGGCAGTTTAAGAGAAACATTTAATGAAAAAGTTTTAAAAAAAAAAAATTTTGTGTTTGAATATTGTACTACATCTAAAAGAGGTTCTTTAAGAGGGTTTCATTTTCAATATAAATTTCAACAAGCTAAATATGTAAGCGTTTTAAAAGGAAAAATACTTGATTGTGTAATTGATTTGAGAAAAAATTCAAAAACTTTTGGAAAGATTTTTAAAATCATTTTATCTGATAAAAACTGTATGAGCTTATATATTCCAAGAGGCTTTGCACATGCTTATTATAGTTTCGAAGGATTAAACACAATCTATTATAAACTAGATAATTTCTACTTTCCAAAATACGAAAGTGGAATTAATTTAATGGATAAAAATATAAAAATTAATTGGCCAAGAAAAAAGTTTTTCGTTTCAAAAAAAGATAAAAATTTAATGAGCTTCCAAGATTTTTGTAAGATTTATAAATCTTTATAATCAGCAATATCCTTTACTATTATTGGCACTTCATAAACATTATAATTTTTATTAAACCAATATGATAAAAATCTTTCAGCTAAGAAACCATAAATTCTTTTCTTTCCATAACCTTCTAAATTTTCAAAACCAAAAAGATTTTCACATTTTTGAAGCCATGGAAAAATAACATTATAGTATTTTAATAAAATATTTTTTTTGCAAATAAACATATTATGTTGATTAAAAGAGGTATTATTATTAACAAAATGTCTAAAATCGTTTCTGTTTTCTTCATCTAAAAGCTCAATAGCTTTATCTAAATTTCCTTTACCATGAAATAAATCAAATTGAAATTTCAACGTTCTTTTATTTTTAAAAAATAAAAATTTTGGATTAGACACAAAAGTAAAAAAATGATTTTTAATAATTTTGGAAAATTTAAAGTTTACTACAGAATATTTATTTCCCAATATACAATCGAATTTTTCTAAGTTTTTATCAATTTTTGTTAAAAGATGATTTTGAAAATCGTTGAATTTAGTATTAATTGATAATCTTTCTCTTAAAAAAAATTTTCTATATTGACAAAAACCTATCCAATTTGATTTTATTTTAGGTAAATAATTTTTCCATAACCAATAATGAAAAGTATACTCACCATAAAATTCATTTTTATTAGATATATTATCTTGAGTGTTATCTCTTAAAAATTCTTTAGATGAAATATTTTTACCTAAACCAACTGGGATAAAATCCAATTTTTTTATAAAATCGAGATCATTGTTTCTTAATGTTAAACAATACATCTCTATTTTTTCCATAATAAAATTTCTATTGTTTATTTTTTTTCAATCTTATGACAATTAATGAAATTACTATTAACATTGCTACTGATATTAATAATAAATATATTTTTTTCTTTTTAATGAATAAGTAATCGCCCCTAGTATATTTGTCTAATATCTTAATCCTATTTTTTTGAATAAGATTTTTTGGAAGAATTTCATAATTCTCAACCGATGAGTAGTCACCCTTTACTAAAAGTTCTTTATTACTTATAACGTCAACAATTGTAAAATTTGCCTTAGGTTTTCCATCGCCCATACCAACTGAGTAAGCAAAAATATCTCCTATTTTATCAAGCCACAAGATATTGTTAATATTTTGTTTACCATATGAGCGTTCATCTGTAAGATCTCTAAAATATTGTCGCCTAGAGTTGCCAGAAAAAATAAAATCAACCTTCTTATTTAAGTAAGGAAATATTTCCTCAAAATAATAACTTTTATCATGCTGCATAGGTTTTGCACTTATTAGAGTATCGTCCCATATTCTGTGATGTGTTAATAGTATAACCGGGCCACTATTAAAATTTTTTTGTAACAAATCTTTTAAATTTTTTTTTATATTTTGGATACTATCTGATGAATTAATCAAAATAAATTTTACATTTTCTCTTTCGATTTCTTTATAAAAATACCCTACGTTTTTCAGATATTTTTCTTTTGATTTTTTTAGTTCATGATTTCCTGGCGAAAAGAAAAGTTGAGCATTAATTGAGTCTTTAAATTTTTGTACCGTTTCTTTATTTTGTAGATTAGAATCGCCTAATATAAATACAAATTCTGGTTTATGACTATTTATTTTGGCTATGAACTTATTTAATTCTACCTCTTTATCAATAATTGGATAAAGATGACCAGTTACAATAAATCTATTTTTAATTTTACTTGAATATGCTGTTTGAGTTGAAAATATATTAACTACTATAAAAAAAACTGTAATTAAAATATTTTTTATCATTTTATATATGTTTTTATAAATAATTTGTTAACCGAAGAGTTTATTTTTTCTCCATTTACTTTTATCTGTGAATTTTCTTCAGCTATATAGCTCTTGTCTACATCCTGAATAATTATATTATTTATATATATAAAACCTGGTCCATACTCGGGTTTTTTCTGATATGCAGCCACTCCAATATTGCTATCAGTTACATTTATATTTTTGATTTTAAGTTCGGATAAGTCTTTGCTAGCTACACCAATATTGGTTTTAACAAGTTTAATATCATCTATTTGAATATTGCTTTTCTCTCCAACACTTATTCCTTTATCGTTTGCCTTTTCAATAAGCGCTTTTGTAATTGTAACATTACTTCCTGAAAAATCTAAACCATCGTTACCAACATCTTCAATTGCAATGTTTTCAATTATTCCATCTGAAAAATCAAAATCAATAGCATCATATAAAATATTTTTCATTGATAAATTTTTAAGATAAAATTTTGATGATATAATGTTTAAGAAATCATCACCATTTAAGTTTCCAACAAACTTACAATCTTCAATTTTTACCTCAGACTGATAAAAATTGATGGCCCCTAACAAACCTTCACCTGTTTCAATTAGTGGAGCTCCTAGGTTTTTAAAAATAGTATTTTTGATTGTAGATTTTGAGTTAGCATTAATAACCGAGAGTCCATTTCCATAATTAATTTTATTTTTATTTTGATCAGATCTATAATTAGCTATTGAACCCTGAAAATTTGACCGAAAAATTATTGGGTTTTTTTTTTGACCTAGCATATTAAAAGGTGAAAAAGAAATTATTTGCCCATTACCAGATAATATAATTTCAGATCCTGGCTTAACAAAAATTGAAAATCCATCAGGAAAAATTAAGCGGCTATTTATTATTGTCTTGCCTTCTTTAAAATATATTCTTTTATTGTCTAAATCTAAATCTAAGTAAGAAACATTTTTTAAGCTATCTATGTCTAATCTATCTTTAATTTTACTATTTGCAGGTAATGTTTGATAAAATCTTGAAATAACAGCTTCTTTGGTTTCTCTTTGACCCAAAATTTTAAACAAAATTTTATTATTCTCACTTATTGATTTACTCATATTCTGATAATAAATTTCACATTTTTTTAATGTACGTATTTCCCTTTTTTCTGAGGATTCAAAAGAAATCTCACTTTTAAAGTCAATTTTTTCAATATTTCCTTTACATGGAATTTTTAAAATAAAATTTTTTATTGGTTTGTTGTGCTCTTTACCGCTAATAATCTTTTTTTCTTTAAAAATTATTTCATTTTGGTTTTGAAATTTTATTCCTTTTATTTCAACTGGTAAACGTTGTGTATTTTGAATTGATATCAAAATTTCATTGTCAACGTAATCATTAAAATACGCATTAATTCCTTGAATTGGTTTGACTGTTTTATTTATCACATCTCTCACATTATTAAGATATTGCTCAGAAAAAACATCAGAAGTAGGAAAATTAAAGTTCAGAAGTCTTTTAATTTTATTAAATTCTTTTTCATTTTCTAAAATTATTTTTTTTAAAAAGTTATCTTCACTTAAGCGAGATAATTCGGATAAGTAACTTTCGTAGAAATTTTTATCTTTATATAATAAATTTATGAATTCTTTCTGATCAAGTAAATCAGCTAACTCGTTTTCATTATATATCCACCATATATCTGTTTTGCCAAAATTTTTGTTAATATGCACTTCCCTTCCTATAGGTTCTAATAATGATGTTATGGGATTGTAATAAAATTTTATATCTCGCCAATCGAATTCTTTGGCTCCAAATAAAGCCTTGATTGCCATTAGTTTTGCTAGTTGACTTACGTCAAATGCTTCATTTACACTTATTTTTTCATTTCTAAAATTTTCAAAAAGTTTAATTGCATTTTTTAAATATAATTCTTGCTCAGTTCCAATTTTTGTATCTTGAAACTGAACAGGTTTAATTTTTGCTCTCCAAAAAGAGTCATCTAAAACATTTACAGTCAAATTATTTAAATTATTGGCTTCTTTAATCCATAAATTTTTATCTAAGCCGATAATCGGGCCCTCTCTTCTGTTATTATTCTCTATTAATTGTTTAGAGTGTTGCTCTTCTAAAAAATAGATGCCAAGATCGTTACCATTTACTTGAGTTTCTATAAATCTAGTTCGATGTGAAATTAAATTCTCCTTTTTTAAAGCTTTCATAAATAACCACTCGTAAACGAAATCTCTAGTTTTTGGTTGTTGTATTGAAAATCTTTTTATTCCATCTATAGATTTGTCATCTAATAATTTGATTTTAAAAGACCATTTATTTGGATGTTTCCAGTGCTCACTATGTACACCTTTTAATTTTATTTCGATCTTGTATTTCTCTTCGTTCAAATTCATATTAGCTGGTACCCATTTATGAATATCTTCAGACGCCCTATTGGATTTTATACTTTCAGAGCGACTAGATAAAATTTTTAAATAATTTTTATAATTTATATCTATAATCAACTTTTCATTAGGATTACTAAAAATTGAGTAAATTCTATTAGAGAAAGTATTAATTGTTTCTTTGGAAAAATTTTTAAACTTGACTGTATAGTCAAATCTTTCAGTCCAAATCCCTAATAGAAAAATTAATATTATTAAAAAAAAATTTATAAATATCTTTTTTTTAAAGTTTATTTTTTCATTAATTTTTTTTTTATTAACGTATTTCATTTTCTATATGCCAGTCACAGCTCTTATTGAGTTTACGTATTTTGAATTTCTACTAGCTCTAATAGGTATTGATCCAATAAGATGGTCTAATTCTCCTCTCTCACTTCTATCAAATTTTAATTCCATAACTAAAATTCTTTGTGTAAAAGTATCTTTTTTTAAGTTAGGGGTGTTATAACATCTTTGATCAAAAACATAATGTCCTTTATCTAAAGTTATTCTAACTTTTCCATTATAGCTTCTAAAATAATTACGTGAATATTGATTTATAATTTTTGGTATAGAATAATTCCGAAAGAAAATCTTTTTATTTAATGGCAAACTAGATTCAATTTTAAGAATTAAATCTTTCCAATTATTGTTTTTATTGAGACAGAATTTATTAATTTTATATCTTTCTTTCCAGCCGTATAAATTTCTTTTAAATTTTATTTCTAAATTTCCATTTTCAGAATTTTTAATATCTCCATACCATCTATACCTAATTTTTATTCTCGAACTATCTCCAAAAATGTTTGACTTATAAGAATCGTAAGAAATCGTATCAAAATAGATATTATTTACAGTTCTATTTTCATACTCTTCACGAAAATTAAACTCATTTAATTTGAGCCAATTTAGAACTGAATAATAATTATGCTCATAAGTTATAAATTTAATTTCGTATCTGCTATTTTTTGGTACAGTTAAAAACATACTACATTGCTAAATACTAGGCGCTTGATTTTGATCAAGATAGCTGACCGAAATAGCTGGGTAATTTTTTTTTAAACTGTTAATAATTTTTTCTAAAACTTCAATATCTGTAACATTTAATTGATAAGTGATATCTAAAAAATTTTCTCTTAAGTCAAGTCTTCTAAGGTCGTACCTTAGAACCTCTGATCCTATAATTTTATTAATACTTTTTATTATATTATCTTTTTCTTTTTCTGATTTAATTTTATACTCTAAAGTTAAAAACATATTTTTTTCTATTTTAACAAAGTTCTTATTTTTCATAAAAGACATAATAACCATTATAAAAATTACTGCTACAACGGTAGGAGCTGTTTGATTAGCCCCAAGTCCTAAACCTGCTGCAATACAAATAAACAAATATGCAAGTTCCTCTGGCTCTTTAATAGGAGTTCTGAACCTCACTATTGATAGTGCACCAACTAAACCTAAAGATAAAGCAAGTGAAGATTTGACTATTGAGATTACTAAAACTGTTGTTAGAAGCACAAAGGGAAAAATATTTCCAAACTCATCTCTATTATTAAGAGTTGATGAAAATTTTTTATAATGCATCTTCAAAAAAAAAGATATAATTGCGCCGACTATTAAATTAATTATTAATGATCCAATTGAAAAAGGCACTTCATTTGCCCCAATGCTTTCTCTAAGAAAATTTAAATTTTCAATCATAAGGTGACCTGGATAACTTATACATTTTTTTATTTGAACCCAAAACTATATTCTTGATAGTTTTTATATATTTAGACAAATGTTTTGAAGCTTTTTTTAAATATTTCTTTTAAAATTAGATTTTCTTGGTAGCGAGGGGCGGATTCGAACCGCCGACCCCAGGCTTATGAGTCCTGTGCTCTAACCAACTGAGCTACCTCGCCAACGGTTGTTTTATAATATATTTAAAAAACTAAATCATCAGTTTAGTTTTAACAAAAAAGCCTTTTATTTTATGATTTTAGAGTGTCAAAATGATGCCAAATACAGTAACTGCTGAAACAGCGGCTACACTAAGAGCTAAATTTCTATTTCTTTCCAATTTTTTTTCTTCATTAATTCTAGATAATAAATCAGTAAGCTTAACCTTACTCTGTTCTCTCATTTCGTCAGAACGATTAGGTGCATGAAATTGTGAACTCATAGGAATATTAAAACAAAAAAAACTTTAAATTTGAACTTGATATTGATGCAAAATGGGTTGCATTAACTGATTCGGCCCAAAATGATTAATCTTATGGTTATAATGGTTAAAAATTAATAAATCTAAGATTTTAAATGGTTTGAAATACCCTTTCGCATTTTTTCGATAATTTCATCTATATCTTTTTCTTGGCATACAAAAGGTGGAGCAATTATTAAAGCATCTCCTGTTGGTTTGATATTAACACCAGCATCATAACATTTTTTATAAACATCAAATCCTGCTTTGCCAGGTTTATCCCTCATTGAAATATCAACTCCGCCTAACAATCCGTAATTTCTAATACTTTCAACGCAGCTTAAATCTTTTAAAGAATGCAAACCATCTTGAAAATAATTTGACAATTTCTTTACCCTGTTAAATATATCCTCTTTTTCAAAAATCTTCTGTACTGCGATTGCAGCAGATACTGCAACTGGAATCCCCGAATAAGTGTAGCCATGAAATAATTCTACTGCTCCATCTGGTGATGCATCCATTACAGCATTATAAATTTTTTCTCTAACTGCAACTACACCCATTGGAACAATTCCATTTGTTGTAGCTTTAGCCATTGTTATTATGTCAGGAGTTACTCCAAATTCTTGTGCGGCAAAGGCAGAACCAGTTCTTCCCCATCCTGTAACTACTTCATCAAAGATTAATAAAATTCCATACTTATCACAAATTTTCCTTAAATTTTGTAAATAGTTTTTAGGGGGAATCAAAGTACCTGTTGAACCCGCAATAGGTTCAACTATACAAGCAGCAATATTTTCACCTCCTAATTTCTTGGCGAGCACTTCTAAATCTTCAGCTAACTCAGAGCCAGTATCAGGTTGTCCTTTTATAAATTTATGATCCGGTAAAAAAGTATGCCGCATATGTTCAACACCTGGCATTAAAATATTTTTAAATTCTTTTGAATTATTTGGTATGCCTCCAACTGTAAGAGCGCCAATATTCATTCCATGATATCCTCTTTCTCTTCCAACAAATTTAAATCTGTTTTCTTGGCCAATTGATCTAAAATATGCTACAGAAATTTTAATAGCTGTTTCAACTGCAGTTGATCCGCATATCGTGTAAAAAATTCTATTCAGATCTTCTGGAGTTTTTTGCGCTATCATAGTTGCGAGCTCAAAAGATCCGCCGTATCCTTGTTGAAAGGGCATTGTATAATCTAATTTTTCAAGCTGATTTTTAATAGCTTCAATTATATCTTTTCTTCCATGACCTAATGGGTTACAGTAAAGGCCTGAGCTCCCATCTATAAGAGATCTACCATCGTGAGTTTTAAGATAAATACCTTCAGCGCCAACTATAATTCGTGGGTTCTTTTTGAAATCTTTATTGGATGAAAATGGCATCCAATGTTCATTCAAAGAATTAGGCATATTGAAGGTATTAGAAGATTTCATTAAAATATATATATATTATATCAATTATAATAAAAATACTTATTTTAATGAAAAAAATCATTTTCAGACTTCTTCTAGTTATTTTAGTTTTTTCTGTTTTTTATTTAAGTTTTGGTTTATGGGGGATTATAGAGATAAACAAAAACAATAAATATTTATTTAAGAATAATGAAAATCTATTTTTTCATAAAAAATACTCAGATGAAATACATCATTTAAGAGATGCTAATAGATGGGGTGCGGTAAGAAACGAATATCTTTTTTCAATAATTAATAAAGAAGAGAGTCCAAAAAAAACTATTTTATTTCAAGGTGACTCGTGGATTGAAAGTATATCAGAGATAAAATCCTCAGAAAATTTACTAAAAGAGTATGCTGTGAAAAATAAATATAATATTTACAATGCTGGGGTTACCTCCTTTTCACCAAGTTTAATGAATAAACAGTTTCAGATTTTGAAAAAAGATTTTGATATTTCACCTGAAATATTAGTAGTTTATATAGATCAAACAGACATCGGTGATGAATTTTGCAGATATAAAAAAAAACAAAGTCTATAGTGATGACGGTAGACTATTAAAAATAGAAAGGGAAAAATTTTCAAGAGCAACTTACGATTACTCAAAACTCTACATTTACTCTGAATTAAATTTGGACACGAATATTATTAAAGTCTTAAAATTTCCTTATCAAAAGTTGATATATTTCTTAAAAAGAAATTATAATCAAATCAGCAATGTTTTTATTTACGGTTTTAAGAATAGAAATCAATATAAATGTGGATTTAAAGAGATAATGAAAGAATTGATAAATTACAATTCTTCAGCTGAAATTAATTTTAAAAAATCTTTAGTTGAATTTCTAGAATTTTTAAAGACAAATCAAAAACTTGAAAAGATACTCGTTGTTAGCTTTCCACACCGAAACCATTTAAATAGTAAATATAAAGTCAATGTATCTAAGTATATAAACGATGTATTGAATGAAAACTTTGATAAAAGGATTAATCATTATGATATGTCAATACTTGATTTAAATAAATATAATCCAAATAATCTTTACAAAAAAAATGATATTGCATCTCATTTAGATGATAAATTTCATTCTACAATATTTATAAAAAATATTTTATCTAAATTAGATAATATTAAGTAATGAAAAAATTAAAAAATTGGGACAATAAGACTTGGCTGTCTTCAAAAAATTATATTTCACAGTTCAATAAGTTTTTAAATAGAAAAGTTAGATTTAATAAAAATACAAAAATACTCGATATTGGCTGCGGTAGAGCAAATATAATAAGTACTTTGCAGAATAGGTATAAATTGCGAGAAAAACCAATAGGCCTAGATATTATGAAAAATAAAGGAATAAAAAAAAATATTATTTTTAAAAAGATAGATGGTTACCTTTATTTAAAAAGTAAAAATGAAAAATTTGACTTAATTTTATTGAAACAAACTATTCATTTTTTCTCATCTTCAAAGCTTAAAGCGCTATTAAATATTGCAAAGGAAAGATTGGAACACGGAGGAAAAATATTAATATTTTCTCTTAAAACCACGAATAATGAAATTCCTTGCTTTAAAAAAATGAGACAAAAACTTGATAGTAGCCTTAAGAGAGACGAAAAATTATTTAAGATAATCAAAAAAAGATTAAAAAGAACTAATGAGTCTTATTTCAATTTCAAAGTAAATATCTCAAAGCAAAAATATCTAAAGATGGTAAAATCAAGATATATATCTTGCTTACTTGATTTGAAGAATAATGAAATTTCAAAAGGTATCAGTGAACTAAAATCTAAATATAAATATCAAATAAAATTCACTGATACCTTAAAATGTATCAGCTATAGAAAATAATTATTTTCCAGGCTCTTTATATGATGAAGCCATTTTCTGAGCAGTTTTAGC
>MDTE01034633.1_pt1 | contig 16288 bp, 8 predicted proteins | sample 811231 | NCBI WGS metagenome assembly MDTE01 (sample SAMN05326651, study PRJNA326480) | marine metagenome | isolation source: seawater | place: Indian Ocean: Red Sea | collected 2010
CTGAGAGTTTTAGTGCTGCTGCCGGAGGTGGTGGAGGTCCTTTGTACTCCTCAGCTGAAACTGATGGTTCTAGTCAAAGAACAACAGATGCTATCGCTGGACCGTTTGATAAACTTAGAAGCGGAACTGCCGGCCATAGTAACTACTGGTCAATGCAAAGTGTCTCTACTGACGAAATGTTAGTTGGGGTAAAAGGTGGTGACTGGTATGATGGTGGTGTTTGGGTTGTAACTCATAGACATACTGTGAGTGCTGCTCATGGACCTACAAGTAACGCATGGAATAGTCAGTACAACGCTATTAATGAAATTAATAACGTACTTGGTACAACTCTGACTGCTAATGAAAAAGCTCAATTGAGAGTTTTAAGAGCATTTTTCTACTGGAGACTTATGGATATGTTTGGAGGTGTTAAGATTGTAACTGAATCTTCTGCAGATCCTGCACAGTCTACAAGAGCTCAAGTTTTTGATTTTGTAGAAAGTGAAATATTAGCTGCTTTAGGAACTACACGTGCTGATATCAAAGCTGGTACTATTGATTTATCTGGTAGTGATTTAAATACTACTGACAAAAAATATAGAATTAACCAGTATGGTGCAATGGGTTTACTCTCAAGAGTATATTTAAATGCTAAAGTTTATACATCTCCAGCTCCTTACACAGGAAACAATGGAACGGCGATGTGGACTGAAGCTGCAAATGCTGCTGATTGGGTAATTACAAATGGACCTTACATATTAGTAAATGATGCTAATTATTCACTTACTAACATTAGTAAGAGATTAGACCCTAGTTTAGGTGATCCTGATACAATTAGCGGAGTTCTAACTATTGGTGCTCCAAACAATCAAGATAATCCAGAGATTATTTGGTCAGTTGATTTTGAGAACGATGCTGGTAAAGGTGGAATGAACTTTGCTCAGATGAGTTTACACCAACCAAGTCAAAATACTTTCAACTTAGCTGCTCAACCATGGAATGGATACCAAACTATGGAAGACTTTTATAGAAGGTATGAAGCTGGTGATGCTCGTAGAGGATGGTTCCTTTCAGGTAACCAAAAAAGTTACACTGGAAAACAATTAGTTGATTGGGCTTATGATGATAAAGCTACACCTGAAGCTGTTGCTGCTGATGGAGAGGGTGTTCATGGTACTCTTGAACTAAATTATTCTCCTTACATCAACGAATTAGAGCCTGATTCTTGGAGACAGAGTGGTGTTAGAATGTTTAAATTTAGACATAAGCAATTCCAACAAAACTCAATGGATAACGATTTCCCAATTATTCGTTTAGCTGAAATGTATATGAATAGAGCTGAAGGTAGATCAATGGCTGCTGGTGATTGGAGCCAAGGTTTAGCTGATGTGAATCAAATCAGATCAAGAGCAAATGTTGCTCCATTTGCGACATTAGATGCGCAAAAATTTTCAGAGGAAAGTGGTAGAGAGTTTTATCAAGAATCACACAGAAGAACTAACTTAGTTCGTTGGGATAAATTTACTGAAGCTTGGTGGGAGAAAACTGGTGCCAAGGGTGGATCAGTTGGAGATGCGAATAAAAACTTATTCCCAATTCCACAAGCACAAATACAAGCTGCTAACGGTAGCCTAAGTCAAAACGCGGGATACTAATAGTTTAATTTGAATTTTTTTAAAGGGGTTGATTCTTATGAATCAACCCTTTTTTAATTTATATCTTAAATTGTGAGGTACTTTTTTTTGTCATATCTGCTATTATTGTTAGTTGGTTCCTGTAAAAAAGAGAACAAGCTTTTTGTTTTGCGAGATGATACTGGGATTAAATTTGAAAATACATTAGATTATACTGAGGATTTTAATCCCTACACCTATAGGAACTTTTATAATGGTGCTGGAGTTTCGGTTGGAGACATAAACAATGATGGTCTAATTGATATATATATTACTGGAAATATTGTTCCAAATAAATTATATCTAAATTTAGGAAATTTTAAATTTCGTGATATAACAAATCAAGCTGGTGTAGCTTGTGAAAATGTTTGGTCTACCGGTTCAGCATTAGTTGATATTAATGGAGATGGACTACTAGATATCTATGTTTGTAAATCTGGTAAGCCAAGTGGTAAGAAAAGACATAATGAACTATTTATTAACAATGGAGATTTAACCTTTTCTGAGAGATCCAAAGAATACGGTTTGGATTTTACAGGTTTATCTGTCCATGCATCTTTTTTTGACTTCGACAAAGATGGAGATTTAGATTGTTATTTATTGAGTAATTCCATAAGATCTGTGGGTGGATATGACTTGATTGAAGATCAAAGAAATATACCGAGTAAAGAGGGAAATAAATTTTTAGTAAATGAAAATGGATTTTTCGTAGATAAATCAGATGAGGTAGGAATTTATACATCAGAAATTGGTTTTGGTTTAGGTATTACTATATCTGACTTTAATGGCGACAGCTGGGATGATATTTATGTGTCTAATGATTTTTTTGAGAGAGATTATTTGTATTTAAATAACAAAAATGGAGGATTTAATGAAAAATTAGAGGAAAATTTCAAGTCAATTTCTATGGGATCTATGGGAGCTGACGTAGGAGATTTAAATAATGATTTATTACCTGATCTTTTTGTCACTGAGATGTTGCCAAAATCAATTGAACGAAAAAGAACCAAAACAATTTTTGAATCTTGGGATAAATATTCAAAAGCGCTCTCCAAAGGATATTTTCATCAGTTTCCAAGAAATACTTTACAGAGAAATATGGGAAAAGATGGTTTTTTTGAGGTTGGAAGATTATCTGGAATTTCTAGTACTGAATGGAGTTGGGCTTCTCTTTTTTTTGATGCAGACAATGATGGCCTCAAAGACATTTTTATTTCAAATGGTATTTATAAAGATTTACTTGATAGAGATTATTTAACATTTACAGCAAATGATGAAAAAATTAAAAGTATTGTAAATAATAAAACATTTTCAATTAAAGGTCTTATTGATTTAATGCCTTCAAAACCTGTTGTAAATCACATGTATAAAAATAAAGGTGATTTTAATTTCGAATTTGTATCTAATAATTGGGGTTTAGACCATGAAACTTTTAGTAATGGCAGTGCTTATGCAGATTTTGATAATGACGGAGACCTTGATCTTATAGTAAATAATGTGAATATGCCATTTTATATTTATGAAAACAATTTAGATACCTTAAAAAACAGAAGTTTAAAAATCAATTTACTTTCAGATTCTAAAAATACAAGAGCACTTGGTTCAAAAATTATAGCATATATTGATAAGAAACCAATAACTTATGATAATCACATTTCAAAGGGTTTTCAAAGCTCTATCAATGGACCAATTCATCTTGGTGTGGGAAATACAAAAATTATAGATTCAATTGAAATAACATGGCCTAATAGTTCAAAATCAATTATTAAAGGTCTCAATTCAAATCAAACTTATAATTATTCAGAGCCTTTAATTACAAAATCAGTTAAAGAAAATGAGAATTTGGAGGATGAAATAAAAAGATCAGATAAGATTATTAATTTTAATCATAAAGAAAATAAATTCATTGATTTTAATATTGATAGACTCATACCTGAAATGATTAGTAATGAAGGTCCTGCACTTTCACTATCAGATGTAAATAATGATGGGATAGATGATTTTTTTGTTGGAGGTGCAAAATTTCAAAATTCCAAAATATTTATTTCACATGACAACAAATATATAGTTGACTCTTTAGTATTTTCTAAAAATAGAAATTCTGAAGATGTTGCTTCAATTTTTTTCGATGCAGATGGTGACAGTGACAAAGATTTATATGTGTGTAGTGGTGGTAGAGCGTTTTCAAATAATGATATTGCATTAAAAGATAGGATATACATAAATGATGGTAAAGGTAATTTTAAGTATAATGATAATATTTTACCAAAAGATTTTTTTGTAAATAGTTCATCGGTAACACATTCAGATTTTAATAATGATGGTCTGCAAGATCTATTTGTTGGACAAAGAACAAAGACGAGAAATTATGGTTTACCTGGAAGTGGTTATTTAATGTATAATAGTTCTAATGATGGATATAAAATTCAAGATCAGGACGTTTTTTTAAACATTGGCATGATAACTGATGTTAAATCTGGTGATATTAATAATGATGGTTGGGATGATATTGTTGTTGTTGGTGAATGGATGAATATTAAAATTTTTATAAATAATAAAGGAGTATTTAAAGATGAAACCGATAAATACGGGGTTACTAACACCAGAGGTTTTTGGAAATCTGTAGATCTTGTTGATATAGATGATGATGGAGATGTCGATATTGTTGCAGGAAATCTTGGACAAAATTCATATTTTAAAAAGGGAGACAGAATGTATGTTAGTGATTTTGACAACAACGGTACAATAGAACAAATTATTTGTCACAAAATTGATAATAAGTTTTATCCAATTGTTGACAGAAATGAGTTGATCTCCCAATTACCATCCCTTAAAAAAAAGTTTGTAAGATTTGAAAATTATTCTAGCGCAACAATTAATGATCTTTTTGAAAATGAAAAACTAAATCAATCTTTAATATTTAATATTGATATTACTGAGTCTATAATTTTGTATAATGAGGATGGTATTTATAAAAAAGAGAACTTACCAATTGAGGCTCAATACACACCAATTTATTCAATTAAGATTAGTGACGTGGATAATGATAATGCTAAAGATATTTTTCTTGGCGGTAATCAATTTAATGTTAAGCCACAGTTTGGAAGACATGATGCATCAAAGGGTTTAATTATTTACGGTAAAAAAATTGGTAATAAATACTCATTTAAAAAAGTTAACACACTTGGAATTGATGGACAAATTCGTAATTTTGCAATTCTTGAAAAAAGAAAAAAGAAAATACTTGTTAGCGCTATTAATAACGGCAAATTAGAATTTAATGAGATTAATTAGTATTTGTATAATATTAGTTCTGATTCTTATAAATTGTGAGCAATCTGAATATAAAAAGTTGGTTAGAAATGAGCTGAAAAAAAATGTCAAAAACGATTCCCTTTTTTTAAACTTAAAGTTTGGGGAAAGAAATGAAGATTATCTTGATAAAATTTGGGAATTAAATAAAAAAGGAATAATAAGTCAAACAGACGGTGAGTATGGATCAGTTAGATATCCTTTAAAGTTGAATGAATTAGAAAAAAAAGTTGGTGATATAAATATGGACTTTTTCCCTCGCTTTAATGATAAAAAAAGACTTGATAAGTTGACTATTAAATTTTCTCATCAAGGTTGGGCTCCGTGGAATAAAGAATTATTTTCAGATAAATTGATAATCAAGGTGTTGGATACTATTAAAAAATGGTATAAGGGAAACGATTTTTTAGAGGCTCCCAATGATATTAATAATAAAAAATCAAGTATCTTTTATAAAATTGATGGAGATAGGCAATTCAAGGTCTATTTTATGGAGGATCATGAAGTAATTGCTGAAGTTGAAAAATTAAAGTAAATAATAATGGTAAATAAAATTTATTTTTTTTTGTTTTTAATTTTGATATCAGCTTGTTCAAAAACTGAAGAACAAAAATTATTTAAGTTGCTTGATCCCCAAGAATCAGGTATAAATTTTGAAAATAATCTTCCATTTGATGAAGATTTTAATGTATACAAGTACAGAAATTTTTATAACGGAGGTGGAGTTTCAATTGGAGACATTGACAACGACGGTTTATTGGATGTTTACATGACTAATAATTTAGGTCCAAATAAGTTATATAAAAACATAGGTAATATGACTTTTAAAGACATTTCTAAAGAGGCTGGGGTTGAAGGTGAAAAGGCTTGGTCTACTGGAGTGACTATGATAGACATAAATGCTGATGGATTTTTGGATATATATGTTTGTAATTCAGGAGATATAAAGGGAGATAATAAACAAAATGAGTTTTTTATCAATAATGGTGATGGAACTTTTACAGAAAAAGCTTCAGATTTCAATTTGGATGATTTGGGGTTTTCAACTCATTCTTCATTCTTCGATTACGACAAAGACGGTGATTTAGATGTATATCTTTTAAATAATTCTTATCAATCAATTGAATCTTTTAATCTGAAAAAAAACGAAAGACCTATTAGAGATATTTTAGGTGGCGATAAGTTATTGGAAAATATAGATGGAAAGTTTTTTGATGTTAGTGAGAAAGCTGGTATATATGGCAGTGTTATAGGTTTTGGACTTGGTGTAACCGTAGCTGATTTTAATAAAGATGGTTGGGAAGATATTTTTGTATCAAATGATTTTTTTGAAAGAGATTACTTATATATTAATAATAAGGACAAGACTTTTAGTGAAGTATTAACAGATCAAATTCAGTCAATTAGTGGCGCTTCAATGGGAGCAGACGCAGCTGATATAAACAATGACGGGTATAACGATTTGTTTGTAACTGAAATGCTTCCTTATGATTATGATAGATTAAAAACTGTTACAACATTTGAAGATTGGAATAAATATAGCTATAATGTCAAAAATGGATATTATCATCAATATACAAGAAATGTACTTCAACTCAATAATAGAAATGATAGTTTCAGTGAAATTGGAAGATTTAGTGGCGTTGAGGCATCAGACTGGAGTTGGGGTGCACTATTTTTTGACATGAATAATGATGGCTTAAAAGATCTATTCATTGCAAATGGAATATACAAGGATTTAACAAATCAGGATTATTTAAGATATATATCTAATGAGGAGGTAGTTAAATCGATTGTAACAAACAATAAAGTTAATTACAAAAAACTTGTTGATTTAATTCCATCTAATAAAGTTGAGAATCATGCCTACATTAACACCGGAAATTTAAATTTTAAAAGGGACAGCTCAACAGGACTTGAATTGCCAAGTTTCTCAAATGGTTCAGCATATGGAGATTTAGACAATGACGGTGATTTAGATTTAATTGTGAATAATGCAAATATGAAGTCTTTTGTTTATGAAAATCAAACAATGGATATTGGGTCGGGTAACTATTTAAAATTTATACTTAAAGGGACTGGCAAAAATATAGATGCAATTGGAACTCAAATTACTATTTATTCTGGTCAACAGACCTTCTATCTTGAGCATCAACCCGCAAGAGGATTTCAGTCAAGTATTGATTTTAGACCAAACTTTGGACTACCAAATAATAATCCTGTAAATATAGAAGTTTTGTGGCCCTCAGGTAAAAAAACATTTTTGAATGATATTATTCCAAATCAGACAATTAGTTTAAGTGAGAAGGATGCGTCATTTGATTCTTTAAAAGAAAAAAAATCTAAATCCCCGATTTTTAAAAAATCTAAAGTAATTAAATCAGTAAAACATGAAGAAAATACATTTGTTGATTTTCATAAAAATAGACTTATGTTTCATATGTGTAGTACAGAGGGACCGACTTCTTCAATTGCTGACATAGATAATGACGGTGATAAAGAAATATTTTTAGGTGGTTCTAAAGGTATTTCTGCTTCAATTTATAATCTTAGAACTGGAAAGAAAATAAAAAAAATGTCAATTTTTGAAGAGGCAAAAATTTCTGAAGATTCTGAAAGTATTTTTTTTGACGCTGATAATGACGGAGACCTTGATTTAATTGTAGGTAGTGGTGGTATTGAATTTTCTGATAACTCACCTGATTTTAGAGACCGATTGTACATTAATAATGGAAAAGGAAGTTACACTATTTCCAAATTTAATTTTGATGGATTAAATGTCAGCACTGGGGCTATTGCTGTTTCAGACGTAGACAAAGATGGAAACAAAGATTTTTTTATTGGAGAAAGATTGATTCCATCAAAATATGGTATGCCAGGTTCAGGCTTTTTATTTCTAAATGAAGGAAACGCAAATTTTGTGAATTCAACAGATAAAAATTTAATTGGAGCTAGAGATATTGGGATGATCACTGACGCAAAGTTTTTTGATTTAGACGACGATGGATATGATGAATTAATCATAGTTGGAGAATTTATGGGTATTGAAATTTTTAAAAATAACAAGGGGGTCTTAAAAAGAATTGAGAATAATAATCTTTCTGAAATTAAGGGGTGGTGGAGTAAACTAGAGGTTGGAGATTTTAATAATGACGGTTTAGTTGATTTAGTAGTTGCTAATCATGGAACTAATTCTCGTTTTAGAGCTTCAAATGATAAACCAATAAGTATATACATGAATGATTTTGACAATAATGGTAGGCTTGATCCAATTTTAACATTTAGAGCTGAAAATGGAAAAGATTATCCATATTCTTTAAGACACGATCTAATTAATCAAATGAGGGTTTTAACAAAAAAATTCCCTAATTATGAATCTTTTAAAAACTCAGATATTCAAAAAATATTTACTCCCGAATTAATAAGTAATAGTATTATAAAGTCTGTTAATGAGCTTGAAACGTCAATGTTTATAAATAAGGGAGAATTTAAATTTGAAAGGATTAAGTTACCAAAGGAAGTCCAGTTTTCTCCAACTATGGCAATCCTTCCATATGATTTTGATAAAGATGGTGATCTAGATGTTTTAATGGGGGGAAATTTATTTGGAGTTAAACCTGAAATGGGAAGGTATGATTCTACTTATGGAGTTTATATTGAAAACTTGGGTAATAATAAATTCAAATTCCATGAAGACGGTATGGGTTTTTTTATTAAAGGTGAAATTCGAGAAATTATAAACAATGAAAGTGAATTATATGTTATCAGAAATAACAAAGAATTAATTAAATATGAATTTTAATTTTTTTAAAGTACTTATTATATTAATTTTTTTTTCTAGTTGTAAAGAAAAAAGTGATGTAAATTTCAGTAACCTCTACAATAAAGTTGACTCAGTATATTCAGGTGTCAATTTTTCCAACGATCTAGTTGACAACAGTGAAATGAATATTGTGGAGTATTTATATTTTTACAATGGTGGAGGTGTTGCTTTGGGTGATATAAATAACGATGGTTTAGATGACATTTATTTGACTGCAAATCAAAAGCCAGATCAATTATATCTTAATCTAGGTGATTTAAAATTTAAAAATATTTCTAACAATTTAGGAATTGAAAATCAATCTTCTTGGTCAACTGGTGTATCTATGGCTGACGTTAATGGAGACGGATGGTTGGATATATATGTATCAAAAGTAGGTAAATTTAAAACACTAGATTCCCATAATTTATTGTACATAAATCAAAGAGATGGAACATTTAAAGAATTATCAAAAAAGTTTGGATTAGACTTCTCAGGTTTTTCAACTCAAGCTGCATTTTTTGATTATGATAGAGATGGTGATTTAGACATGTATTTATTAAATCACAATATTCACACCCCTAGAAATTACACTGATTCATCTAAAAGATTTGAGAATGACTCGTTAGCTGGGGATAAATTTTTTGAAAATAGATTAAATGAAAAAGAAGGAAGATTCGTTGATGTAACTGCTGATGTTGGTATTTTTAGTAGTTTTCTTGGATACGGATTGGCAATTACTACTGCTGATATAAATAATGATGGTTGGACTGATATCTATGTAGGAAATGATTTTCATGAAAACGATTATGTTTATATCAATCAAAAAAATAAAACATTCAAGGAATCAGGTCAAGAATATTTATCAAACAATTCACGTTTTACCATGGGAGTAGATATTGCAGATATGAATAATGACATGTTGTATGACATATTTACTCTAGATATGATGCCATTCTATAACGACGTTTTTTTGAAATCAGGAGGAGAGGATTCTGATCAAGTATATAAAATAAAAAATAGCTTTGGATATGGTGACCAGTATGCCAGAAATAATTTCCATTTAAATAGAGGAAATTCAAAGTTTTCAGATATTGCTTTATATACTGAAACATATGCTACTGACTGGAGTTGGTCAGTGTTGTTGGAGGACTTAGATAATGATGGACTGAATGATATATTTATAACTAACGGTATATTCAAAAGACCTAATGATCTAGATTATATAAATTATGCTAGTAACATCGATTATAGATCTTTTGAGACCTCAAATAATAATGATTTATATAAAAAACTTATAGATAAAATGCCAACACTAATGATTCCAAATATAATTTTTCGTAATCAAGGCAATTTAAATTTTAAAAAAGAATCGAAAAGTGTAGGTATGGAAAAATCATATTCAAACGGTGCAGCTTATAGTGATTTAGACAATGACGGAGACGTTGATTTAGTTATAAATAATATAAATCAAGAGGTTTTTATTTTAGAAAATTTAACAGATGGAAAAAATAATTCTGTTCAAATTGTTTTATCAAATAATGATAATAATTATAGTTCAATTGGGGCTAAGGTTAACTTATATTTAAAAGATAAAAAATTAACTAAACAATTAAATCCAGTCAAAGGATTTCAATCTTCCTCGTCTTACAAAATTAACTTTGGAATTGAGAGTAATTCAAAGGTTGATTCACTTATTGTAATATGGCCTGATGGTTCAACTCAAACTAATTTTAACATTCCAATAAACCAATTAACCACAATCAAGAAAAAAAAACCAATAGTAAAAAAAGAATTTAGAAAAGATATTGTTAGTGATCCTGAAAAATTCGACATACATATTGAAAACAGTACTTTTGATTATGACAGAGAGATTTTAATTCCAGAGTTACTATCTACTGAAGGACCCGCATTGGTAAAAGCAGACTTTAATGGTGATAATTTTGACGATTTATATATTGGTGGGGCAACTGATCAAAGTGGTAAGATATACATAGCAAACTCGAAAGGGGAGTTCAAATTAAAAGATATACCAATATTTAAAAAAGATTTAATGTTCGAGGACGTTGATGCCTCAGAAATCGATTTCGATAATGATGGAGATCTAGATTTATATGTCGTCTCTGGAGGTTCTGAATTTCTAGAATCTGATTTAAGACTTTCAGATAGAATATATATTAATGATGGTAAGGCAAATTTTTCAAAGTATCCAGTTAGATTGCCAGCTTATAACGGGGGGGCAATAGCTGTATCTGATTTTAATAATGACGGTTTTGATGATATTTTTTTAGGATCAAGGTCAATTCCAGGGTCATATGGCTTGTCTCCATTCAGTTTTATTTTACTTAATAATAAAAGAGGTGGCTTTGGAATATTGGAGAAATTTAGAATTGGAATGGTAACAGACGCTAAGTGGATAGATATTAATCAAGATAAATTTTTAGATCTTGTTATTGTTGGAGATTGGATGCCAGTAACAATATTAATTAACCAGGGGAACGAAACTTTTAAAAATGAAACAAATAAGTATGGTTTAAAAAATACTAGTGGAATGTGGAATTCTATAACGACCCACGATATAGACAATAATGGGAAAGATGATTTAATTATAGGAAATGCTGGAGAAAATTTAAAGTTTAAGGCAAGTAAGGATAGTCCTATCGAGGTATTTATTAAAGATTTCGATAATAATGGAAGATTAGACCCTATTATTTTTTATAATTTTTTAGGAAACTTTGTTCCATTTGCTTCAAAGGATAAGTTAGATAAACAGATACCCGAGCTTAAAAAGAAATTTACTAATTACAAATCTTTTTCAGAAGTAAAATCTTTTTATGATTTATTTGAAATTAGTAGAGACAGCCTTGTTGAATACAAAAAAATTCAGGAATTAAGGTCAATGATTTTTTTAAATATTAAAGATTCACTCCATCAAATTCCTTTACCAAAAGAGGCACAATTAAGTCCAATTCAGGATATATTAATTACTGGCAATAATCAAAAGACTCTGTATTTTGTTGGAAACTATAATAATTATGTAAATGAATTAGGTAAAAATAATTCAAATGTTGGTGGAAAATATAAAATAAAGGAGAATCTTAAGTTTGATGAGTTTGAGATTTTAAATCTTCCAAATCAATTAAATACAAGAAAAATTATTGAAGTCGGATCTACAGAATTACTAATCATTTCAAACAATGACTTCAGTTACTTAATAAAGAAATAAATTACTATATTTAATATGCAAAAAAACACAATAATGAAATACATTTTTTATTTTTTAGGGACTGTATTACTATTAGGTCAGGAGAAACCAAAACCTGAAGCCACAGAGTATTGGGAACCAGAGCCACTAGTTGTTACTCCCGCTCAAGATAATTTACCACCAAGCGATGCTATTGTTCTTTTTGACGGAAGTGATTTGTCAAAATGGAGAAATGCCAGGGGAGGTGGAGAAGCCTCTTGGATTATTAATGACAGCGGATCTATGACAGTAACAAGAAACGGGGGTATTGAGACAATTGATGAGCATGGATCAATTCAGTTGCATATTGAATGGAGGACTCCAACTAAAATGGAGGGAAAAGGTCAAGGAAGAGGTAACAGTGGAATTATCTTTCAAAGAAGATATGAGGTTCAAATTTTAGACAGCTATAATAATAGAACATACTCAAATGGCCAGGCTGCATCAATATATAAGCAATATGCTCCACTAGTAAATGCTTCCAAACCTCCTGGAGAATGGCAGACGTATGATATTATTTTTACTGAACCAGAATTTGATAAAATTGGTATCATGACTAAAAGAGGAAGATTTACAGTATTTCATAATGGCATATTAGTTCAAAATAATGTTGAGATTCTTGGAACTACTGAGTATATAGGTATGCCAAAGATTGGCAAAAATGAAATTTCTGGATACATGGGTAAAAACACTAAAAAAAACCTATACATACAAGATCATGGTAATCCAGTTGAATTTAGAAATATTTGGATGAGAAAATTATAAATTAATGAATATGAAGTCGAGAAGAAAATTTTTAAGAAATACAGGGCTTATTACTGGAGGTATTATAACATCCTCTTTTGCTAATTCGTCAATTAAACCTTATAGTAAAATTATTGGTGCTAATGATAGAATTAAATTTGGTGTAATTGGATGCAAAGGTATGGGTTGGTCTGATATGAGGTCAATTTTAAGTCATGATGGAACTGATTGCATTGCTATATGTGATGTTGATGATAGAGTTTTAGAGCAGAGATCAAGTGATGTAAAAAAATTAACTGGTAAAAAACCAAAAGTTTATAAGGATTATAGAAAGTTATTAGAAAATAAAGATGTTGATGCTGTTGTTATAGGTACACCTGATCATTGGCACTGCTTAATGTTGGTTCATGCACTTGAGGCAGGCAAACATATTTATTGTGAAAAGCCTATTTCAAACTCTGTAAAAGAGTCAATGATAATGTTAGACAAAGCTAAAGAACACAGTAAATATCTTATTCAAGTTGGGCAGTGGCAAAGGAGTTCACCTCATTATAGAGATGCTCTAGATTATCTTTGGTCTGGAAAGTTAGGTCAGATTCGAATGGTTAGAGTTTGGGCTTATCAAGGTTGGTACGGAATGTTGGATCCTCTCCCTGATTCTCCTGTCCCAAAAGGTGTAGATTATAAAAGTTGGTTAGGTCCAGCTCCATCAAGGCCGTTTAACACAAACAGATTTCATTTTAATTTCAGATGGTATTGGGATTATGCTGGTGGATTAATGACTGATTGGGGAGTTCATGAAATTGATATTGCATTATTTGGTATGAAAGTTAGAGAGCCTTTGTCTGTTGTTGCTAGTGGAGGAAGATTTGGATACCCAGATCAAGATACTGAAACACCAGATACATTACAAACTTTATTTCAGTATGAAAATTGGACAATGCTTTGGGAAAATGCAGTTGGGATTGATAGTGGAAATTATGGACAAGATGAGGGGATTGCATTTATCGGTAATGATGGAACTTTAGTTATTGATAGAGGTGGATGGCAAGTACGTCCTGAGTTGGATTATCAAAACGATTTACCCAGGCATAAAAAACCAAAAAAAATTCAACCCATTGCTTATACTAAGGCTAGAGGAAGCGGTCTTGGTTATCACACAAAAAACTTTATTGATGCTATTAGAAACAATACTCCTGAATCTCTTAATTGCGGAATTGATAGTGGAAGTATTGCTTGTATAAATGCTCATATGGGAAATATTTCTTACAAAGTAGGTAGAAAAATTTTCTGGGATAAAGAAAAACAAAATTTTGGAGATGATACTGAGGCTAACAATCTTATTACTCCAAAATATAATAATGGATTTAAGTTACCAACTTAAATTTTAACAATCTAAGTTTTAAAAAATCATCCAAATTTTTATATATTCGGGTGATTTTTTGTTTAAAATAATATGAAAAATTTTACTACTGTTTTTAATTTTAGGGTTCTCATAGTTTTTGTTCTAACTTCAATTACTTATTACCTCTGTCTAACATATAATTTTTATCTAAAAAATGACTATAATATTATCAGTATTGCTATAGTATTTCCGCTAGTTTTTTGTATTACAAGTGCTTTTCAAAAAAGACAGTCTGCTTTAAGATATTTTTCTGAAGTCAGATCGAATTTAGTCGGTATAATGGAATATTTTTACTCTTTAAAAAAAATGAAAGACAGTGAAAGATTAGATTTAAAAGCTTTATTAATTGATATTTCAAATATGAATGTAAAATATTTAAGTAAAAAAGACAAGGGAATTGGTATCAATGATATAAGAATTAAGTTAGCAGCTCTTCACGACATAATTTTAAAGAGTAATTTTGATGAAAATTTATATAGGGGAATCATGCAAACTAAACAAGAATTAAGTAGATGTATTGAAAATCTATCCTCATTAAAAAATCATAATACACCTAAATCTTTAAGAGCTTATTGTCTATTATTTATATACATATTTCCTTTCATATATGTTCCAGGTATACTTGGTGACACCAATGTTTCAGATATGCAACATAATGTGCTTATTTATGTCTTGTGTATTTTAATAAGTTTTGTACTAGTTGCACTATATAATATTCAAGATTTTATTGAAAATCCTTTTGATAATGAGGGATTAGACGATATTAAAATGGATGATTATTTTATGGATAAAAAAGAATTATAACATATATGTAGGGAATGAACCATAGCTTAAAAAGCCTTTTTTTTCTCTTTTTTATTACATTGACTTCTTTGTATAGTCAAAAACATTCAATTAAATTGTTTTTAAAATGCTCTTGTGATAGTAATTACATAAGAGATCAAATTAACTATATTGATTACGTTAGAGACCAAGAGGATGCTAATATTATATTAGAGGTTTACGGTGATCCAAATGGTAATAGGGGTAAATACTCAATTTATTTTATTGGTAAAAATAAATTTATTGGTATGGATAATCAACTTAGTTTCGAGAGTCATCCAAAAATGACTAATGATGAGATAAGGTCAGGTTTAAAGGACAAAATTCAAACAGGAATATTAAAATATCTTGTTAAAACAACTGACATTAATGATTTAAATATTTCAATTACTAAACCTGAGAGTAACATCTCTAATAACGACAGTTTAATTGTCGACAAATGGAAAAATTGGATTTTTGAAATATCAGCAAGTGGATATTATGAGAAAGAGTCCAGTAGAAAGGTAAATGATTTTAATGGAAGATTTGAAGTTAATAGGTACACAGAAGATTGGAGGATTGAAACAACATTAAGATTCTTTAAAAGAATTGAAGAATTTTTAAGTGAAACTAATAATTTTAAAAGTTCCAGAGTATATAAAGGAGCTTATGGTAAAATTGTAAGAAGTATTTCTGACCATTGGTCTACAGGAATTTTTTATGGTTTAAGCGAGGACTCTTATGAAAATATTAAATTTTCAAATAATTTCTCACCCGCAATTGAATATAGTATTTTCCCTTACAAAGATGTAGTTAGAAGAGAAATGGTTCTTGAATACAAAATTGGTTACAGAAAAAACAATTACCAATCAAAAACTATTTATGGAAAAAACGATGAATTTCTCGGAACACATTCATTTGCATTTAAAACTCGTTACAGACAAAATTGGGGAGATATTTACAGCAGATTTTCATTTTTCACATATCTTCATGATAATTCAAAAAATAGATTGACATTTGATAATTATCTTAATATTAGAATTTTTGAAGGTTTTTCTTTGAGACTTGGAGCTGAAATTAGATTTATCAGGGATCAAATTAATTTAGCAGCTGGACAAGCATCTATCGAAGACTTACTTTTACAACAAAGAAGCATTGCAACTGACTTTTATAATGAATTTAGACTTGGTTTAACTTATACATTTGGGTCTGCATTTAACAACATAATTAATACTAGATTATAGTTATATAAAAACAAAAACGAGAGACAATCTTACGACTATCTCCCGTTAAGTACTCGGGGCGGGACTTGAACCCGCACGACC
>MDTE01059347.1_pt1 | contig 16287 bp, 31 predicted proteins | sample 811231 | NCBI WGS metagenome assembly MDTE01 (sample SAMN05326651, study PRJNA326480) | marine metagenome | isolation source: seawater | place: Indian Ocean: Red Sea | collected 2010
TATCGGCTTGTCAAGTTCGACACTTACAAAAGGAGGTGCAATAAGTTGTACTCTTAACGTAACTAATTTAGGTACAGGAACAGCTAATGTTTTAGTAATAGAGTTTAAATCATAATGTTTGTAGCAATTAAAGACAATAAACCAATAGCATGGTCAGATGGTAAATTAGAAGTAAATACTGATGGCGTTACTTATGTTGAAACAGATGATGTTCTTACAGGGATGCCAGATCATTATGATTATGATGCAAGTACAAAAAAATTTACAAAAAACAATAAAGGTTTATTTTTCAATATAAGAGAAAAAAGAAATAGATTATTACAGGATAGCGATTATACGCAATTAACTGACAGTGTACACAAAGGAACTAAAGAGGATTGGAAAAACTATAGGCAAAAATTAAGAGATATTACTAAAGATGTTAGCAATCCAGATGATATAATTTTTCCAAATGAGCCAAGTTAATGAATGTAAAACCACAATCTAATGCAGATGATTGGATTAGATTAGAAAAATACATAGAAGAGAGTTTAAGCGTAGGCGTCAGACTGTATACAGTTACTGACATTTTTAAGGCTATCGGAACTGGTGACATGCAGTTCTGGCCTGGAAAAGACTGCGTTATTGTCACGAGCATTCTACAGTATCCTCAATGCAAAATATTAGACATTGTCGTGGGTGGTGGAAATCTAAAAGAGTTACTCTCTTTTGAAAAAATTATAACAGCATACGCTAGGCAAAATAAGTGCAAATACCTTAGTACTGGTGGAAGGCGTGGCTGGCAAAAAGTATTAAACAATGACAAACAAATTGTAACCGTTTTTAAGGAGTTATAAATGGGCAGTAAACAAAAAACAGCAACACAAACATCAACAACTGATATACCAGAATGGATGAAAACTGGTTATGTTATACCAGCATTAGATAAAGCAAAAGGTATGCTTGATGATAAGTTTGTTCCATACACAGATGATAGATTTGCAGATAAATCTGATTACACTAAAGATGCAATGACCAAAATATCTGGTATGACAGATATGTCATTAAAAGATAGATCTGATTACATGAACCCATTTACTGGTGATGTAATAGACGCCAGTAACCAGATTATTAAAGATGAAACGCAATCTTTAAATACAGATCTCTTGGGACGCAGTTACGATTTAGGCGCAGACACAAACACAAGAGTGGGCGTTGCCCAGGGCGAATTAGCGAGTGCAGCAGCAGATGCTATTGCAGATAATACAAGAAAATTAAAATTAGCTGGTTACCAACAAGCTGGTCAAGATATGTTGCAAGATTTTAATTTAGGCGTTTCACAAGCTGATAATTTATATAAAGCTGGCGCAGTTGACCAATCATTTGACCAACAACAAAAAGATTTTGATTATGCAGAATTTTTAGGCGAACAAGGACAAGAAGCCAAAAACCTAAATCAATTACTGGCAGCAATAGCTGGTGTGCCACAGACTTCAATAACAACATCGCAAGTGCCTTATACAACTAATCCTCTAGCTACTGCTGTAGGTTTAGGCAGTAAAATTATGATGCCTCAAGTGGGATTTATGCAAGGCACTGGTGGCCTATCACCATTTGGAATAGGCCAAGGTGGCATGGGTGGTTTTTTTAGTGCAATAAACCCATTTGGATAGGAATTAATTTATGACAAACATATTAGACGTAGCAACACAGCCAACAGGGGCTATAAGAGACAGATTTAATAATCAAAGGCGTTACAATGCCTTACAATCATTAGGTGACTTGCTCATAGCGTATGGCGCACCTACAAGAGTTGGTGAAAATAATTTAAATGCTTTTATGCAAATTAGTGAAGCTGCTAATAAAAGAAACACTGATCTTGTAAATCAAGAGCAACAATACATGCAAACTGCAAGCATGCTGCCATTCGTAGATCAATACGGCTCTCAATTAGGTCTAAAGCCAGAGCAAATTGCTATGATAAAAAAAGATCCCTTGACATACAGTAATTTAATTCAAAACGTAGCTAATGTAGGCTTTCAGTCAGCGCAAAAGAAAATGCAGTCAAAAACTCAAATGGAAAATGACGCTAAAGCAGCTATTGCAATGATGACGATACTGCCAGAATTTAATAAAAATCAAGAAAATCTTAAAGCGCAAATTGCAAACATAGAAAATAATCCAGCAATAGGACAGGCAGCATTACCGTATTTAAAAAAGAAAGTTGAAACTTTTAATCAGTTATCTGGTGTAAGTGTATTCGGTGCAAATAAAGACGGTATAATGGGTGTAAGAAATGGTAAAGTTGAAATAATTAGAAGACCAAGTGACGTCAAGCCTCAATACAAATCAGTAGGAAGTAAGTTATTTATTATAGATCCTACGCAAACATACACAGCTGACAACCCTCCTCCATCAATAGAAGTAACAAGTGAGAAGATGGCAAACGCCATACGCCTAGGAATTATGCAAAAAGATAGTGACGGTTCATTTAGTGTTGTTCCAGGAAAAGAAGATGACGCATCTAGGTATTTTGGTAGTGGGATTAATATACAAATGTCTACAACTATGAAAGAGGAAGGCGCTTTCGCTACTGGTCAAGGCACTGAAGCATCTAAAAGAATTAATAAATTTTATCAAGACGCAACAACCAACACTGGAACTGAAATAGACATTATGTTGTCTGCACTAGACGCCTTAGAGCAAGCTGGTGATGACACAGGCGCATTTACTACTATTAAATTAGGTGCGTCAAAAGCATTCAAAGGCATTGGATTAGAAGACTTTGGAAATATGATTATGAACAATACGTCAGCTGCTGAGTTAATTGACATGTTTTCCAAGCGTAGTGCCTTATTACAACGTAGTCCACAAAGTGGCGCTGGTATGCCAGGAAGTATGTCAGACAGTGACAGAGAATTTTTAGTAAGAACAGTTGCTGGTTTAGATGACGAAAGTATTAGAGCAAAACTCATGGCAATGCAGATTATGCAGCAACGTGGAAAACAAGAAGCCGTACACATGGCAAATTGGGCGTCTAATTTAGAAAACCAAGGCGTAAGACCTACTGGGGGCATGATATTTAGGGAATTACAAAAATTTCAAAAGGAACGTGGTGACGTGTTTTTTAAAAATTTAATTACTTTAAATGAAAGCGACATAGATCCAAGTACAGGCGAATTTGATTTAGAAAATAGTCATTCAGAAATTTACGCAAAAATTAAAGAAGGGCAGTACTTTATGGTTACTATACCAAAACTTGACGGCAGTGGTGGTTACGTAACAGAAATTTTTCAGAAACCTTTTACAAGGAATTAAAACATGAGTGGTAAATTTAATGTCAATCAAGGGTTAAGTGGCAACAGTTTTACGTTGCCAAATGTTGAACCTGGAACAAAAGTATACACAGGCTACAAATCAGCTTTAGGACTAGTTCCAAGAATGGCGTCTACATTTAGTAAAGACATGGCACAAAAAGTAAAAATATTGTCTAACCAAACTGGCATTCCACAAAACAATTTTTTTATAGATGGAAACAATAATCTTATTTACTTAGACCCACAAGATGACAATTACAAAGAAGTTAATCCTGGTGCTTTGCGTAGTTTAGGGACAATGGCAAGCGATATGGCTAAAGGCGCTGCTATGGCAAACATGGCAAGTGGTGGCGTTGTCGTTCCAGGTATGGAGAAAATGCTATTTCCAGAAAGCAAAATTGAAAAGACTTTTACTGATGAACTTATGGAAACCAAGACAACTGTTGATGACGTTTCAAACATCGTAAGTGGCGCAATGGCAGAAGCTCCTGTTGCAGCACTAAATTCAGCTCCAGCTGCTGCTGCTGCTTTACCAGCTGGCTTGGGAATACCAGCGTCAACTGCTTTAGGTTCAGCTACTGAGGGCGTAAGGCAAGGCATAGGAAATATATTAGCTGGAGATCCTTTAACTGATATTGATGTTGGTCAAGTTGGTATGGCTGGAGCAATGTCTGGTGTCATGGACGCTGGTTTTAGAGGTGTTAGTTCACTGCTAAAACAAAATGTCCCAGGTGCATTACCAAAACAAGATTTACAATCTATAAAACAATCAATGGAAAATAAAACCCTTCCAGAAATTTACGAATTAGCAAAAAGTTTTGGAATTGATTTAGATTTGTCTCAATTAATAGACACTCCTACAATGAGGCAAATTGCAAGACGAACACGAAGGCAACCAGGCACAGCTGACTTATTTCAAGAATTTTTTATTGGTAAACAAGACTTAGGCAACTTTCAATTAGGTGGTCAGTACAAGCAACTTACAGATGCAATAGAAGAAATTATTTTGCCAAGAATAAACAGAGTTGGCGATAACAGACTGCAAAAAGGTGACCTAGACGCTATGAATGTAGTGCAATCATTAATTAATGCGTCAACAGAATTACATGAAAAACTTATTAAGCAACGAACAGCATACACTAGTGTACACTTTCGCAATGCCTTTAAATTAACTCCTAAACTACCAGGAAACATTGCACTCAGATCCCATATATTTTTAAATAAAGCTGCACAAGACATTTCAGATAAGGCTATAAAAGATCCAGAAATAGCATTTATTTTTAGAGATTTAGCAAAGAAATTTGTTAGACCACAAATAAAAAACGGCAAGCCAGTTTTTCAAGTAGACGGTACTGGCAAACCAAAAATTGGCGCTGACGGCCAACCAATTATAAAAACAGAGCCAATTACACGAACAGAAACACTAAACGCTGTACGAACAGAAATACAAGACATGATACAGCAAATAGTTGACGGCAAATCTAAGTACCCAAGTGCATTGCCAGTATTGCAAAATGCTTATAAAAATCTCGTTGACAGTATGAAGGAAGCAAGTCCACCATTTCGCAATGGCATGGACAAATACGAAGAGTTTACTGCAAAATTTATAGATCCATTTGAAAAGTCATTAGCTGCAACTCTTAAAAGTACACCAGATTATAAATCGCAACCAGTTAATGCATTGAGTGGAATATTCAATTATAAAAATGCTAATCCAAAATCTATCAAAAACGCATTCAATCAATTTAAAAAAATGCGTGGTGGTGAAGCGTTATTTAGAGACGCCATGAGAGCGTACTTTACGCAGCAATTTAGAGAAATAGAAGACACAATACTGACTGGCGCAGAACCTATGAACTACGCTAAAAACACTGCCACACAAGTATTAAAAGCGTTTTTTAAAAAACAAAACTTGCAAGTACTAAGTGCAGTTATGGACAATCCAGCTGACGTAAAACTATTTGAAAAGTTTGCTGTTGTATTATCAAGAATTAGAAACACTCTTCCAGAGGGCAGTCCAACAGCCAGCGATTTAAAATTAGACAGTCAAGTTTTAACATTACCAGAAAAGGCAGCAGAGGCAGCAATCAATGTAGACGTTACAAAGCCACTGTCTGTATTAGGATTAAATGAAAAAGCCATAGATATTTTGTATGGCAGAGGATACGAAAGATTGGCCAGGATAATGACAAGTAAGGACGCCATTAATGAAATTAAAAAATTAAGAGAATTAAAACCAGACAGTAAAACAGCGCAAATAATAGTGCTAAGTATACTAAACGCAGCTGGCAAAGGTGCTTTTGATTACTTTGATGAGGGTAAACCAGAAGATATGTCTTTAATGCCAGATAGTTTAGTAGGAGAAATAGTAAGAGAAACTTTTCAATGAGCGTATCAGAAAAAGTAGCCGTTTTAGAAAATCGCATGACGGTTTTAGAAAAACGAATAGACAACATGGATAAAAAATTAGACCAACTAATTCAAGCAGCATACATGGGCAAAGGCGCATGGTGGATGTTTCTTAGAATAGGAGCATTGTTTGTATTAGCGTCTGGATTGGTAGCATGGTTAGTAGATAAACTACTAAAGTAATGATCGATCCCATTACGTTAGGAGCAGCTGTAAGTACAGCCACAACTGCCTATTCACAAATAAAAAAATTAATACAAACAGGAAAGGAGATAGAAGAATTATCCGATACTGTTGGCAAGTGGATGAGTGCAGTATCTGACATAGACAACATTAATAAAAGTTCTAATAACCCATCTACATTTGATAGACTGTTTAATGGCTCTGTAGAAGAAGTAGCCATGAAAAGCTACAGCGCAAAAGTAAAAATACAGAAACAAAGAGAGGAATTAAAAAACTGGATTATTGGCCATTACGGTTTAGCTGGATGGGAAAACTTACTTAAAGAGGAAGGCCGTATAAGAAAAGCCAGGCAAGAAGCTATATACGCACGTGAAGAACAAAAAAGAAAAATAAGGGACTACACGATTATAGGTATTGCCTTGTTTGTAGGTATTGCTTGTATTTTTTGGGGCATCTGGTTTGTGTCTGTAGCAGTTACGTCAAAATAATGTTGTATAATTTACTATATTATTTACTTTTATTTATATGTGTTTTTTCTATTTTAGCAATTGTAGTATTTGCTAGAGATAAAGAATACACGACATGCAGACTGGCTAAACAGTTACTAGAAAATAAAACCAGAGTTTGTATATACGTTGGCGCTAATTACACGCAATGGAATGAATACGTTTCCATAGGCGCTGGTGAATGCCCTAGAGAAATACAATGCAAGTACAGGCCTAACGAAAAACCATTTACACTAAAGAATGTCATTAAAAGCATAAAGGATAGTTTTAAATGAATGCAAAAAGATACAATCACGATTTAGACGGTGACGGTAAAATTTCTAAAGAAGAATTAGAAATAGAAGAGCGTATGCTGCGCTTAGAAAATGCAGACAAAATGCAAGACCAGCAAAGACTAATGGCATGGGTTGCAATGGCGTCCAGTATACTGACTATCTTAGTTTTGTTACTGCCTATTCTAGATGTGACACGCATGCAAGCTGCTGGCGCATTTTTAAATACATTCCTGGTAGCACAGACTTCTATTGTAGTTGGTTTTATGGGTGCAACAGCGTGGACGCGCTCGAAGGAAAACGGCAATGGTAAATGATATGGGTGTTAATAGTAATACTCCATGGAACAGATATACAAGAACGTGTTTTTTTCTCAAATCTTGATACATGTATGTCAATCGCCCAAAAGATTAGACAACAAAACACACACCAGCAAACAGCCTTTAGTAAGGTTTATGTCACAACTTACTGCATACCTCAAAAAGCAGAATAAATTATGAGAGATACTTGTAAACTTTAACACTTAATCTTTGATTATTTTTATTTACAATGTAATAAAATTTTTTAAGCAAGTGTCTCTCTCCAAATACAGGAGAAACTTATGGTACTATCATCGCTTATTGCGCCAGCTACGCAAATACTTGATAAATTTATAGAAGACAAAGACCAGAAAAATAAATTAGCGCATGAGTTAGCTACAATGGCTGACAGACACGCTCAAGAGGCCTTACTGGCGCAACTAGCTATTAATAAAGAAGATGCAAAGGGAAATTGGTTTCAGTCGTCCTGGCGTCCTCTTATCGGTTGGATATGTGGTCTGTCACTGGCAATTAACTATTTAGTATCACCAATATGCGCTGGGTTTGGAGTTATAATACCACAAGCTGATATGAGTGTAATGATGCCACTGCTGTTAGGTATGTTGGGTATTGCTGGAATGAGAAGCGTAGACAAATACAACAAGACAGATACCAAAAATGCGAAAAAGAATTAAACTCACTGCAAAACACAAATCAAAGTCTGGTGGACTAAACGCTGCTGGTAGACGTGCAGCTAAAGCGCAAGGCTCTAATTTAAAGCCACCAGTTTCATCTAAGCAAGCTAAGAAATCACCAGCTGCTGCAAAACGCAGAAAAAGTTTTTGTGCCAGGATGAAAGGCATGAAGAAAAAGCTAACCAGTGCCAAGACTGCTAGAAATCCCAATAGCAGAATTAATAAGGCCTTACGTAAATGGGATTGTTAAAGGAGAAACTGTTATGCCAATGGTTAAAGGAAAAAAATATCCATACACAAAAGCTGGAAAAAAAGCAGCTGCAAAGGCAAGGAAAAAAACTAAAAAAGGTAAAAAGTAAATGAGTTTATACAGGAACATTCATGCAAAAAGAAAACGCATTAAAGCTGGATCTGGCGAGAAAATGAGAAAGCCAGGAACAAAAGGCGCTCCAACTAATGCTGCATTTAAAGCTGCTGCCAAGACAGCTAAGAAACCTAAGAAAAAGAAGAAGGGTAAAAAATGATTAGTCCTAAATCTATGAATGAATTAATAGCTGAAATTAAATTAGATGAAGGCGCTGTTGTTGAGCATGGAAGACACATTGCATACCAGGACAGTGAAGGCTATTACACAATAGGTATTGGAAGATTAATAGACGGCAAACTACCTGGTGCTGGGTTAAGAGAGAGTGAAGTAGAACAAATGCTACAAAACGATCTAACAGAGTGCATAGAAGATTTACAGAAAAGTTTTCCCTGGTTTAATGAATTACCAGACCTAGCAAAAAAAGCATTAGTAAATATGCGTTTCAATGTTGGTATGCCTCGTCTCAGAAAATTTGTTAAAATGTTAGACGCCTTAGAAAAAGGTGAATTTAACACAGCAGCAGATGAATGTTTGGACAGCAGATGGAGTGAGCAAGTAGGCGCACGATCTGAAAGAATTGCTCAACTCTATCGATCATGCGCCACCTAGGGTTAAATTAAATCTATTTGCCTTGCGTCTGATGTATCTTGAAAAGTAATGTCAACTAATTGGTAATCTGGAGATCCAGGAAATTTACTTTTAATGACACGTCCCACTGGTTTAAGCTCTCTTAAATCGTCCACAGACAGGCGCATTTTCTTGTCACCGTGTTGAACTACCATTCCCCCCTTTTGTATGGCCTTACGCACCTCATAATCACGTACAGACACTTTATCACCCATCCATAATTTAGTTACTTTCTTAGTTAACATTTATTACTCCTACATTTGCATAATTAATTGTGTTGAAACTTTATGATCTATTTGATAATTTTTATTTTGTGTTTTTGGATAAGGTTCAATCTGATATTTTAGGTTATTTAAAAATTCTTTCTTTTCTTTTTTATTGCCTAAAAAATATATATATCTATGTTTTCTTGGTCTATCGACTACCTCAAACTTATCTTTGTCATTCATCCTCTCCTGTAAAGTATACTTCTCACATATTGTCTTTGAGTGCATATTAGAATTTTTTATTCGCCACTCTGTTCTTTTGTTTGACAATCCTGTGTATATAAAATTAGTAGCTTGATAAATATATCCTGTATGGTTCATTGCTGTATCGGCATAAGACACAACTATTTTTGGTTTTGGTAGCAGTTTTAAACTATTACCTACAAGAAAAGATGCATTGTTTTTATGATTATCAATTAAACATAATCTGTTAAGTTCAATAACTTTATCTTTAAATTGTTCGCCACATATACCAATACAAAGAGACAAGCTCGGTGGTGAGCCATACGTAACAATTCCTATTAAATCATTATGTAAATACAAGCCAAAAGCATATGAAATACATGGTATTCTTTTTGCGTAATGTAATTTTTTAAGCCAAGAATATGTTTCAAAACTTTTTATTTCTGTAACCCATTTCACGATGCTTTTCTTTTTTCCTTGCTGTGAAAAATATTGCACTCAGCGCACATAACTTCTGTAATGCCCTGTGTTTTTAAAACAACTTGGTCTAAGCCTTTAGCTGTGTAGGAATAGGCCACGTATTTAGGGTCTATTACTTGTGCTGGTTTAAACTGTTCTTTACAGTGTTTGCATTTCCATATTTTACTCATTGTTAACACCTATAGATTTGTCAAAAAGTTTCCTGGCATCATCGTTATTTGCAAAACCATATTCACTAGCAAAGTCCATTGACGATCCATAAATGAAGTTATCTAAGATCCCATTAGCGACAATTAGCATACGAATATAATTAGGATTTTGTTCTGGTTTCAGCCATGTGTTGTCTTCTAAAACAAATTGAAGACCACCATCTGTTGCGTGTACTGTTTTTATTTTGTTGCTCATACTATCCCCCTGGGCAGCTTATGCTGCTGCCCCTTCACATGTTAAATTATGTCTTAAAGCCTGGTCTTTTATGTTGTGTAAATAATAATAAAGTGCTGTTTGTTTTGCTGGATAATATTTTCTACTTGCTCTGGCATCTTCACTTGTAATGCCAAAAAAATCTGTAAGATGAATATCTCTAACCCTACCTTTAGATGAAAGACATATAAATCCACCAACGTGTTTACATACAGCATTTTCAGAATAACCATCGATGTTTATAAAAATACATGAAGAGTATTCTAAAAATTTTATTGTAATTTTACAGTTTAAATCTTTTGTAAGTTCAGCAATATCGACTAATTTATTAAACTGACCAAAACTAAGTTTTTCTCTTAGTACTTCTTCTGCATCAAAGTTTTGTAGTTTATTAACAGAATAGTTAAAAGATGGAGCAAGAGCGCCTTTATAATTATCTACAACAAAAATCCTGTCCTCATTGCCTTTCATTAAACTATTATAAATATTTTGTTTGATTGTTTTTCTGTTCATTATTTTTCCCCTAAAGGCAGCTTACGCTGCCCCTTTCATTTTAAGCATCTTTGATTTTAACTTTAAAAGAGTATTGATTTTGTCATCATACTTTTGAAGGTTTTGCTCAATATGTTGTGAGTTTGTTCCAACACCTTCAAGGTCATCTCTTGTGTCAGACCAAATTGTTAAAAATGATCTTTTATCCTTTGAAATCTCATTAATTTCATGTTGGATAATTTCTAATATGTCTAAATAATATGTTGTTTGTTTATTCAATTTTAACCCCTTTTGTATTAATTATCTTATACTATATATATAAGTATGCAAGTATATGTTTTCAAGGGTTTTATATACAAAAAGTATAAGTTTTTTATATTTTATTAGTTATTTGTGCAGAATGCACAAGTCTGGGATTTTAAGAATGTTCTGAAACTGTTGATATATATGGTGGGCGCGAGAGGGTTCGAACCTCTGACCCCTACGATGTCAACAAAGGGGACACTTATATTTTTATAAGTTTTTCAATGACTTAATGAAAAGTAAGCGACATTAATTAGTCAAAAAGTATCAAAAATCCATTAGTTTTTTTTATATTCTTTTATACTTATACTATGTACTAGTGCAAATTGCACAAGTGACCCCTACGAATGTAAATATTATAATTCTAAAGATTTAGCTGCTTTCTGTAGATAATTCGGTGAATAACGTGCATAAATATTCCTGGTCATGTCTATACGTCTATGGCCTAAGTATTGTTTTATTTCTTCCATATCATTGCCAGCTTGAGCCATCCATACAGCAGCAGAATGCCTTAGTGTATGAGGATGCGCTTTTGGTAATCCAGCTTTTACTGCTGCACGTTTAAATGATTTCTTTATGTCCTGGATAGGTTCACCACAATAAGTAATGACATAAGGTGAGTTTGTTTTCTTTTGCGCCTCGTTTAATTCATTAAATATTGTTTCATTCATAGGAACTACTGCACGTCTTTTGTAAAAGTTACCTACACCAAAATCTATTTTTCTATTTTTAAAATCTACGTTCATCCAGGTCAATTGAAGTATTGCTGACTTTCTTGCGCCTGTTGTAATCCCTAACAAAATAAATAAACGTAAGTGATTGCTAGTGCATGCAGCAAGTAATTTTTTTAGTTCTGTTTTAGTAAGATAGTAATGTTCTGGCTCTGGTGCTGTAGGATACCAAAATCTTATTTGCTCACCTTGATAGCCTTTTCTATTTTGCCCAGTATAGAAAAAAATCATAGTAGCAAAGTCCTGTAAGTCTGATCTTAAAGTTGTATCGTTACAGCCTTTCAGTTTGTATTCTCTGTAATAAGCCTTGCAACTATCCTGGTTAATGTATGATAAATCATGGCCACCAAAAAAATGTTTTAGTCTTAAATTCCAACAATAACTGTAATCTTTTATTATGTCTGGTTGACGTTTTGTTTGAAAAATAATTACAGCTTTATCTATTTCACCTATGTCAATTGCACTGTCTAATGCCATGTCACGTTTTAAAAAAGAAAAACGTATGGTGGCCTCATCAAGATTTTTACCTAATGGTTTACTACGCCAGGACTTGCCATTTTTATATTCATAGGCAACGTAATTATTTCTGTACCAAACAAGTTTCATAATTTTATTTTTTATAAGTCCATGTAATTATTAATTTTTTTTTATTTTAACTAAACAAAATAAAATAATTTAACCATGTAATCAACTTAGTCTTTTCTTTTATACTGGTGGGGGCAGAGATCTATATGGATCTTGTTAACATTTATATCCAACTACAAAATGTTAGTACTGCCCCCCTAACTCTTTAAACCATTCCTTTATACGTGGGTCACCACCAGGTTTATGGTGTTGTTTGAGGTCTGGATTATGTGGACTGCTAAACCATATTTTTTTTACTAAGTGATAGTGAAACATTTCATCACCAGTTATCTCTTTAAAAAATTTAGCCTCATTGCCATTTCGATGCAGCTGCGAATGGTGTTCATAGCATAACGGTATTACGTTACTGTCCTCACTTCTCATGCTCATACCTCTTCTGCCAAACATTGGTTTTAGTAAGTGATGCGCTTGTACGCCATACTCACAACCACCGTACAGGCGTAAACAGCATGGCATACTGGCAACATACTTAACGTGTTTTAAGTATCGTTTTCTTCTAGGCATGCTTTAAGGCGCTGTATTTCTGCATTTTGTTTTTCTTGTTTTTTTTGGTTTTCTTCCAACAAGTTCAGTAATATTCGACTTAAATCGTCTACTCTGCTTGTCAGAAAATCTAGACGTTGTTGAAGTATTTTCGATTTCTTGTTTCCAAACATTAACAATTCCTCTCAATGGTTTTATTACGTCTTCAAGCATTGCGTCTTCCATACGTGCGATATGGTCTTGCAGCATTTCTTTTATTCTCATATTTTCATTGCTCTCCAGTTAGCGTTCATTGTTTGCCAAGTGGTAATCTTAGTTGCTGCTGCCTCACGTTGCGCAGCCAGTAATTCATACTCTTGCGTTGCCTTACCTATTTTAAATATTTGGTCACGGTATTTGTCAGATGCGTAGGCCTCACGCTCTTGCGCTCCAACAGGCAAATCAGCATGCTGTCCCATAATTACAGCCTTTATATGTTTCAGCATGTGTTTTTCTTTTTCTAATTCTGCCTTGGCGTCAGCTATAGATTTTGCTTTGTCACGTAAAAAATTAACTGCCTTTTCTACGTCTTCATCACTAATCCAAGCTGCGCCTAATTCGTGTACTTGTTTCATTAAAACGGTATCTCATCGTCTAAATCACCAGCGCCACCTTCTGGCGCTTTTGGTAATTCATTGCTCATGTAACCAGCAACTTGATTAGCTATTTCATCAGAAGATTTACTAGTATCTAAAACGTCTTTAATACTTGGCTGCTGTATTCCTGTTGACGCCTTTAATGACGGCAATTGATTACTGCTGTCACGTCTTTGCTGTTCCAACTGGCCTTGGTCTGTTGCATTCTCAAATTTGTGGATTTCCATCAGTTCAAATTGCCTGGCTTCAACTTCTGTCCAGATTTGTTTCTCGCCATTCTTTGGGTATTCACGCTGATTAATTTTACCAGAAACAAATAGCTTACTGCCCTTTTGTATTTTCTCTATTATTGCAGCATCAACTGGTGATGGTGAATTTTTTAGAACTAATTTTACATTTATAAAACTAGTACGGTCTACCCACTCATTTGTTTTTAGATTTTTGTAACCATTATCTACAGCTAAACGGCAATGGTATTCTGATGATCCCCAGGGCGTTGTCCTATGCTGTAAATCAGTAGCCACCTTGCCCATTAATTTTACTTCATTGAAATCCCTCATGCTGCTTGCTCCTTCTTGCTGGCAATTGCAACATCTCTGGCAATTTCCTTAGATTTTTTACTAATAAACTTATTTTTAAATGCATGCATAATTTGCTGGCGTTCATCTTTATTCTTTGCATTTGTCAAATTCAGTGCAAACTCCTGGATGGCTGTCTGCTCAATAGGCAGAACTGTCATATGCTTTGCAAAGTTATTAGTCGCTATGGAAGTCCATTTGTTAAGGTCTTCCTCACTTTTTATTAAGCCTGTATCAAATGCACCTTTTACCACTACGTTAGCGTGTATTTGCATTTGCATCATTTCACTGCCGTTAGGCGCAAATGGATCTTGGTTATAAGACATTGTTTTCCCCTTTCTCTTTCCCAAAGATTTTATGTAGTTCAAAGTATAGATTTTGCAGTATGCCTTTTTCTCTTTCAGCTACTGCCTCTTTTAGTTGTTCTGCTGGTTCTTCTTGTTTGTAATCCAAAATATCCAGCAGCTTTTTTTGGATTTTCTGACTAGGCAACTGGTGACCATTTTCTATCTTAGACAGATACACAACTGCTATATCTGCCCTGTCACATAATTCTTTTTGCTTTAGTCTTAGTTCTTTTCTTTTTTGTTTGATAAGTCTTCCAAACTCATTTCCTTTAAATTGTATTACAGTCATTAGTAGTAACTCCCTGTTAATGCCCACATTATGAGAATTGACCATTGCAATATCTTAATGGTCACTGGCGCTAAAATTACGCCAAGCAAAAAACACAATGCGAAGTCCATGCGTAGCATCAGACTTTTTTCCTTGTGTCTCTGACGAAATCTAAAAAATTATTTATGTTGCCTTCAGATGTATCAATGTCAGAAATAGTGATGTTTATGTCATGCGTCTGCATGTCTAGCTCTACTTCTGGCATGCCGTCATTTTTAAATTTTTGGTATATTGTGTTTACAGCTAATTCTATTTGAGATTTAGCGTTTAAAAGATTTGCTAATTGATCGTGAATATTTTGCACACAGTAATCAATTGTCTTTTCTTTTATATCGTCAGTAGACGCTGTTTCTACTTCATTTATGTAATTATTAGTTTCTCTTACATCATCTAAATTTATAAGTTTTCCCATAAAAAAACCCCTTTCGTATACTATGAGTATTATATAAGTAATACGAAAAGGGTTAAATTACAACCTTAAGTGTATAAGTTTTTTATAAAAAGTTATATTTTGTTAACAATTTGTGTAACTCTTCCTAAAACTTCAAATTGTTTATTTATTATTGTTTTATCATTTTTATCATACGATCTTGTTTGAAATCCTATTGCTCCATCCATAAATATTTGACGAAACATATACTTGTCATCATATTTAATAACGTAGTGGCCTTCATGCTCTAAACTCTTAGAGCTTGTATCTAAAATGATGTAGCTGCCTGGTGGCGCTACTCTTGCCATAGTTTCATCATTTACAATTAATGCAACGCATTTGTCACTTGCATTAGGAACTTGCACAAAATCATTATTTTTTATTTGTAATTGTGGCTTCATTAGATTGTCCCATTCAATAATTGGAACGTCAGAAACTTGTATTTTACTGCCAACAAATCCCTGTGGCAGCAGCCGAGCTTCTTCTATATTTAACGCTTTAGCGTATAAAGATCTCCACTTAGCATTTAATTCAAATTCCTTGCGTTCATGTTTAACTACTGTTTGTTCATGGCAGCCTACACGTTTAGACAATTCCTGGCGTGTAATGTTCTGCAATATGCGCTCACGTTGTAAACTATTTGTGAATGCCATTTTATTATTCCCCTCTGCATATTCTTAATAAAATTTCTGTATTTTAAAAACTTGACTTTTGTTGTACTCAATCTCTTTGGCAGTGTACGTTCATTGTACAAAACTTTAGCATGATACGATGCTTTCCATCTCCAACCCCAAAATCCAATTTTTAAAACTAATGAATTTAAATTTAATTTTTTGTTATCATATTTTTCTTTTATACCTATTCTTTCACACATACCTAAACCAAACCTTGTTTTGTGTGTCCAAACACGATTTCTAGAAAATGGTTTAAATTGATGTAAAGTCAAATGTCTAAAAAAGGGATATATCACTCCATTTGGAGTAATCCAATCCACTGACTTTTTTTGTCCTTTCCAGTATTTCAACTGGTCATTTAATGTTCCAAGTTTCATATCTATTCCTCCTTTAATAAAAATGTATTTAAAATTTAGTATTTGTAAAGTTAATAATTTATACAAATATTTATTATAGTATACATATAATTTATTTATTGAAATAAAACTTATATAGTTATACAAATAGTATAAGATGTTTAAATATAAAAATAAGCCAACTTATTACAAGGGTAAAAAGTTTGACAGCAAGAAAGAGGCTAATCGTTACTGGGAGTTAAGTTTGTTAGAGCAAGCAAATCAAATTAGTAATTTAAA
>MDTE01121059.1_pt1 | contig 16284 bp, 10 predicted proteins | sample 811231 | NCBI WGS metagenome assembly MDTE01 (sample SAMN05326651, study PRJNA326480) | marine metagenome | isolation source: seawater | place: Indian Ocean: Red Sea | collected 2010
TGGCCAGACCCATTGGCCCAACGACAGATCCGCGAACAAGAATGGGCGCAAGCGGAGAACGCGGACGGCCGCCTTGTGCGAACCAGTGGCGGATTGTCTGACGACTGGACCTACCGTCGCTACCAGCCTCAAGACCTGTGGGCCTTCCAATCGTTACGGCCAGTCGCGCCACCAGCCGGCTTTCGTCATCCCGTCGACGGGTTTATTGGTGCCCGCTTGGCGAAGGCAGGAATCAAGGCGGCCCAGCCAGCTCATTTCAGAACGCTGATTCGACGGGTGAGCTACGACCTCACCGGCTTACCGCCGACGCCCTATCAGATTTTCTTGTTTCGCCAGGCATATGAGAAAGACCCTGTGGAAGCTTGGTCAACTTTGGTGGAGAGGTTGCTCGCCAGCCAACACTACGGAGAACGGTGGGCCCAGCATTGGTTGGATGTGGTGCGTTACGCCGATACGGCTGGCTTTTCCAATGACTATGAGCGGTCCAACGCCTGGCGGTATCGTGACTATGTCATACGAGCATTCAATGACGACAAACCGTTCAATCAGCTGATTCTTGAACAACTTGCCGGGGACGAACTCAGCCCAGACGATCCTGAAACGCTGATCGCCACCGGTTACTTGCGAATGGGACCTTGGGGCACGGCGATGATCTCGCAGCAGGAAGCTCGGCAAATTTACCTGGACGATTTGGTCCACAATGTAGGTCAGACGTTTCTTTCGTTGCCATTGCGGTGTTGCAAATGTCACGACCACAAGTACGACCCGATCCCGACGCGAGACTATTACCGGCTGTACGCGGTGTTTTCTGGGACTCAGGTCGCCGAACTTCCAGCGCCGTTTCTGGACCGAGAAAACCGTCAAGGATTCGCAGCAAAGCGGAAACTCGTGGATCAGCGCCTGGCGTTTGCAACCCAGCAGCGCAACCTCGTGTTTCATAAGCAGGAGACTGCGGCCAGGGAATGGTATGCACAACATAATCTTCCCTACAAGAATGCTGGTGCGCGCCGTCAAGATCCGGAAGACAGCAAGCCACCCCGTCACATTGGGTTGACACTTGCAGAGCAAGGCATCCTCAAAGTGCGGGAACAGGATGTCTGGATTTGGACGCGCCGTTTGGAACGATATCGACCTTTGACCCAGGCGGTATATAACGGAGCTGACGGATTCCGTAACGGGCGCAAGTTAAGACGGCCGAAAAAGGTGAACCTCGCCTGGAGGCCAAAGAGTGTCATTCTCGGAGGCGGGTCACTGGCGGCGCCGCTTGACACCGTTTCGCCGGGAGTGCTCAGTGGCCTGGGGCTGCCGGTTTCAGCAGCCGAGAAAGATCCCTATGGGATCACCAACGACCTATTCGGTAGACGGCTCGCTATGGCGAGGTGGATTGCCAGTGACAAAAACCCGCTTACAGCCAGGTCGATTGTCAACCGCGTCTGGCAACACCATTTTGGCCGTGGCTTGGTAGCTACGGCTAATAATTTCGGCGCCAAGGGTGACAAACCGACCCACCCGGAGTTGCTCGATTGGCTCGCAGCCGACTTTATCAAGCACGGATGGAAGCTGAAGAGACTGCACCGACTGATTGTCGGGAGTGAGGCCTACCGACGGTCGAGTCGTCCCGTGGATTTCCACAGCCAGGACCGCGTTGACCCTGACAATCACCTGCTCAGCTCATTCCCTGTGCGGCGATTGACGGCAGAAGAGTTTCGCGACAGCCTGCTGCTGGTCAGTGGGGAATTGAATCGCCAGGTGGGAGGTGTGCCAATCATGCCAGAAATGAATCTCGAGGTGGCTTTGCAGCCGCGCATGATTCAATTTTCCATCGCACCCGCACACCAACCCTCCAGAACTCCGGCCGAACGAAACCGGCGGTCGATCTATGTCTATCGTGTGCGTGGTCAGGCGAATCCATTACTAGCGATCATGGATTTGCCCAGTCCAAACGCGTCTTGCGAACGCCGAGAGGATGCAGCCACTGCGCCGCAGGCGTTTACCCTGATGAATAGTGATGGCATGACGGACCGGTCGATCGCCTTTGCATTGCGTGTCCAAAAAGAAAAACCGGGCGACCCTGCGCAGTGGGTACGGCGCGCAGTGCAGTTGGCGTACGGTCGCGTTCCGCAGCGCGAAGAGCAACAGGAGTTGCTCGCATACCTGGTTGAGATGCAAGCCTACCATCGAAGACATCAGCCGCGTGTGATCGAATATCCAAAACAGGTCGTTCGGTCTCTGGTGGAGGAATTTACCGGAGAGCCGTTCGATTTTGTCGAAAAGCTGAACGTCTACGATGATTATGTCCCCGACGCCAAGCCCTGGACGGTGACTGCAGATGTCCGCGCACTTGCTGACGTCTGTTTGGTGCTGCTGAACTCGAACGAATTCATGTACGTGTATTGAACTGTTTCCAGCGACGAAGGAAGTCGCGGCCTGAAGGCGCCGGTTGGCTGAAGTAAGGGAGCTTCGCACGGTGACCAAGAAACGAGGAGCAAGTGTGATGACCCGCGTGTCACGTCGGGAGGCTTTATATGGGCTGGGGGCATCGCTAGGTGCGCTGGCACTGACCGATTTGTGCGCCAATGAACGCCAGAATGAGTTGCCGTTCGCTTCACGTGCGGGAACACATCGACCTGCGGCGAAAGCGGTGATCATGTTGTTCATGGAAGGGGGGCCGTCCCAGGCGGACACCTTTGACCCGAAACCCGAACTCAACCGTTTACATCGGACCGAGTCGACCCGTACTGCTGGCCTGGCAACCGGGAAACGGTTTTACGTTGGCAGCCCATTTCGGGCGCGGCGAGTGGGCCACTCGGGTATCACCATGAGCGAACCCTGGGAGTTTCTTTCAGCACCAGGCGTCGCCGATGAATTGTGCGTCTATCGTGGCTGTCAGGCCGCGTCGTTGAATCACCCTGAGGCGCTTTTGGAGATGAATACCGGTAGCCGTTTGGGACGCGACCCAGCGGTCGGGGCCTGGGCCACTTACGGACTGGGGTCGGAAAACCAGAACTTGCCGGGGTTTATGGTAATGACCGAGTTAGCACTTCCTCAGGCTGGACCTGCGAACTGGAGCAATGGTTTTTTGCCCGCGCATTTTCAAGGGACACGTTTGAGATCTACGGGGTCTCCGCTGCTCGACCTTCATCCTCCCGATTACAAGTCGAGAGCACATCAACGACGGAGCCTTGAACAGTTGGCACGGCTCAATCAGCGGCATGCGGAATTGCATCCAGAACACAGGGCACTACAAAGTCGCATGGCCAGTTACGAACTAGCATTCCGGATGCAGATGGCTGTTCCAGGAATCTTGTCGCTGGACCGGGAACCGCAGTACGTGCACCAGGCGTATGGTTTGGAGAGAAAAGAGACAGCCGCTTTTGGTCGTCAGTGCCTGCTGGCTCGAAGACTGGTCGAACAAGGGGTGCGATTTGTGCAAATCTTCTCCGGTGGATGGGACAGCCATGATTACTTGAAGCGGGGACATGCGTCACGTATTCGCAGCGTAGATCAGCCAATTGCCGCGTTGATTGGCGACCTTAAGACGCGTGGGTTGCTTGACGACACGCTGGTCGTATGGACCGGTGAGTTTGGGCGCACCCCGGATAATAACTACCGAGGTGGAGTGACGGCACTCGGGCGAGGCCACAATATCGACGCCATGAATATGTGGTTTGCCGGTGGAGGGACCAAAGCGGGTACCGTGGTTGGAGCGACCGATGAGATCGCTGCCCGCGCAGTGGACGTGGTACACCCGATACGCGACGTGCACGTGACCCTGCTCCATTTACTGGGATTGGACGACCATCGGCTCACCTACTTCCACGCTGGCCGCTTCAAACAACTTTCTCAATTTGGTGGAGTCCGGATTCCGCAGCTGATTGCCTGAGTAGGGAAGCGGCGTTTGCTGGATTACGGCAGTCGGAAGGCCAGGCGTTGACCGCAATGCCAACGTCGTCTAGCGCTTTGATTCTACCCCAGTGGACGTACCATCCGGTCTCCAGTACGCCCGTTCTGTGACGGGTCCATCGCCCACGATTGGCGCAGCAACCACAGTCGCAAAGGACGGTCTAGCAAACGACACTGCGCCGCCTGAGCAAACGACACTGCGCCGCGAACTACTGGAGTCCCCGCAGTTGTTCGAGACCCGCTTTCAGTCCGTCGATGCCGTGATGCATCAGCGTGCCGATGTTGATGAAGCGATAGCCCTGGTCCCAGGAACGACGGGCTTCTTCGAGCGTATTGAAGGTAATCCCCGCCGCTTTACCTTGCGCTGCAACCCGGGCGGGAAAATCGGCCAGGAATTGCTGTACCTGCGGGGTTTCCGGATGCCCAATCACTCCCATCGTCGCGGCCAGATCGGCAGGACCTGCGAAGACAATATCAACACCCTCCACAGCTGCAATCGCGTCGAGATTTTCGATGCCCTCGGCCGTCTCAATCTGCACAATCACGCACGTCTCTTGGTTTGCCACAGGCAAGTAATCTTGCCAGGAGACATTCATGAACGTCGTCCAGAGGGGCGACACACCGCGGGATCCGTCAGGCGGATACTTCGCATATTCGACTGCCAGGCGAGCTTCTTCCGCGGTATTGATTTGCGGAACCATAACGGTGTTGGCACCGATGTCGAGGGCTTTCTTGATCCAATTCGGATCCAGGCCTGGAACACGAATCATGGGGGTACAACCGGCCTGGCGGCAGAGAATGGGAATCCAACGGACTTCGTGGGTCCCGTACGGCCGATGCTCCAGATCAATCCAGAGGAAATCAATATCACAGTCGATGGTCATCTTGGCAACGATATCCGAAGCATCCGGGACACTGACGCCCCAGACAGCACGACCTTCACCAAGACGATGTTTGACACGATTTTCGAACATACCAGGTCCCCCCTATGCGGCTCCAAGTCGACCCATTATGTCTCATCTTTCCCGCTAGGGACAGGATGCCCACTGGGCAACAGGTTGGACAAGCCTGGCAGGAGAAGATACCCGGAACTACCCCCAAGCTAATCCACGCGCGACGCTGCGCGGTAGTATGCGATCACACTGGAGAGGATGTCTGCTAATGTCGCCTCGGGTTGATAGCCGGTCAAACGAGAAATCTTGGCCAGATCAGGTGTACGTCGCGGCATATCTTCAAAACCTTCTGCGTAGGCCTGGTCATAAGGGACATGAACGATTTCCGAGTCGCTGCCAGTCATCTCGCGAACTTGTTCGGCCAATTCCTGAATGCTGACCTCTTCGCTGGAACCAATATTGAAAATATCTCCCCGGGCTGCCGGTTTCTCAATCAACCCGATCATCGCCGAAACAACATCCTTCACAAATCCAAAACAACGTGACTGGCTGCCGTCGCCGTAGACCGTGATGGGTTCATTGCGTAGCGCCTGCTGGACAAAACGAGGAATCACCATGCCATAACGACCTGTCTGACGTGGTCCTACCGTATTGAACAAGCGAACAACAATCGCCGGCAAGTCCTGTTCGCGGTGATAGGCTAATGCCAGAAACTCGTCGAGTAATTTGCTGCACGCGTAACTCCAGCGACCCTTCTTGCTGTTTCCCAGTACCAGGTTGCCCTCCTCCTGAAAGGGCACATCAGCGCTGAGGCCATAGACTTCCGAAGTCGAAGTCAACAATACCACTTTGCCGGTTTTCGCCGCCTCTGCCAGCAGGACTTCCGTTCCCTGCACGTTGGTCTCAATGGTCTTCACCGGATTCTCGACAACCAGTCGTACGCCAACAGCCGCAGCAAGGTGGAAGACAACATCACAATCATCGACCAATGCACCCACGACGGTCTGGTTTCTGACATCATCCAGGGTGAAAGCAAAATTCGGATGCCCTTCCAGGTGGGTGAGGTTCTGCCGGCTCCCGGTGGAGAGATCATCGATGACACTCACCTGATCGCCGCGCTGGATACAAGCATCCACCAGATGGGATCCAATGAACCCGGCGCCACCAGTGATGAGAACCTTCATGTTGTCTGCCTCTGAAATTTCACTGCCATGCGCTACCCGCCGCAGCGGCTGATCAATCCGCAAAACAACCAGCACAGTTGCGGTCGATACGGCCCATGAAAACGATGGTGGTAGCACCTGCACTGGTGCCGTGGATCCCATCTTAACGCGAGGACCCGGTTAACGTACATCCAACCGGCTTCACGCTCCACCGACCGCATTTCGTTGGGACACGACGTCTGCTAACGCTACAATCGGAATTCGACTGTTCGCCTTCTCCCCACAATCGACGGTGGCATTATGAAAACCCAACTTCCCTGTTGCCTCGCCGGCCTGACATGGATCCTGGCTGGACTCGCTTCGCCGGACATTAAGGCGGCGGACTTGACCGCGGTCGTTACCCAGCAAGTGCACCCGGTACTCGTGCGAAACGACCACAACGCGCTGTTCCGATTGACGATCGCCGCTGATTCGCCGTTTGTTTTGCTGCGGGCACTGACGGTTTCGCTGCAGGGCACTGATGATCCGCACGACATCGATTCGTTGCAACTTTTTTTTGCGGGCGAAAAGGGTGAATTCAGCACCAAAGCTCGATTCGGAGATGCAATACGACCAACCGGCGAAACGGTTGTGCTGAGAGGACACGCGCGTTTGCAGCAAGGGCCAAACCATTTCTGGTTATCTTGTCGGCTGGCCGCCAAGGCGGATCTCAACCGGTGGGTCGATGCCACTTGCACTGCGCTGGAGACCTCAGTCGGCCACGTTGCTCCCGTCGATCAAAGCAACGGACTGCGGAAGCGAATCGGAATCGCCTTGCGCAAACACTACGACGATGGTGTGCACACCTACCGCATTCCCGCTTTGGCCACGACAACGCAGGGTACCTTGCTGTGTGCCTACGATATGCGGCGACGCAAGGGGCGTGACCTGCAGGAAGATATCGACATTGGTTTGTCACGCAGTACCGACGGCGGGCAGACCTGGGAACCTCAGCAAGTCATCATGGACCAGGGAACCTATGCTGGCAAACCACAGGCCCTCAATGGCGTCAGTGATCCCGGCATGATCGTCGACCCGTCCACCGGAGAGATCTTCTGTTTTGCGGTCTGGATGGTCGGTAAAGAAGGCAAGCACCAGTGGGACAAAGATGGCTCTGAACCTGGATTCGAGATTGGCAAGAGCGCTCAATTCCTGATGGTCCGTAGCCGCGACGACGGGCGCACCTGGACGAAACCGCAGAACATGACTCGCACCTGGAAGAAAAAAGACTGGTTTCTCTACGTTCCTTCCCCCCAGCAAGGCATTGCACTGAAGGACGGGACATTGGTCATGCCGACGCAGGGACGAGACGCCCAGGACCGGGAATTCTCAAACCTCCTGATCAGTCGTGATCACGGTGCCCACTGGACCGTCAGTCAACCCGCCTCTCTGGACACCAGCGAATCTCAGGCCGTGCAACTCGGGGACGGTTCCATCATGATGAACATGCGCACGGAAACGGGACAAAAATTTCGCACCATCGCGGTGACCCGTAATCTCGGTCAAACCTGGACGCCCCATGTCACCAGCCGCAAAAACCTGATCGAACCCAACTGCAATGGCAGCTTGTACCGCTTCGATCTGGGTAACGATGGCGATTACGTGTTATTGTTTGCCAACCCGCATTCACAAACGGGCCGTGATCACCACTCCATTCAAGTCAGTTTTGATGACGGACTTCACTGGCCCCAGAAAAATCGCATTCTGCTGGATGCATTCCGCGGTGCCGGCTACCCAAGTCTCAGCCGGGTCGATGACAAACACGTGGGGATCGTCTACGAAGGGAGCCAATCGCACCTCGTATTCCAGAAAATCGCGATTGACGAGCTGTTGCAACACGACAAACCCTGATACCTGGAAGTTGACCGGGGACGAGTGTGATCGGAAACCGAGCGCGGCAAGCTATGGGTTGCTCTATTGCCGGCTGTTGGCCATCGGGTTGCTGGCAATCGTCAGCAGCCTGGCCGTTGCCGAACCGCCGCAACGCGCACCCGACCGGCTCGACGGACTGAGTTTCCCGTTTGCAAAAGAGTGGCGGGAAAAAGCCTGCCGTTGCCCCACAATTACGACGCAGCACTCTGCCCTCTCAGAATTCCAGGAAGCAGTGCGCCGCGCTGATGTCCTGGTGCGCGGCCACATCGTCCGCATTGTCCGTCTGGCCGATCCGCAACAGACACTGCCTGCTGTGGGCGATGAGGTGATCCAGCGCAAGCGGTCCGCCTGAGCCCTCATACCCGGTTGTCTGACAGCGCGATTTCCACATCCCTTGACTGGCTACCCAGCCGACATGGCGTTCCGGTTGGGGACCATTACGGTGTCCCCTGCAACCATTCCTCGATGGCAATCTTCTGGAACACGAGGTGCGATTGGCTCCCTTCGTAGACGATCCCCACGTGTTTGTCATCCACGCGACTGACGCTCGGATAACCGTTGCCACGACCCTCATCCAGCAGCAGCCGGTGCCGTGCGGGCCAGCTCAGGCCCTCGTCGAAACTGACTTGAATGGAGTGGTGATCACGGCCCGTTTGTGAGTACGGATTGGCAAAGAACAGAACGTGTTTGGCTTCTCCTCGCTGACGGTAATCAAATCGATAGAGACTACCATTGCAATTTGGTTCGATCAGGGTCTGGCGATGGGTGGGGTGAGGTTGCCAGGTCTCTCCCAGGTCCTTGGTAACCCATACAGAACGGTATTTGGTCGGCCGTGCGGAGCGCGCGTTCAGCAAGATGGAACCATCGTTGCGCTGGACCGCCTGGCATTCTCCGTTACCGGTCGCCGAAGCAGCCCCCACGCGCCACGTTTTCCCGTGGTCGCGGCTGACGATCAGCGCAGAAAACATACGGTCCTGGGCATCGCGACCCTCACCGAGCATCACCAGTGTTCCGTCCCGCAAACTGAGTCCCTGCTGGGGTGCAGGTGCCAGCAAGATCCACTCTCGGCGCTTCAGTTGCCGCGTCATATTCTGTGGCTTCGTCCAGCTGCGCCCGTCGTCCCGGCTGCGGACCATCAAAAATTGCGCACTTTTGCCGATCTCGAATCCCGGTTCGGAACCATCTTCAGTCCATTGGTGTTTGCCCGGTTTGCCCCACATCCAGACCGCGGCGCAAAAAATCTCCCCGGTTATCGCATCCACTACGATCCCCGGGTCACTCACTCCATTCTGGGACTGGGGCAAGCCGCCGTAACGGCCCATATCCATAATCACCCGGACCGGTTCCCAGCTACGGCCTCCGTCGCTGCTGCGACTCAGTCCAATGTCGATATCCTCCTGCAAATCCCGTCGTTTTTGTCGGCGCAAATCATAGACGCACAACAGGGTGCCTCGAGGTGTCGTGGCCAGCGCGGGAATGCGACAGGTATGAACACCGTCGTCGTTGTGTTTGCGCAAGGCAATCCCGATCCGTTTACGTACGTTCGGTGTCAGGTCACGCACTGTGACCACTCCCGCCGACGTCTGTATCGACTGACATTGGACATCGACCTGGTGTGTCAGCTTAGCACCCGTTCGCAACCTGCAGGATACCCAGAAGATATGCTCGCCCGCCGGCAACGAGCGCGTCCCGGTAAAAGTGACCTCCGCTGCGGGTCGGACTTGTCCACCAAACGGCGCACCGGTGAGTTGTTTGCGTACAGTTTGCCGATCACCAGAAAAACGAATTCCGCTGCGCAAACTGTCGAGTTGCTGTGGTTTGTGTTGGGCGGAATAAAATAGCTGGAGTGTTTCCAGATCGCCCAGATCATCGGTTCCCTCCAGAGAAAAAGTAAACGCAGTAATTTTCACGGGACCCGAAGAAACGTTCACGATCACTTGCAGTAAACAGTTGTGATTATGCCGCAGCAACACGGGATGAATCCGCTGTAGTGCCGTTGCGGAAAGTTTGTCGACGGCCCCTTGCGCCGCGAATCCACAACATGGAGACAGCACAAGCGCCACCGTGCAGACCAACGTCGAGCTATTGAAGAACATCGTTTCCTCCTCGGTGGAAAACAGCCAGTTGGCCAGGTGAGACAGTGGCATGTCCTACTCCGGCCACCTGCAGACCTGATCGTTGTACTGCCGTTCACCCAACCCGATCAAGTCAATCCGCCGTGCGGACGTGTGTCCCCTCGTCCCACCCCGGGACTGTCGCCCAGGAATGGACGGCTCCGTTGATTGGCGGCGAGCGCCTGGCACGGTCGAATAAACCGCCGGTGACGGGTATCGTTTACAGAGCCCGTCCCGTACCCCATCTGGTGGAGCCAACCCATGGACGACTCGTCCGCATTGCGCGGCAAGAATGCGATCATTACTGGTGCCACCCGTGGTATCGGACTAGCCATCGCCCGGGGTTTTCTCGCTCGTGGCGCCACGGTCACTCTCTGTGGTCGTCGCACCGCAGGGGTCGAACAGGCGCTGACAGAACTGGCGGACTACCAGGACCACGTCGGTGGTCGGTGTGCCCATGTGGCCAAACAAGAAGACTTGCGGGAACTTGTCAAACAGGCGGAATCGCAATTCGGTCCAGTCAATTTGCTGGTCAACAATGCAGGGACGAATCCGTTTTACGGGCCACTCGTGGAAGCCGAAGAATGGGCCTGGGATAAAACGATGGACGTCAATCTGAAGGGCCCCTATCTCCTTTCCAGGATGGTCGCGAGGCAAATGACTTCCGGCGCGTCTGCTTCGATTATCAACATGGGATCCGTTGCAGGCCTGACCGCAATGCCCATGTCAGGTCTCTACTCTGTCAGCAAAGCCGGCCTGATCATGCTCACCAAGACACTCGCCCGGGAACTTGGCGGCCAGGGGATTCGAGTCAATTGCATCTGTCCGGGAGTCATCAAAACGCGGTTCAGTGAAGCGCTTTGGAAAGATCAAGCGGCCGCCGATACGTCGGCCGCACAAAAAGCGCTCGGGCGCATCGGTGTCCCGGATGAAGTGGTTGCGGCCGCGGTGTATTTTGCCTCCGATGCAAGCAGCTTCACGACAGGCGCCGTGCTCCAGGTGGACGGTGGCATGGTTCTCTGAAGACGTTTAGTGTGTGGACCGAGTGCTAGCCGGTTCACAAGAACACCCCTGGTGGCAGGAATCAGGCCGGGGCCTCCAGAAATTGTCTCGCGCCGTCCCATAACAACTGTTTGACGGGAACCATACGCAGCACATCCGGCCCCGTCTTGCCACCCGCATCCCGAACTCGACGGTGTACGCTCTCGATGGCCTCCACTACTTCCGCACGCTGCGGTTCTCCTGGAAAGCCGATCCCCTGGGCAAAGTCATTTGGTCCCACATCGAAATAGTCAATCCCTTCGACTTCCAGAATTTCATCCAGATTTTCCAGCACACCACCGTCCTCCAATAGCGCGCTGACAACCATGTTGTCATTGCACCGACGGTAATAGGCAACCTTGTCGCCAAGCTGATAGTCATAATCACAGCCGCGATTTCCACCAAACGAACGATCGCCCAGCGGTCCAAAGTAGCATGCGCGCACAAGCTGTTCGGCGGCTTCGCGGGTGGCAATGTGTGGACCGACAATGCCCTGCACTCCACAATCCAGAAACTGCAAGATCGTCGAGGTCTGAATATCAGGAACGCGCGCAACCGGCGTAACACCTACCGACTCGGCCGTACGGCAGAGATGTTCCAGGTGCTCCACCGTGAAAGGACCATGCTCTCCATCGAACCAGACAAAATCAAACTCCAAGGGGCCGAGCAGTTCGATCACATGCGGTGCCGGGAAATTCAGGTTGTAGCCTCGGGCGATCCGTTGTTCGCGGAGCGCCTGTTTGAGGCGATTTGGCTGTTTCATCGTCATTGCTCCTTGGCTGTCTTTCTGCTGCCACTGCATTCCTGTCGCGGCAGGCGACGACTCCGCCTGACCGGTTACCCATACGCCTGCCGGCAGACCGCTCCAGGTCGGCACGGCGCCACAAGACACAAGCTGTTATCTCATCCGTCCAATTGCGCCAGCAAATTCGGCGCTGGTTCTAATTGTCCCCTTTCCACCTTGCGCGTGAGTTCCACCAGCGCTTCGTTGACAGGGGTGGGAATCCCCCGTAAACGCCCTTTGCGGACCAGGTAACCATTGAGCGCATCCACCTCGGTTTGACGCCGCTTGACCACATCCTGAGCCAACGACGGGCGCCCGGAACCGACGTCTTCAGCGAGTCCGCGCATGGCCTCCTCCAATAGAGCCCGTTGCTGAGAATCGTGCTGGGCCGATCGAAACAACGATGTCGCGATCCCAGCAATGGCATCGAGATGGACCCCTTCCGCAGTGGCCACATCGAGCAATTCGGCAGCGATCCGGATCGCCACGTTGCGGGCTTCGGGGCTGCGCCAGAACCCGGAAGCGTTCAAGCCGGTGATGCCACAAATCGCGTTACCCATGCAGTTGGCCGCCAATTTCGACCACCGCGCGCCCCATAAATCGGTTGTCGTCCGGGCACTACCTGCGCTGGTCATCACCTCCGCCCAGCGGGTTATCCGCGGCGTCTCGACACCGCTCGGTTCCCCCACAGCAAAACAGCGACGATCAAAGGCATTGGTTCGTTCGACGTGACCCGGTTCATAGATGCCCGCCCCGATCGTAACCACACAACCGACGACCCGCGACCAACCGACTACTTCCGCAATCGTTTCCTCGTTGATGCTGTTTTGCGCAGAGACAACGAAGCCACCCGCAGCCAAATAGGGTTCGATGAATGTCGTTGCCCAACGGGTGTCGTACGACTTGACGCACAACAGTACCACATCAAACCGCGGCTGGTGTGCCGACACCTCGCCTAAATGCAGCGCCGGAACGTCGACGGTAAATTCTTCCTCCTGCGCCGTGATCTTCAAGCCGTGGCGGCGGATCTGGTCGACATGCGCCGGCCAGGTGTCGATGAGCGTGACATCCGCACCTGCACGGCATAAATAACCGCCGATCACACCGCCGATCGCGCCCGCACCGACTACTGCAATTTTCTCTGCCATCGATCACGTCCACTCCGGGGCCAGTGCAATAGCCACGGGAACTCCTGCAGCTCCCTCCCTGGGCGAGTCGTCCAACACAACCGTACGCCAATCCAGTGCTGCGGTGGTCGCTGCACTGCGCACGTCAAAACGTGTAACCGCTTTCCGCGTGTTCGGTGAGATCGAGTCCGCGGTCTTCCTGCTCTGCGGAGACGCGCAAGCCAACGGTTTTTTCGATCAACCAGAAGATGGCCGCAGAGGCGATTAGTGTATAGACAACGGTCACAATCGCTGCGACCAGTTGCGCCTGGATTTGCGAGAACATTGTCATACCCTCGGCATAGCCAGTACCTCCCAGTTGCGGCGAAGCAAAAACCGCGACCAGCAGCACACCAATCAGGCCACCCACGCCGTGCACCCCAACCACATCAAGCGAATCATCGTATCCGCAGCGTCGTTTGAGCGTGGTCGAGGCAAAAAAGCAGATCAGTCCGGAGGTCACACCGATCGCAAATGCTCCCGCTGGCCCCACATTACCCGAGGCGGGAGTAATCGCTGCCAGGCCCGCAATCGCGCCCGTCGCGGCACCCAGTACGCTCGGCTTGCCGTTGACGCGCCATTCAATACACATCCAGGTCAACGTTGCCACACAGGCCGACAGGTGGGTCACCAGCAGGGCCAGCGACGCAGAACCATCTGCGGCCAGGGCACTGCCGGCATTGAAGCCAAACCACCCGACCCACAACATGGCAGAACCGATAATCGTATAGGTGAGATTGTGCGGAATCATCATCGCTTCGGGGTAGCCCCGCCGCTTCCCGACCATAATGCAAGCTACCAGGGCGGCGATACCAGCCGTAATATGGACCACGATGCCACCAGCAAAGTCGATCACATTCTGCCCGGCAAACCACCCTCCGCCCCAGGTCATATGGCAAATCGGTACGTACACCACCAACAGCCAGAGCGCCGAAAACCAGAGTACCGCAGCGAACTTCATCCGTTCCACAAACGCTCCAATGACCAGCGCCGGGGTGATGATCGCAAACGTCATTTGAAACGCGCAGAACAGATGTTCGGGAATGGTCGTATACGCCCGAATAGCACCTGGCTGGACACCGCTCAGAAAAACCATTCCAAACGACCCGATAAAGGCATTCCCCTCGGTACCGAGCGCCAAGCTATAGCCCACCGCAACCCACAGCACCGAGACTAGGGCCGCCATCACAAAGCAATGCATCAGCACCGATAGAACATTCTTGGTGCGGACCAGACCCCCGTAAAACAGGGCCAAGGCTGGAATCGTCATGAACAAAACCAGGGCCGTGGCGACGAGAATCCAGGCTGTGTTTCCGCTGTCGATTTGCGCTGAGGCCACAGCTGGTGCATCCTCTTGGGCCAGTCCCGGTGCGCTGCCCAGCAGCAGCAGGCAACAACTCAGCAGGGCCATCTTCAACGGCGTGCATACCCTCATGCCGGGGCGCAGGTAAGCTAACATGCGTACTCCTCGTCGAGTGGTCCGGAGAAGAAAACTCCGAATGGCTTTAGATCTCGTCGAGTGGTTCTTTTCCGTCCGCCGACCCAGAATCGGACCTTGCTCGAAAACCGCGAACTTAAACCACGATACGGGCCGTTGTCCAGGGGTGCCGAGGGATCCAGCCTGGCTCGGGGCAAGCAACCGGATCCCCTCGAGAACGTTGATTTCGATTCGTTTTCGTCATAGTCTCACTTGGGAACCAACGACACAGCACAACGTGAGAGACCCTCCGCGATGTTAGGGACCAAATGCAAAGTATTGGTGGTATGCTGCTGCATGCTTCCAACGTGGGGACAGTGCGATCCGGGCACCAATCTCCAGGTACACGAAACCGACATCGCCACCATCCACCGCATGATCCACGCCGGACGGATCACAGCGCGCCAGCTGGTCGATGCGTCTCTTGCGCGGATCGACGCCTATGATCAACGCGGACCCGCCCTGAATGCCATCATCTGCGTCAACCCACGCGCCCGGCAGCGCGCCGACGCACTCGACGCGAACTTCCTCCGCAGTGGTAAATTGAGCGGCCCGCTGCACGGTATCCCGATGATCATCAAGGACAATTACGATACCTCCGATCTACCGACCACGGCAGGTTCACTGTCACTTGCCCAATCGACTCCACCCGATGACGCATTTCAGGTGAAGCAACTTCGGGATGCGGGCGCGATTATCCTGGCCAAGTCCAACATGGCTGAGTTCGCCTTTTCCCCCTACGAAACTCTCGGATCGGCACTACCGGGACACACGCGGAACCCCTACGCCACCGATCACGTACCGGCCGGATCAAGTGGGGGAACGGCGGCCGCGATTGCTGCCAGCCTGGCGGTCGTCGGACTGGGGACCGACACGGGAAATTCGATCCGCGGACCTGCCTCGCATACCGCCCTGGTGGGCATTCGTTCCACCATGGGTTTGACCAGCCGAGATGGGATCGTGCCACTGTTTCTGGATCACGATATTGGGGGCCCGATGGCGCGATCTGTCGCGGACGCCGCGGCGGTCCTCCAGGTCATCGCCGGATACGATCCGGCCGATCCGGTTACTGCAGCAGCCCGGGCCCATCCGGGACCGGACTATCTGCAGCAACTCGATCCCCGTGGCCTGGAGGGTGCGCGGCTGGGTGTGGTACGACAGGTTTCCAATCGACCCGCTGCCGATCCCGAAGTACTACTGCGCTTTCAGCAAGCGCTCGACGCACTGCGGCGCGCCGGGGCAACCGTGATCGACCCGGTAACTCTGCCGGTCTACGACACCATTGCGCCGAACGCGTACTGGTGTCCCCGCTTCAAGTACGATCTGGAAAACTACCTCAAGAGCCTGGGCCCCCCAGCACCGGTGCGTACCATGGCCGCGATTCTGGAATCCGGCCAGTTTCACCCCTCCATCCGCAGCAGGCTACAGTTCTTCGCACAGTTCAGCGGACCACTAGAGAATTACCGGAACTTCCGGCAAGCCCAGGCGCATCGCCAGCGCTTGCAGAGCGCCGTCGGTGAGTTGATGCGGCAGCAGGAGCTCGACGCTCTGGTCTATCCTACCTGGAGCAATCCGCCACGGCGGATTGGAGACCTGGAATCCCCCCATGGCGACAACAGTCAAATCCTCTCACCCCAAACCGGATTTCCGGCGATCACGGTACCGATGGGATACGTACGTGAAACATTACCAGTCGGTCTCCAGTTAATGGGCCTGGCCTGGACCGAAGCAACTCTGATCAAACTGGCCTACGCCTACGAACAGGCGACCCACCACCGCGTCGCGCCACGCACAACCCCCCCCCTCCCCTGATGCAGCAGTGACCCGATCAA
>MDTE01193483.1_pt1 | contig 16282 bp, 17 predicted proteins | sample 811231 | NCBI WGS metagenome assembly MDTE01 (sample SAMN05326651, study PRJNA326480) | marine metagenome | isolation source: seawater | place: Indian Ocean: Red Sea | collected 2010
AATCTACTTGGCCAGAATGGCCTAAACCTCCCCAGATAGGAGATGAAGGATGGGGGGTTTATTGATGGGTGAAAAGTTTGCATGGGGAGATCACCGCCTTGAACCAATACATTTAGCCGGTTGGGGATTACATCAAAATCTGCAAGATGCCGAAGTTTACTGTTCCCAGATTGCAGACGCACATTATGAAAACTTTCTCATTGCAAACAAATTTACGCCACCAAAAATCAAGCAACATATCCAAAATATCTACGCATTTTGTAGATATGGCGACGATCTTGGTGATGAAGCACCCTTTGACAGTCAAGGGCGGTTAAAATTACTCGACGCATGGGAGAAAGACTTGGAGGAAGCGCATCAAGGGGATTGGTCAGGAAAACCTCAGCATCCAATCTTAATTGCCGTACAACATACAGCAAAAACATTCAAGATACCATTGGAACCATTTTGGAAACTCATCCAAGCTTTCAAGATGGATCAGACAAAAAACAGATATCACTCATGGGATGAATTATTACATTATTGCAAGCATTCTGCTGATCCTGTTGGCCATCTTTTCTTGTATGTTTACGGACATGACGATGAAGATTTACGTGCACTTTCAGACAAAACATGCACAGCATTACAATTAGCAAATCATTGGCAAGATATTTCCAGAGACTGGAGACAAAACCGTTCGTATATGCCCGAAGAAACCATGGAAAGATTTGGAGTCAGTTGGGAACGATATGGTCCACATTATGTTGATGAAAATTGGAAATCCATGCTTGCACATGAGGTTGAACGAGCACAGAATTTGTTTGATGAAGGTAAAAAACTCTGGAAGTTAGTAGATGCTCACTTAGCAGTTGACTTGATGATGTTTACCAAAGGTGGCGAGGCGATTCTCCAAGCTATTCGGAATCAAAAATTCGATACATGGAAGAAAAGACCCAAGGTATCAAAACTAAAGCAAGTACGGCTTTACTTCAAAGCAAAGGCTGAGTGGAAACGCGCTTCAAGGGTCTAATTTTGGGATGGTCAATCAACGGTCAGACTCATAAAAGAAAAGAATCTAGGCTAACCGATTCAAGTGTTGGAACGCAGGAAACCGTTGGATTTGATGTTCCCTCTTGAGGGAAGTGCTCATCAGCAACAATCCAATCTTGATGTCCCGCGAAAATCCGCTTTAGATCACCTTAGAGAGGCTGTCGTACTCACAAAAGACGCTGTAAAAGCAGTGAGCCTTACTGCCATGGAAGCACTAAAAGAAGGTGCATCGATGATTGGTATTCTAACTGAGAAGGACGAATTAGTAGATCCATTTTCCCACCTCGAAGCCCCTATTTGGCCAAGAGATCCACCCGTTGAACTCATTCGTCTAGCCTATGCATATTGTGAAGAATTGACAATGAGAGAAGCAGGTAATTTCTATCATTCCTTCAAGTATCTACCAGATGAGCAAAGACAGGCCATGTGTGCGGTATATGCCTTCTGTCGGCGCGCTGATGATATTGCAGATGGTGATTGGGAAGATCGTTTTCCAGGGGCAAATGGAGAATTGGACCAAGAAGCAATGTTGTATCGGGAGAAACTCGAAGAACTACAAAATAAAGACACAGTACTCGACCATGAGCATTATTTGGAAAAAATCACACAATTGTTTTTCTTCAGAAAAAAACTGTCAACATGCTACAGCGAAGTTAGCAGTACCGACCCTGTATTTTTGGCCCTGAAGGACGCTGTCAGGAGGTATTCGATTCCTAGACAAGTGTTTGACGATTTAATCACAGGAATGGAAGATGATTTATTCAACAATCGCTATCATGATTTTGACGATTTGTATCTTTACTGTTATCGCGTCGCAAGTGTCGTGGGATTGATGTGCATCGAAATTTATGGCTACGAAGATCCTAAGGCTCGAAAGTTCGCTGAGTCTTGGGGTATTTTCATGCAATTAACAAATGTTCTCAGGGACATTGCTGAGGATGTACAACGCGACCGCATTTACTTACCACTAGGGGAACTAGAGAAGAACGGAATTCTCCCTGAAAAATTGGATGAAAATGTCATACTGAATCCTTCATGGGAACCTTATGTGCATCATTACGCAAAACGAGCAAGGACCTATTTGAAAGAGGCCAAACAACTTCTTCCTCTTCTTCCGAGAAGATCTCGGTATTCCCCCGCTGCAATGATTGCCTTTTATGATAAAATCTTAAGAAAAATTGAAAGACAGCAAGGCGATGTTTTCACAAAGCGTGTCAAATTGAGCAAAGTACAGAAATTATCTTTGGCGGCAGCAGTTTATCTGCGTCACCGATTTTTACCCGGATTTCTGAATCCTGTCTGGAGTGGTTTGGCTAGGTTTGGCATCCTGCCCGACGTCTGAGATTCATTTTTCACTTCGATACAAATCATCCCACTTTGCCCATTGTTCTACCCATTCTTCCATGAATTGATTGATATCTAGGTTCATGGCCGTCATGACTTCTTTGGTAGGTATAGCTCCCTTTTTTCGGACACCAGTCCGAATAAGAGCGGAAGAACATTTTTTGTTTCTTTGCCAAATTTCTTGGTGAAAGTAAAAAAAGTGCTCATCCATGCCGACTAACTTTGTTTTTACTTTCGATTTTCGCCAAGGTTTCACTCGATGCATGTAGCGAATAGATGATCCAGCAACAACAAAAGCAGATTTTGTTTTTCTTACCCACTTATACAGCCCCATTCTAATCGCTAGATCATACCTTGCCAAGTCGAAAAAAACAAAATGTCTACCATTATTTATCTCAAGATAAACATCGATGTCTCCGATTCCAGGTCTAAATGACCATGTCTGAGTTTCCAGAGGTTGAAATGGTTTTTTTTTGGCAAAAATGCCCCTGAAGAAGAGGCTAGCGAGCCTGAGATATGGATACAACCGGAGCCCTCAAACTGTTCGAGTGAATGCTTGAATTCCGGTAATGTATCTGCCTAAAATGAGGTTGTGAATATCGTGGGTTCCCTCGTAAGTTTTAACCGATTCTAAATTAGCCATATGTCTCATTACCGGATATTCATCAAGAATACCATTTGCACCATGAATGTCTCTTGCACTTCTGGCAATTTCCAGAGCGATATCTACGTTGTTCATTTTTGCAAGAGAAATTTGTTCAGGGAACCATGTTCCATCATCCTTCTTTTTTCCAAGATGATAAGCAAGCAATTGCCCCTTGGTGATTTCTCGCAACATCCAAGACAATTTGTTCTGAACCAATTGATAGGAAGCAATTGGATGGTCAAATTGAATTCTTGAAAGAGCATAGGCTTTTGCGCTGTGAAAGCAGGCCATTGCAGAACCAAGCGCGCCCCATGAAATCCCATATCGTGCATTATTCAAGCATGAAAAAGGACCGCGCAAGCCCTTTACATTCGGCAAGATTCTATCTTTTGGAATTTTACAGTCCTGAAAGACTAATTCACTTGTAACGCTTGCTTTGAGGGAGTGTTTTCCCTTCATTTCAGGAGCAGAAAATCCGGGGTCGTCTTTCTCAACAATGAAGCCCTTGATGACACCGTCAAGTTTTGCCCATACGATTGCAACATCAGCAATCGAGCCATTTGTAATCCACATTTTTGCTCCATTGAGCAGAAAATGATCGCCCATGTCCTCTGCACGTGTAATCATATCTCCTGGATTTGAACCATAATCTGGCTCTGTAAGTCCAAAGCATCCAATCCATTCGCCGGACGTCATTTTTGGAAGATAGTATTGCTTTTGTTCCTCGGAGCCGAAATCCCAGATGGGGTACATTGCTAACGACCCTTGCACCGATGCGAAACTCCTGAGGCCACTGTCACCTCTTTCAAGTTCTTGACAAATCAATCCATAGGCAACATATGATAATCCTGGGCAATCATATCCCTTGAGTGGTGCACCTAAAACACCCATTTCACCCAGTGCTACTCTCCATTCATCTGGAAAGACGCCCTCTTCACAAGCATGCTCGATTTTCGGTAATACTTCTTCGTCAACCCAGTCTCTGACCATATCTCTGACCATGATTTCTTCTTCGGTGAGCAGACTCTCGATGTCATAGAAGTCCAACGCTTCAAAGGGTTCCATGGTCGATTGCGTGAGGAGGATACTCATCAAGGTTGGGTTTTCTTTTTCTCTAATCTTCTGTTACGCCAGTTGAGATACTTTCTCTGAAGCCAAGGACTGTTCCAATAAATCAATCCCAAAAATACTCCTGGAACGGCTATAGCCACGACCAACATAAGAACGGTAGTCAAAATACCATCATTTAATTCATCAACAAGCGGTTCAAACGAGACAATACTTCCTCTTGAGGTTACGAAGAATCCGGTTCTCGTATCCATTTCCCAAACCGAGATAATATTCTCTCTACTTAATGTGACATTCTCGGAGATGACATCGGCATTAACCATAAGAGTAAATGTGTCTGTCGTGACAGGGTCGTATCTCAATAAACCAATAGGAATCAGCGTGAATAAAGAAGTTGAATCAATACCTCTTTGGTTTGTGTGAAATTCTCCACCCAATTCCTTGAGTTCCCAAATTTTCACCATTGCCGAATTTTCCGGAGTATCAGGATCTAGTCGCAGATTGCCGATTCGTGCTCCAGATCCGATGTAAACACATTCATTGAGTGTACCATCATCACACGCAGCACCCAACCATGTATCGCTGGTCGTTCCAGAGACCCAGCTTATGTTAGACCACCTGTCGATAATTCCAATACCATCTGAAAGGGTAGAAAATGAGCAAATATTGTGTGCTCTATGACAAGCAATGTCTGAAATTTGGCTTTCTTTTGTCCCTTCAAGTTTTTGAAACCCACTTCCGTTTGTGTACATCCAGATACTTCCATCATCACTGCCCATGTATGCATGTGAACCACTTGCTACCCAAGCAATGCTCGTCAAATCTGAATCACCAAGCACATTGGTGCCTGTTACAATTTGTACATCGTGAGTTGATTTCACGTATCGAAGGACGGTCGCTTCATCACCTACGATGTATGCTGTTTGTGATCGTGGGTGCCATGCAGCATCTTGCAAAGTTTCATCAGAATCTTTCTCTAAGTTTACATCTTCATCAGGATTCATTGCTTGCGTTGAATCGATAAGATGCAGATATCCATCTGCGCCGTAAACCAATACATACTGTCCATCAGGAGATAATGCACCTCCAGTAAGCCCAAGGTCTGCTGAGTCTAGACTTCTTGATTCTAAGATTTCGATGGAGGTTGGAATGGCGGATGCAAGAGGTAGTGTTACCACCAGCAGTATGCCGAGCCAAACCGCTTTCTTGCGCATGTTATTGCCAACCTCCTCGGAAATAAAACACCATCCCATCCATTGTTGTCGGTGGGCTTATGACTGAACGTTTTTTGGGAGTGACATGGAGACCTTTGAAGTAAAACGTGGATTGGTAAAATCTATTGGAGGAAATGCGGGATTAGCTAAGTTGGCAACTTCCTATTTTGAGATGGTTGAAGCAAGTGCAGAAGGTCATTTTACCGGAAACTTTGCCATTATGAAGAAGGTTACTGGTCATTACAATGAAGATGGAAAATTGATCGTTGATGTAGACCAAATGAAAGGTCAAGAACTTGGAGATTTCCTTGCAACAGATGACGGAAAATCATTGGCCATGGAATCAAGAAAGCGTTGGTCAGGTTTTTTGGATGAAGCCACAGGCTACAATGCAAAGCAGAGAGGCGATAAAGCCAAGGAAGCCGGTAAAAAGATTTCAAAATCAAAATCAATGATTTCAATGGCCCGAAAACTCATGGAAATGAGTGATAAGTATGATGATGAAATGCGAGCCAATGCTGAATCACAAATCGAAGAAATTGAGAAAAAGCTTGCCGAGGGTAACGGAACCAGAGCACTATCACTTGCTGAAAAATTGAACAAATACTTGGAAGGATGAGTGATAGAATGCAACCGTTGATTGAACGATATCAACGGATAGCGGAAATGTCAGAGGACCAACTTAATCGTCTCGAATTAATGATTGGTTCTGTCCAGGAAAGTGTTGGTATCGAGCATATTGTAGATTGTATCCTCGATGAAACGTCTGCAAAGGGTGATGGAGTCATTCGTGCATATGTCGGGTTTGAACCATCTGGTAAAGCACATATTGGCTGGAAAGTCATTTCATTACAACTGAAACGACTATTGGAAGCACGTGTCAATGTGTTGGTATTCCTTGCAGATTGGCATGCTTGGGTGAATGATAAATTTGCAGGTTCAATGGAAGCCATTCAAACAACTGGTAAGTACATGGAAGACACATTCCGAGCCCTACTAGATAGTCCTCCTGAAGGAGATGGTCCAGGACAATTAAGGTTTCTTTATGCTTCTGACATTATGGATTCAGGAGCCTACTGGGCAAGAGTCCTTCGCTGCTCAAAAAATGTGAGCCTCTCGAGAGTTCGGCGAACATTTTCCATTATGGGTCGTGATGAAGCGTCCAGTGATGGAGATCTTTCAAGATTCTATTACCCCGCCATGCAGGCAGCGGATATTTTTGAATTAGACATCGATTTGGCAATCGGAGGTATGGATCAAAGGAAGGCCCACATGTACATGCGAGATGTGGCGGATAGGTGGAACTGGGAGAAAGCAACGTGTTTGCATACTTCAATCCTCTCTAATTTACGCTCAAAAGGAGCAAGAATGGAATCTTTTGACCATAAGATGAGTAAATCCAACCCAAACGGAGCAGTGTTGTTACATGATGATGCTTCTGCATTGAAAAAGAAATTGAGAAAAGCGTATTTAGACCCCCAAGATTCAGAATCGCCTGTTTTTGAACTGATTGAACACGTCATTCTTCCAGAGTTATCGAAGTTGGATGTTACTCCAAACCCAGAATACGGCGAGCCAAGTACTTGGCATGATTTGAATGAAATAAAGCAGGCTTTACACGCTGAAAAGCTGCATCCTTTTGACGTAAAAATGGCGGTTGCTGATGCATTGAGTCTTTGTCTTTCATCAATTAGTGAGTATTTTAACCATCATCCCGAATCACTTGATTTGGTAAACCAACTCATGAGATAAGGTTCATGAACGGCTTGAATTTGGAGGGTAATGTCCTTTGAGGTGCTATGATGCAAATAGTGGTTTTAGTCAAGCGAGTTCCCGACACCAATGCAAAGATTGTTGTTGCAAATGAAAGAGTTGACTTGTCATCTGTCAAGTGGGTTATCAGTCCATATGATGAATTTGCAATCGAGATGGCGCTACGCCATAAAGAATCAAGCGGAGGCGAAGTTGTTGCTCTTACGCTAGGAGACGCTCGGTCAGATAAGGTACTCAAAGACGCTAAAGCAATAGGTGTAGACAAACTTGTTCGAATTTGGAATGATGATTGGAATTATCTGGATTCAGTAGGAATCCAATCGGCTCTTGCCCAAACGATTACTGAATTAGGTGCTGAAGTTGTGTATTGTGGTAAATCAGCCGCTGATACTGGTGCTGCGTCAACAGGTCCGGGATTGGCTGAAAAGTTGGGCTGGCCAAATATTTCTAACGCAGTCGAGACTGAGTTTGGCGACAAACTTCTCGTTACCGCTCCAGTTTCCGGCAATCCTGCGAAAGTGGAAGTTGGATTGCCCGCAGTGATTACGTGTGACAAAGGGCCATACAAGGTAAGAAAACCCAACGTAAAAGGTATCATGATGGCAAAAAAAGCAACCGTTGAGGTCAAGGGCGCATCTATTCCTGAGCAAACAGTGAAACTCGAATCTCATTCATATCCTCCGCAGAAGCCTGCTGGAAAGCAGTTTAACGGTTCAGGTTCGGTTCAAAATGTGGTGCAATTACTTCGTGATGAGGCGAATGTAATTTGAGGTGAAATAATGAGTGGATCAATAGTAATAGCAGAAATGAACGATGGCAAAGTATCAGCGACAACAGCAGAATTAGTTTCGGCCGCATTGGCCTACGGTTCAAATCCTACTTTGGTTATTCCATGTACGTCACCATCTGTTGCTGATGGGGAAGGATACGAAGGTGTCACACAAGTTGTTGCTTGTGTTGCAAGTATCTTTTCATCTTTCGATGCTGCAGGTTGGGCAGAAGCATTGGATGGAGTGACTTCAGAAGGTTCGATTTTCGTTTCAGCATCACCGCATTCAAAAGACCTCGCTGCGAGACTTGCAGCAAGAAAAGGCATTCCCGTCGTCCAAGATGTCACTAAAATTGAAAACGGGAAATTGACAAGTCCGGTTTATTCAGGGAAAGCAAATCAAACAGTATCTGTATCAGGAAATGCTGCGATCAGCATCCGTTCGAATATTTTCCAAGGAGCAAATCCAGTATCTATGACTTGTAACGTTGTAGACAAAACTGGGCAAGTGTCTGTGGCCATTAAGGAAATGTTGAATCGAGCAAATGAAAGATTGGATGTGAGTGAAGCCAATATCATCATTTCCGGTGGAAGAGGGATGGGAAATCCATCTAATTTTTCACATTTAGAAGAGATTGCCGATGTTCTTGGAGCAGCGGTTGGTGCATCCAGAGCAGCAGTTGATACATGGGATGAGATTCCTCACAGCATGCAAGTTGGTCAAACTGGAAAAACAGTGAACCCTAACTTGTACATCGCAGTTGGCATCTCCGGTGCTATCCAACATCTTGCAGGCATGAGGTCTTCTAAGTATATCGTTGCTATAAACAAGGATGCTGAAGCCCCAATTTTCCAACATGCAGATTACGGTATTGTCGCAACTTGGGAAGAAGCACTTCCAGAGTTGTCAACCCATCTGCGAGCCATGCTTGGATAATTACATCCATGCACCGCGACCGGTCCGATGACCGTTCACAAAAGGATTTGTAGCCTTTTCATGACCGATTGTGGTTAAGGGCCCATGTCCGGGATGTACGATAGTATCATCATTGAGTATCCATAATCGCTCTTTAATCATCCGAATAAGTAGATCCATATCTCCTCCAGAATCGGGTAAATCGGTTCTTCCTACTGACCCTTGAAACAGGGTATCACCAGCAAAAAGATGATCTGGACCATCATCAACATGCAATAGTAAACAACATCCGCCGAGTGTGTGACCTGGTGTGTGAATGATTTGAAATTTCAAACCCTCAAATTCGTATTCTTCATCATGCTTCCATTCGATATCGGCTATCGCTGGTTCTGGGATATCGAACCCCCATCGTCTTGCAGAAATTTGGGCTTTGCTTTGTAAAAAAGCATCATCAGCATGAAGATGCCATGGTACCTGATATTTTTCTTTGAGGTCAGGGATGTGACCGCTATGGTCAAAGTGGGCATGTGTATTCAACAAGGCTACAACTCTCTTTTCACCGTTGAAAGCATTGATTTCAAAATCGGGTCCACTGCCGGATTGGTGCTCAATCCAATCGATGATTCTCTCAGGTTCACCGCCCCCATCGATGATTACCGTTGCTCCGTTTAGTGGATTTGTTACGACAGAACATCTTTGTTGAAGGGCAGTTACAAAAAAATGTTCAATATTTGGCGAGGAAACCATTGAAAACAACTCATTCAATTGTTACACTAAGGGCATCACTGGTCCAAGAACCTTCGGAATCCTTTACTCGTAATTCGAATCGATGAACTCCTTTATTCAACTTGATTTTTACTTTGGAAGATTGGGCAATTTCTTTCCCAAGTGCATTTACCCATTGCCAACTTGTGACTCTGCTTTGTGGGTCGTATGTATCTGAACCGTCTAATATTACCATGGCAACTCCATTCTCATCTGCTTGAGTGGTAATATCGCTGCCACTATTTGCTACAGGAGCAATGTACTCCTCTATTTCTGAGTCTAGGTCCTCAAGGAGATCGATATCATGCAAAGCTAAATCGATATTTTCATCCTCAGCAATCGGGTGTGTATCATCTTCAAGTGCGCTCAGATGATCTCCAAGAGCATCAAGTAGGACTGACATTTCTTTTGCATTTGTTTTCGAGGTTTTTTCTTCTGCCATGAGGGCCTCAAAAGCATCATCTTTTTCTTCGTATAGTGCTGCAGCATCTATTTCTATAGGTGGTGCTTCAGCCCAATCATCCACTTCGCTTTTCACCAAAGCCACGCTTTCAGCTTCAGCATTGGCATCAAGAATGATGACCGGTTCACTTTCAGTCCAATCATTTTGGTCTTCTCCAGCAACCATCACAATACTCCAATCATCATTAACAGCGATCATTTCAACCATGCCCTGGTGTTCAACGGACCATAGGATTTCATCCTTGTTGACCATGTAAATGTGAAACCATGATGCTAGAAGTGCTCTTTCACCACCGTCAATAATTTTCTTAACAGGGTGTTGAAGTTCGGCTGCTAATTTGTCATAATATTGAACGCCTCCCATGTCCAATCCGAGCCAAACTCCGTCAATGGCAACAACCCTTCCTTTTGGCTCGCTTCGTTCAACTAATTCCCCATCTCGCCAACATTCGACTTCAATAGCCTCTTCTTCCCCGGGAACCAAGCCATGACCTTCCCTTGCAATGATAATCGCATCATTGTTCCATCCTATTGCAGTGATACGTTCACCTATGTCTCCGCGAGCAGGTCTCTGCCACATTTTTTCACCGCTCCAAGACCATAATGAGACCTCTCCACTTTCATCAGCAACGGCGAGTTGTGGGCCAATTGAAATGAATAATGTGCTTTGGTTATCTGGCATGAAAAGGAGGTTGCCTTGGTGATCGATGGCGTAACATTTCCCAAGAGCATCTGAAAAAACAATGTTCAATCCATCAGAGAAAAGATTCTCTGCACCGGTTTCACATGGAAAATCCCACACAGGTTTGAATTTATGTAAGCATGTAATACCGTCTTTGTGAGAAACAACAAGGTCACCATTTTTTAGATGTTTAATGCCAGTAATTCCTTCGCAATCAAACACATTTTCATTTTCATCGAAGAGGCGATTTTTTTCAGCAATGACCGGATTTTTCCCCTCTCCGTCAACGGAAATTGCCACTACTCGATTTTCAGAAGCAATTTTCCTGAGGAGGGGTACGCTCTTGCGCATGGAAACTCCGAGGGGGAAGGGGTTCATGAGAATCATGGCTCAGCATGAATGTTTAGGAAATGGAAGATTGGAGAGAAAACAGGCTCTACTCTGTTTCTCCGAGATTATGAATATCGATATTGACCTCTGGATTATTTTGTAAATTTTTGGCTTTATCGTTTCGCCTTTTTTGCAGTTTGTCAAGATATTCAGGTGTAATGTCATCCGTGATATATTCGCCGTTAAAGCAACTAGCATCCCAAGATTGTGGTCCATTGATGCTTGTTGTGTCAATAAGGTCATCTAAGGTTTGAAAAAACAATCGATCGGATCCTATTTCAGCAGAAATCTCTTCAATGGTTCGATTATTTGCAATAAATTCCTCCATTGCTGGCATATCGATTCCGTAAACGTTTGGATATCTAACAGGAGGAGCAGCCGATGCAAAATAGACCTTCTTTGCTCCACATTCTCGAGCCATTTCTATGATCTGTGCACTGGTATTACCTCTGACAATTGAATCATCTACTAATATCACATTTTTTCCAGAAAACTCTTTTGCAATTGTGTTTAACTTTCGGCGGACAGATTTCATTCTTACCGCTTGACCAGGCATTATGAAGGTTCTACCAATGTATCTATTCTTCACAAAGCCTTCTCGATATTCTATGCCCAAGGTTCTCGCCAGTTGAAGAGCAGCATATCTTCCTGAATCTGGAACCGGTATGACTACGTCGATGTCATGTTCTGGCATTTCCTCCAAAATCCGATTTGCAAGTCGTTCACCTTGATTCAATCTTGCTTGGTATACCGAAATTCCATCGATCACCGAATCAGGCCGTGCGAAATAGACATGTTCAAAGATACAAGGAGTGTGTACTTTCTCCTCTGCGCAATTTCTCGTGTAAAGTTTGCCCGCTTTCGAGATGAATATTGCTTCTCCTGGTTGGACATCTCTCTCAACTTCGAATCCAAGCGCCGAAATGGCTACAGATTCTGAAGCAACAATCCACTCTTTCTTTCCATTAATCGTTCGACTACCGAAGATGAGTGGCCTGATGCCATGAGCATCTCTAAACGCAAGTAAACCAAACTCACTTAACAAAGCAACACAAGCAAAACTTCCTTTTGTTTGCTCGTTAAGTCGGGATACGGCATCGAAAATATTGTCGACATCGATGTGTATTTCACCGTCGATATCAAAATTCGGTGCAAGGTCAAAAATTTCAACCGCCAGAAGGTTCAGGAGCAATTCTGAGTCTGAGGTCGTATTCATATGCCTTCGATTTTTCATGCTCACAATCTTCTTTAACTCCTCAACGTTGGTCAAATTCCCATTGTGAGCGAGAGAAATTCCGTAAGGTGAATTCACGTAGAATGGCTGTGCTTCAGCTGCTGAGGAACTACCAGCAGTTGGATATCGAACATGACCAATACCGACATGGCCAAGGAGTTGTTTCATGTGCTTCTCCAAAAAAACGTCTTTAACCAAACCAGTTTTCTTTCTGAGGTGGAAACGACCCTCAATTTCTGTCACGATGCCAGCAGCATCTTGACCTCTATGTTGCAGTACTGTGAGTCCATCGTAAATCAACTGGTTTACGTGGGTACCAGTTTGTCCAACAACTCCAATGATGCCGCACATGGTTCTCGTTAACCCACTCCAAGTACAGACGATTTACATCCCTTTTGGAACAACATCACTTATGGTCGATGAGATTTCTTGGACCAACTGTAGGTTCTTCGCCTTGCAGTAGCCCCATAGCCACATGATGCACAAACTTTCTTTTGTTTGTGATAGGAATGCTTTCCACAGCGGCGACATGGCATGTGGGTGGTCTTTTGACGGCTTCCCCTTGAAGGTGTACCCTTTGACATACAATCACCGTGCAGCCTGCCCACCTGACAACTGTATATGAAAGCAGCGGCGGGTTATTCCTCCTCAGGAAATCGAGTAGGTGTTGCAGTAATTGTTGCAAAAAGGCTTCCTATTGTCAAAAGCACAGCCAAAATCATGGCAAAACCTGATGCGATAATGTGAACGATATTGTACAATGCCTGGGCCTGAAAACTCCCGTTATCTTCCATGATAATATCGTTGTTATAAAGCAATAGAAAGCCAATACCTATGCCTGCCATGATGGCGATGATCATTCCCATGATGGGAGCATAGGGTCTCTCTCGACTCCCGGCATATGCAAACATGTTTACCATGAGGAGAATACCAGTTATGATGTAAGCAGTTAGAATAGCATTAGCGAATCGCTTAAACGATTCTTCACTGAATGGGTTACCAATGAGGATGTTTACCAGAATAATGAGCAAGAACGGTATAGATGCTGCGGACAAGAGCACTTTCCAATCAGCTCTCTTTTCACTCATCTTCCACACCTCCTAAATGGCGCGAAAGGACCGATTCAACATGATCCCATTCCTCTGTAGTGGGAGGTGATGTTTGAGTAGGCTCAGGCATTGACTTTTCATAAGAAGCAATGACGATAGTAAATGCCAAAATGGCCATGAGACAACCGATAATGATTCCAAAAATATCAGCGGCAGCCATCCAAAGGTAATTCCTAAATTGTTCAGCAGTAGTTACATTTCCATCATATGACATTGCAAGAAGTGTAATCAAAGTGGTTGAAACAGAAATCAAGAATAAATGGATTGAATTTTTTTCTCTATCTCTCCCTATTGTTACAAGAATCATTGAGAACAATGCGGTAAATGAAGCTGATGACAAGAGAAATGTAGGCCAAAATATAATCCAATAAGGATTGGCTTGCCCCCTCCACATTGGGGTGAATGAATGCCAATGCATAATGCATAAAAAGATGATTGAAGACAATGCTAGGAGGAATCCAAGAGGTCTGTACGTTTTACTAATCCGTTGCACAGGAACATTCCCTGAAAAGATTATGATATACAAACCTCCCAAAAGAGCAGCGGATGGAATGAGTAAATCAAGCAATAGTTTTCCCACTGCGGATGAATCAGATTCGGGAACGGTGGTTGGAGAACTGAGGAGTCCGATTACACCAACTATGATCAGTGGAATTACAAAGCGGTTAGACTTAGTGAAGAATGTTAAAGAAACGCCTATGCCGAGTAAAAAAAGAGGAATCCAGAAAAAGAATAATGGCGCAAGCGCCTCCTCCATAAACGAGTGCTGTCCATTCTTGCATATCAATATATCATCCCTCTCAATTAGCGCAGTGCCGCATTTTTGCAATAATTACTTGCGGCATGCATAAATATTGAACTCATGTGGCACGGCTGCCTGAGTGATTGCAATGGTGAAAATGCCACGTCAAGTAAAGCGGTACAGCCCCTCTGCTGGTAAGCATACATTGCACACAGTCGAGCGCGTTAAAAAGAAGCGTGCTTCTGAACTCAAGTGGGGACAACGCCGGTTTCGCCGAGTTATGGCAGGTTACCGAGGTTTCCCTCGTCCCAAACCTGATGGTAGAGAGAAACCTACCAAGCGGGTGAATATTCTTTATCGATGCACTGAGACCGGGAAAGCTCATTATGCTCCTTGTCAAAGAGCAAAGAAATTCGAATTAGTAGATAATTGAGGTGAAAATTCATGGCAGGCCATTTTCTGAAAGTGAGTTGCAAAGATTGTGGAAATGAGAGTGTTATCTTCTCAAGAGCTACAACGAGGATTCCTTGTGCCGTTTGTGGGGCTACGCTCACAAAGTCCGCTGGCGGTAAAGCTAAACTTGTCGGTTGCGACGTCATTGAGACACTTGTCTGAGGAGGTTCGCCTCCATGGCTGTCGACCAATCAATCTCAAGTCCTGATGAAGGCGAATTGGTCGTTTGCACTGTGACTGAGGTTAAGCAAAATGGCGCCTATGTCACATTGGATGAATATGCAGGGATAAATGGCTTCATCTTTATCGGAGAGGTAGCATCAGGATGGATCAAAAATATCCGTGGGTACGTCAGAGATGGTCAACGCCTTATTTGCAAAGTACTCAGAACCCGAAGAGATGGAGAAAGCCTGGAATTATCACTCAAAAGCGTGAGTGAAGAACGCCGAAGAGACCGCCTTCAGGTTTGGAAAAACGAACAACGAGCGGTTCAATTATTCAAGGTTCTTGGAGAAAAACAGAAGTGGGATGAAGAAAAAATCACAACCTTGACAACCGATCTTACTGAGATGTTTGAAACATTATATGGCGCCTTCGAAGAAGCAGCCTTGAATCCAGAAAGTCTCTCAGATGCCGGCTTTGAAGGAGACTGGATGAAAGAATTCATCGAAATTGCTGTTGAAAATATTATTCCTGAGTTTGTAGAAATCAAAGGTATTTTGACGATTAAGGTGGAAGATTCCCGAGGAATCGATCTCATCAGGGAAAGCTTGTTGGCTGCAGAAAGTGCCACCAATGCCGAAGAAGAGATTGAAGTGAAGTGTTTCTATGATGGAGCGCCAAACTATCGCATTGAACTCAAGGCTCCTGATTTCAAAACCGGTGAGGAAATTTGGAATGTCGCCACTGAGAAATGTTTGCAAGTGATTCATGCAGCAGGCGGAGAAGCCAGTGCTTCGAGGGAGTAATGTGCCCCGACAATTATTGCAATTTTGCCGAGTTTGCGAGGTTTACACGCTCAAAACAGAATGTCCAAAATGTCAGGCAAAAGTAACGCAGGCGCCTCCTCTGAAATGGTCGCCAGAGGATAAGAGGGCTCATCTTCGAAGAAAATTAGAGAATGTGGAAGACGAGGAATGGTCAAAATCACTTTCTCGCTTTAGCAACACGGATGATTAATCTTTGCCAGTATATCGTGGTTTTAGGTTTCCTTGTTAAGGGAAGCATTATCTTCCTTCAAGCCCGGCTCAACGATTCATGGGCATTCAAGTACATTGGTTAGAAGAAGAAATGGACTTGGAAAAAAGTACCATACTTGTTGCTTTCCCTGGCGTTGGAGATGTAGGTAAACTGGCTATTGATGCAATTAATCACTCACTTCAGGCTGTGAAAGTAGCGAGAATTATGCATTCTTCACTACCTCCGATTGCAAAGTTGGATGAAGATGGTCTTCTCGTGCCGCCTCATCTCTCTCTATCATATATTGAGTTAGATGAAAAAAGCATATTCACATTGACTGGTGACGCTCAACCAAGCACCCCCGATGGTCAATATGAAATGGCCCAATGGTTACTTTCCAATGCTCACGGTAGCGAAATTATTTCTTTTGCGGGCATGGCTGCTAAGGCAGAAATCAAAGAGGTCTTTGCCATTTGTTCAGATGTAAATTATCGTATTGATTTGGAA
>MDTE01128817.1_pt1 | contig 16281 bp, 14 predicted proteins | sample 811231 | NCBI WGS metagenome assembly MDTE01 (sample SAMN05326651, study PRJNA326480) | marine metagenome | isolation source: seawater | place: Indian Ocean: Red Sea | collected 2010
CAACGACCTCTACAAGCGGTTCGTCTGCCAGGCCTGGCGGGGCACCGAGCCGAGCGGCCGTTCTCTCGTCTGGGTGGCACGAGGGTCGAGCCTGGTCATCCTGCTGATCGCGCTCGGGATCATGACCCAGCTCACCTCCATCAACCAGGCGTGGCAGATCAACCTGCTGTTCGGGGCGGGTCTCGGAGTGGTGCAGGTGTTGCGCTGGTTGTGGTGGCGGATGAACGCCTGGGGAGAGATCTCGGCGATGGCCATGTCGGCGGTGGCCGCGCCGATACTGCTGACGAGCTTCGGCGACGACCAGCAGGCGCTGCGATTGCTGCTGATGGGCGCACTCTCCACGTTGGCGGCGTTGGCGGCCGTGTGGCTGAAGGGACCCGAGAGCTCTGAGGTCCTGAGCGAGTTCTATCGCCGGGTCCGTCCGGTCGGCTACTGGGGGCCGGTAGGAGCGACGCTCGATCCGGCTGACGTCGCGACCGGGCCCCGTCGTCTCGGTCGAGCCCTGGCCGCGGTGTTCCTCTGTGCGGTGTCGGTGTTCTGCACCCTGGTCGGGCTGGGCAGCTGGATGCTCGGCAGTCCGGCTCCCGCCGGGCTCCCGACCTCTGTCTGGGTGGTCTCCTTGCTCTTGCTCGCAGGTGCTCTCGGTCCGCTTTGGTATCGCCTGGGCTACCCGCAGCGGTAAGCGTCTACCGCGTCGGCTGCTCCAGTGCCTCCAGTCGTTGCTCGAGCCGCTGGATGTAGCCCTCCATCTCCACGAGCGCGAGAATCGACACGAATGCGCGTCGCGCAAGCTGGTCCATCGAAGTCCGTCGTCGCTGGGGAGCGAAGTAGTGACTCGTGCGGTCGTACTCGCCGTCACCGCTGGGGTGGTGACGGCGCGCGATCGTTCCCGGCGTCCGCCGGTCCCGGATCTGGCGACGCGATGTTCGCCGGTTCCTGGCCCGGAGCGTCTGCGCTCCGTCCTCGGTCTGCTGCCTGGCCGGGGGGCAGATATTCGACGAACCGCGAGCCGTCGGGCCGGGTGCGAACGACCGGGACGCGCGCCGGAGCAAGCGGTGCGCTGACCCCGCTGCCGGGGATCGTGCGATCCACCACGAGGGTCGCGTTCCCCTGAGCGTCCAGCACGCGCAAGCGAATCGTGACGTCCTCACCCGGGCCGAGTCCGGCAAAGGTGAGGCGCTCGCGAATGCCGTTGCCACCCGGCGTCATCTGGTACCGGCCCGACCGGCCACCTGAATCAAAGCTCGTTCCGGGCGTCACGACCAACAACTCCACGTCTTCCCCGGCATCCGCGGGCACAATCACGTCGAAGGCCGTTTCACCCGTGGCGACACCCTCGGCCACCGGCTCGATCGACAGCCAGTCGGGTGCTTCGGGTTCCTGGGTCTCGAGGTGCTGCTGGGCGACCGCCGCGTGCGGGCTCTGTCGGGCCGCGTCCGTTGACCCTGTGAGCTCGCTCCCCGCACGCCAGACAGGCGCCAAGCGCCGTCACCACTGCCGCAGCCGCTCCGGATCCAGCCACCATTATTCAGTCTGAAAAGCTCAGGATCGAACTATATAGGACTTTAAGGTCTGTCTCAACCTACCGAGTCACCGTCACCGTGACGTCTTCGGTGGCGTACAGCCCGCCGTCATGCGCCTGGGCTCGCAGGACATAGGTGCCGGGTCGACTGAATGTCGCCTGGGCTGTCCATCGTCCGTCCTCGGGAGCCTCCGGGGTCGACCACCCGGGTGACCACGGCGCGTTCCGGTTCGCTCGCGAGTCCTCCCAGACGGCGATCTGCTCAGGCGCGAACGTGACCTCCTGGCCCGGACCGCGGTAGACGAACCACGAGAAGCGCAGACCGGTGGCACTGTCGGTCGTGATCCGGCCGGGGCGGCGTGGGTTGGCCGGAGCCAGACCCCGGGCGCGGGGAATGCCGTCGTCGGTGACCGTGACCGCCAGGTCGAGTGGCTCGCCGACCGGTACGCTTCGGGTGTCGCTGCCCTCGACCGTCAAGACCGGCGCCGTGTTGCGCTCCATCTCGGGAGTGGCTCCGGCGGCGCCGGCGGCCCCGAAGTTGGCCTGGATCACCAGGTCGTCGATGAAGTAGTCGCGCTTCAGCGTCGCGTAGGCCCGTTCGGTCCGACCGTTGGTGGTGAGGGTCCAGACGAACTCCTTGTCACCGAAGTCGGCTGGTACCCGGACACGAAAGACGAACCGATTCCGTCGTGGCAGGAAATGGGTAGGCTGCCCCTGATCGGGTCCGCCCGGCTCGATGATGTTGTCCGGCCCAACCGGGACGTCGATGACCTCTTCCCAGTTCCGGTTCATGTAGCCGAAGACCAGGTTGAAGGAGCCGTCTTCGTTCTGCTCCCAGCCCTCATACGCCGGAGCGATGTTCTGCCCGCTGGCGAACGACTGCTGAGCGTCCGACGACGGAGCCGACGCGAGACCGAGCACCAGGGCGAGGCCGATGCTGGCGACGCTGACGTGTGGACGCGAGCCGCTCATGGCTGGCCTCCTACTGTCCGCCGCCCGCGTTGAGCTCCGGCGACGAGGAATCGCAGGTCATGCAGCCCAGGTCGGCGGTACCGTCGGCCCGCTCGATCCGCTCGCGGCGCGCCACCTCGGCGGCAAACTCCTCGTCGTCCATGTAGATCGCCTGCAACAGGTTGATGAACATGTTGTCCACCGACCGATGCCCCGAGCCGGACCAGTTGCGCGGATCCGGAACATTGGGGTTCGTCAGCGTGTTGTTGAAGTAGCCGCTCAGGTGCAGGATGGTGCCCTTCGGCAGCAACGGGGCCGAGTCGTCCGCATACTTGTAGACCCGTACCCAGTTGTGGTCATAGCCCGAGCAGTTGAGTGTCTGGGTCGTATCGCCCCAGATCGCCTCGAGGCACATCCTGACGCCCGGCGCATGCATGTGCGGCTCGTACACGCTGAGCTTGGTGTTCTCCGGCAGCGTGAAGTACGCGTCCATCCGCTGGTTGTCCTCGTTGCCGCGGATGTCGATGTCGGGTCCGTTGCCAAAGAAGAGCAGCTCCACTTCCTTGGTCGGCTCGTAGCCCTTCGGATGGAACTTGAACCCGACGTCGAGCCGCGCCTTGGTGTCGGTGCCGTTCGAATGCAGATGCGTCGAGGGGAAGACCAGTTGCGTCCCCGCGCGCAGGAGCACGCCCGCCTCTTCGTCGAAGACGTCGGCGTTGCGCCCCACTTCGTGGACCGGCCACTGATACTGGGTCTCCCGTTCCTGGCCAGGCACGAGCGTGGTCAGGGCCGAGTGGTGGACGACGAACAGGCCGCCCACGGTGTCGGAGCGCACGCCGCGCTCGAGGTCGTTCCGTTCCTTGTACTCAATCGCCGCCACGTAACGATCCTCGGTGAGCCCTGAGTCGACCGCACCCAGCATGCCCCACCAGTCGGGTGCTTCTCCCGCGACCTCGACCTCGGGTGAGGAGACGACCAGATCCGGCGTCCCGATCTCCCACTCGTCGACGTCTATGAAGGGTGGCGGGGTCGGCATGTCGGCGGGATTGCCCTCGGGCGCCCCGTTGTCGACCCAGGTCGCGATGAGCTGAATCTCCTCGTCGCTCAGGGACCAGTCGTCCTTGAAGTCCTGGATGCCGATGTCCTTCTCGATGTACCAGGGCGGCATCACTCCCATCCGGTTGCGGAGGCCCGTTCGTTGCTTGATCGATCGGGCCCACGGGCGAACCTCGTCGTAGGTGATGAGCGACATGGGCGCCAGCGACTCCGGCCGGTGGCACTTCTGGCAGCTGCGCTGGAAGATCGGGGCGATGTGCTTGCTGAAGGTCACCTCGTCCTGCGCGGCCTGTGCGGCGGCGGGCTGGGGCAGTCCGGTCGCGGCCAGCACAAAGGCGGCGGCGGTGATCAGGCGCTTCGTCATATCGCTCTCCTCGTAAACCGTTCCAGACGCCGATCTTAGTGCCGGCAGGCTCTGCCTGCAACCCATCACGGTGCCGACGGTATAGTAGCCACGCCGATGTTCTGTATCCGGTGGGGTCCGGCGGTCCTGTTCGGGGCCTGGGTTTCGCTGCTGCCGATCGCCGTGTCGGGCCAGCCGCTCACCGGTCAGCTCCGGGGGCAGGTGGTCGACTGGAATCGCGATCCGGTGGCCGGCGCCACCGTCGTGCTGACCGGACCGGCGCTGCTGCCAGGACAACTCGAGGCCGTCGCGGATCACGAGGGCCGATTCCGGTTCGCCCGACTGGGTCCCGGCACGTATGCCGTCCGAGGAGCGCTCGCCGGGTTCGGGACGGTGCGGCTCGAGGGCGTCCAGGTGACCCTCGGCGCCGTGGCGGAGGTGCGACTCGAGCTGCGGGCCGAGGTAGATGAGCAGGTCGTGGTGTCGGCCCCACCGCCCTCCCTCGACCGGGTCTCGACCCGGACGTCGACCAGCTATCCCCGGGTGGTGATGGAGCAGCTGCCGGCACGGTCGGTCGCCACCTTGCTCAACTACACGCCCGGCGTGACCGGCGACAGCACCCGGGGCTCGACCGTTCGCGCGAATGCGTGGCAGGCGGACGCCGTTGACATCTCCGACCCGACCGTGGGCACCCGGCTGGTGAGCTTCAACTACGACGCCATAGAAGAGGTCCAGATCCAGACCGGCGGCCACCCGGCCGAGGTGGGCCAGGTGACCGGGGCGCTGGTCAACGTCGTGACCAAGTCGGGGGGCAACGAGCTCTCGGGTCAGGGCAACTTCTACTATCAGGACGATACGTTTTCGATGCGTAACGGTCGGAGCATCACGGACCGTTTTCCCGGACTGACTTCGGCGCGTCTGCTCCGGCGTATCGATACCCAGGGGCAACTTGGTGGGCCCGTCGCGCGCAACCGGGTCTGGTTCTTCGGTGCGGTCCGCTATCTCGACGCCGACGACGAGGTCGTGGGCTTCAGCGACGCCGACGGCCGCCCGATACCGACCAACCGTCGTGAAGATTTCGGGTTCGGGAAGATCACGGCCCAGCTCAGCACACGGCACAAAGTCGTCCTCGGGGTCACGCGGAACGCGCTCACCCTCGACAACCGAGGCGCGGGGGCGCTGGTGCCTCCCGTCAGCACGCGCGATCAGCGGGGCGTCGACTGGGTCCCGACCGCGGAGTGGCTCGGTACACTCGGGACCACCAGCGTCGCGCACGTCCGCTACACGGTGGTGGACGATTTCTTCGATCTGGTGCCCAAGAACGACCAGCCCGCCTGTCTCAATCTCGACACCGGCGTCCTCGGCTGCTCGGGCGGATTCGCCGACCTGAATGAGCGACTCCGACGCCAGCTCGCCGGTTCGATCTCGCGTCTGTTCGACCGTGGCGGCCTGCACGACGTCAAGGTCGGGGTCCAGGTCGAGGCGTCCGAGAGCCGTCGTGACGTCAATGTGAACCAGGGACTGTACCGGTACACGCTGTCGGACGGCCTCGGGGGCGAGACACCGTATCTGGTGGAGACCTATCGCGACCCCGCGACCGCGGCCGCCGTCGACCGCGTCAGCCTGTTCGCCCAGGACAGCTGGACCCTGTCGACCGGCCTCACCCTGAATCTCGGGCTTCGGCTCGACCGAACCACTGGCGGGTTTCCCCTTCAGGAGGGCTCGGGAGGTGGGACGGTGCCGGCCCGCTCCGGCATCGTGACCACGACCGACGTTTCGCCGCGGCTCGGGCTGGCCTACGCGCTCGGCGGCACGGGCCGTCAGGTCATCCGAGCCAGCTACTCCCGATATGTCGACACGCTCCTCACCCAGCACTTCTCGGGCGTCAACCCGAACGCCATTTCGGGGGCGGAGCGCGCCGCCTGCGCCGGCCCGCTAGGGCATCTGTGTGTGGCTGGCGACGGGGAGTTCTCGAGCGCGGTGCTTCGCGAGTTCGGTCCGGGCAACAGCGAGCTCGATCCGGGGCTCGGTCTCGGGAAAGCGGACGAATACGTCCTCGGGTTCGAGTCGGCGGTCGGGGCCCGGTCGACCTTGAGCGTGACCTATGTCGACAAGCGGGAGTTCGACCTCATAGAAGATGTGGAGCGTCGGACATTCACGCCTCGCCTCGCCCACGAACCGGGCGACACCGAGGTCGACGAGCTCGGTGCGGTGGTGTCGACCGCGGTCGGACAGACCCTGACCATCTTCGATCCCGACCTCGCGTCGCCCTCGAGCCTGCTCATCACGAACCCCGACCTGGCCCGCCGCCGTTACCGCGGGCTCGAGCTGGCGGGCGAACGACGGTTCACCGAGCGGTGGTGGCTTCGCGGCTCGTTCGTGGTCTCGCGGTCGGAAGGGCTCGTCGGGACCTCCTTCGCCGAGACCACCTCGATCTCGGCACTCTTCGACTCGCCCAACTCGTTGATCAACGCCGAGGGGCGGCTGGCGCTCGATCGGCGCTACCAGCTGAAGCTGCTCGGGACGTGGCAGGCCTTCTGGGGGATCACGATCTCCCCCTACTACCGCTGGCTGTCCGGGCGGCCGTATCAGCGAACGGTCCAGCTGACCGAGTACGACGCGGATGGTGACGGTGTGAACGACACGTTGCTCGACGGTGGCGCCGTCCTGGTCAATGCCGAGACCCGCGGCAGACGCAGTCTGAACGACCTGCACCTCGTGGACGTCAGGCTGGAGAAGGCGTTCTCCGCTCCTGGCGGGCGGATCGGGCTGGTGGTCGACACCTTCAACCTGTTCAACCGGGCCACCGTGACGAGTCGTCACCTACGTACCGCGGGCGGCACCCGCTTTGGCGATCCACTCTCGTTCGTTCCGCCTCGCCAGATGCGTGTGGCGGCGCGCTACTACTGGTAGCCGCCCATCACGTCAGCGAATCGAGATACTCGAGGAACGGGCGTCCCTCGTACGCTTCGTACTTTTCGATCGGCGTTGTCGTCAGGTCGACGAAGAACTGGTCGAGCTGGGTGGCGCGTTCGTGCGCCAGCGGCGTCGGACAGAAGCACATCTCGCTCCACATCACGAGACCGTCGTCGGTCACCACCGCGTGCCCGAAGGCGCGGACCATCTCCTCGCCGTCGGGCTGCTGCGCCGCGAGCGATCCGTCATCCAGCCGCAGGCGAAGCGCCGCGGCCTGGTCTTCTTTGAATCGCGCCGTCACCTTGTAGATGGCCATGGGCCCTCCTGGCGCAATCTTATCCGGGGTTGACAGCGGTGGAGAGAGCCGTTAATTTTATAGCGATCGGTTATAAAAATAGCACCATGCCCAAGCGAGCCCACGTCACACTGAGTCGCCGGGAACGGCAGATCATGGACATCCTCTACCGTCGGCGGAGGGCCACGGCAGCCGAGGTTCGAACGGAGCTTCCGGGAAGCCCCAGCGATTCGACGGTCCGCACGCAGTTGCGGGTGCTCGAGCAGAAGGGGCACGTCCGGCATCTCGAGGACGGACCGCGGTATGTCTACCGGCCCACGGTTCCTACAGGGGCCGCGCGTCGGTCCGCGCTTGCGCATCTGGTCGAGACGTTCTTCGATGGTTCGTCGGAGCAGCTCGTCGCGGCGTTGGTGGGCCCCGATGGGACCGATCTGGCCGACGACGAGCTGGAGCGCATCGAACAGCTGATCGCCCGGGCCAGAAAGGACCTCGAGCGATGAGTGCCCTGCAGTTGCTCCTCGAGACCACGGTGAAGATCTCGGCACTGCTCGGACCGGCGCTGGTCGTCGTCTCGGTGTGGCGGTTCCCGTCGGCGGCGAGCCGGCACTGGGTGCTGGCGGTTGCCGTCACCTGCGCGCTCGTCCTTCCGTTCCTCGTCGCGGTCGGGCCGACATGGTCGGCGCCCTCCTACTTCACCCCCGTGGCGGCCGTGTGGTCGGTGCCTGACGGCGGCTCCTTCATCGGGGGCGGCATGCAGGCGGTCACGGCGACGACCGGTCCCGGCCCGGCCCCGGCGGGGGCCCCGGCCCCGACCGTTGTCCCTCCCGGCGGGGGTCCATCCGGTCGGTTCCCCGTGGCCTCGACGCTGGTGACGGTCTGGATGCTCGGGGTCGGGCTGGGCCTGGCGGTGCTGCTCGTCAGGTTGGTCCGGTTGCGTTGGATCTCCGGCCCGTCGCAGGCCGTGGTCAGCGGGTCATGGCGTTCGATGGCCGACGAGGTGGGCAGTCAGCTTGGGTTGCGGAGGCCGGTGCGCCTGCTGCAGAGCCGACCCCCGACGATGCTGGCGACCTGGGGGATACTCCGACCCCGCGTCGTGCTGCCGAAGGGGGCGCAGCGATGGGAACCGGCTCGGATTCGTGTCGTGCTGGCGCACGAGCTTGCCCACGTCCGTCGGCAAGACTGGCTTCTACACCTCTTCGGCGAGCTGCTGTGCATGGTGCAGTGGTTCAACCCGCTCGCGTGGGCTGCCCGCTCCCGCCTCCGAGCGGAGGGTGAGCTCGCGTGCGATGACGAGGTCCTCCGGCTCGGGGTGCGCGGTCCGGACTACGCGACCGAGCTCGTCGACCTCGTGAGAGTGCTCCGGACCCCGCGGGCCCACAGTTCACCCGCCGTCGCGATGGCGCGTCCATCCGGCTTCGAAAGGAGAATCACCGCCATGATGAACCCCACCCTTCGTCGACAGCCACTGCTGGGGCAGGCGCGGCTCGGCGTCGTCGCCGCCGCGTTACTGCTGACCGTTCCTCTTGGCATCCTGGCTCAGGGCGCCGCCGCGGGTCTCTCCGGGGTCGTGACCGACCAGTCCGGTCGGGGGTGGGCCGACGTCCGGCTGGTCCTGGTGCCTGCCGGGTCGAGCACCCGGGTCGCCACGCTCACGCTGAAGGGCGACGTTCAGGTGCTTGCCGACGAGGTCCGCATCACCGAAGACGAGCTCCGGCTCGAAGAGCTCGAGAAGCGGGCGCTGTCGGGAGATGACGGCGTGGCCGTGGAGATCAAGCGTCGGCTGGCGGCTCCCGGGGAAGAGGGTGGCATCTACGCCTCCACCACCGACGCTGCCGGTCGATTCGCGTTCGAGGCGATTCCGCCAGGCGACTACCGACTCTCGGTGCAGCGATCAGGGTTCGAGCCCATCGAGCAGGCGGTGACGCTCGGCGCCGGACAGCAAGCGACCCAGGACATCGCTCTTCGTCTCGCGGCGGTGCAGGAGCACATCGTGGTGAGCGTGACCTCCCGGGCGCCCAGGGTCACGGTCGCCGATCCGGAGGCACTGGCCCGTACCCAGCAGGCGCTCGCCACAGAGCGGCTGCAGCCGCCAGTCAAGGTCCGCGACGTGGCGCCGGTCTACCCGGCATCGCGACGAGACCAGCCGTCGGCGGCGGAAGTTCGGTTGGAGACGATGGTGACTGCCGCCGGAGTGGTGGAAGTCGAGTCCGTCGTGATCCAGGTCGATCCCGACCTGCTGACCCCGGTCCAGCCCGAGTTCGCCAGGGCCGCGGTCGAGGCGGTGCGGCAGTGGCAGTACGAGCCCACCCGGCTGAACGATGTTGCGGTGCCGACCCGGATGATGGTCACGATCGACTTCGCCGGATCGTAGGCGCCAGTGACGCTTCAGGCGGCGACCATGGTGATGGCGCCGCCGATGATGGCCGCGATTGTCAGTAACGCTGACAGTCTCTCGCTCGTCGTCATAGCCAATGCCCTATGGTGTGGGGGACTGCGGCTTTAGACGCAGCTGGACTCGCTTTGGTTCTCCCGAGGACAGGCCCCAAGGAGTGAGAAAACCCACATGCGGTCACACACCGAGTATCTGACGTTCAATCTGCCTGCGCGGCTGGCGTTCGAGAACATCACGCCGAGGGTCGAGGGCATCGTCCGGCAGTCTGGTGTCCAGGAAGGGTTGGTCCTGGTCAACGCCATGCACATCACGGCCTCGGTCTTCATCAATGACGACGAGCCGGGTCTGCACGGAGACTACGAGCGCTGGCTCGAAACACTGGCGCCGTTCGATGCCTCTCCCGAGCGATATGCCCACAATCGCACCGGCGAGGACAATGCCGACGCGCACATGAAGCGTCAGGTGATGGGCCGGGAGGTCGTGGTGGCCGTCACCCAGGGACGACTCGACTTCGGCCCCTGGGAGCAGATTTTTTACGGAGAGTTCGACGGCCGCCGACCCAAGCGGGTGCTGGTCAAGGTGATCGGCGACTAGCTAGCCTCGGCCGCGCCCTTCACGCGGTCGAGCAGATGCGCCCAGCCACCCTCCATACCCCGACGGTGATCGTCGGGGATCAAGCCGAGGGCGCTGAACCGCATGGTGAGCTGGGTGCCTCCGTCGGACCCAGTCCACTCCGCGCGACCAGTTCCCCGACCGGCTGTTCCCCGCCGACCAGACAGTCGAGCAAGGCTCGCCGGCGGGGCTCGGCGACGGCGTTGAACACGTCCGAGGTCGTTGCGGCTCGCGCCATGGGGCCACTATACATTCCCATATAGGAATGTGTCATGGCCGTCCTCGGGTGGCCAGGAGGGCCCCGACGGTTTCTCGCCGCCACGCCGCTGTCCCGGCGAGAAGCTTCAGGTGGAGACGCTGCCGCGGATGGCGGCGCGAGTCGTGGGGTAGAGCAGGAGGTTGGTGAATCCCCGCGGGCCCAGCTCCAGGCTGGCCATCGCGTCGGCGAGCGCCGTCAGCGGATACGCGGTCAGGTCTTCCTGGCCGTCCCCGCGGCGCCCCAGCAAAATGAAGTGGGAAAACCACCGGTGCAGGAGGTCCTGCAACGCCGATTCCGTCGTCCCCGGCGCGGTGAGGCCCTTGGGCCAGTACTCGATCTGCCAGATGGCACGCCGTCTCGCGAGCAGCGCCTCGGCGCCTTCCAGGATGTGACCTTCGGCGCCCTGGGCGTCGCACTTCACGAAGTCCACGAGCGCTGGCGTGATCTCCCGCCGGTCGAGCCAGTCGTCGAGGCGGAAGGATGGAACCTCGTCGCCCTTGTCCTTGCCGCTCACCCGATGAACACCGCTCTGCGCCGCTTCCACGAATCGCACCGTGCCGGTCCGGGAGTAGATCGCGCTCCGTTCGGGCAGGATGTGCCCGCGAAGCTCATTGGTCACGATGTTGCGCACCAGACAACGGAAGTCGACCTGCGACGGTTCAGCGACCACCGCGCGCAGGAAGTGGCCCTGGTGGATGCGAGGAATCGAGGTCGTCCCGATGTTGGCGCCGATGTCCAGAATCGTGTGGCCGTGGGCTCCCAGACGTCGGACCTGTTCGATTTCGAACATCGACGGAAGCTGTCGACTCCGGGCCAGGAGCTTGCCGAGACCTCGCTCAGGGTGCGGGATGTGCCAGAGGAGACCGTCGATCTGCTTCCGGACGACCGGTGCCTCGAGCCCGGCGAGCTTCGCATCGTACGCCTCGCGATAGCTGTCGACCTCGGCGGTCCACCGGATGTGGGCCTGCTTGGGGGAGAGGGCGCGCGCGCGAGAGCAAGTCGGACGGAAGCGGCATGCCTCGTTTCCGGCAGAGGGGGCTCGCGGCCGCCTTACCGGAACCGCTGAGCGTCAGTAGCGGCGTAGCTGGTCATGGCGCGGTTCAACGACACCGTCGACTCGAGAGCCTCGACCACTTCCGTCAGCCGCCGCCCGGGGATGACGCACGTCAGTTCCTCGGGGCCCATCCCGGTACGGGTGCGGCTCAAGGCGCAGCCGACACTCGCCGCCACGGCGTTCTGCTCCTTCGCCATCGCGACAATGTGACACTGTGGCTTGCCCTCGATCCGGACCTCCGGCACCGCGTCGCTCAACGTCATCACCCCGAGCCCGTTCACCCGCAGGAGCACGACGTCGGGGAGCGCCGTCGCATCGGCAAGCGGACCATAGACGACCGACGCTGGTCGCCTGGCTACCACCGGCAGGGCCTTGACGGCAGGCTCGTCGACCCCCCCTGCCTCGAGCACCGCACCGACGTCGTCGGTCGCCGCGGCCTCTTCGAGCGTGAGAAAACCGTGGGTGTAGCTGCCGACGCTGCAGTTGGCGTGGTCAGCCTTGGTGGTGGCGAAGGTCTCCTTCGCGCCATGCATCCAGAAGACGCACCCGGCCGGGACCTGGCCGGTCCGCCCGTGTTCGTTCGGGTCCGGATACGGTGTGTCGCGACGCCCGGGTCCTGCCGGGGGCGCCGAGGCGTGAAAGGTGATGGCGACCGGCGCCGCGACCGGGTGAAGGGTCGCGACCAGCCGGTCGCTCATCGAACGGAAGTCCGGGGTCGTCATACCGCTCAGTAGTCGTCAGCCGAGAGCGACGCCTTGATGATCTCGTTGTCGTTGCGGTGGAAGACGTGCCCGTTGGCGTATGCCGGGTGCGTCCAGTTGATCTGACGGGCGCCGAAGCGGCGGGCGCCGAACGCCGCGTCGCCGGTCGGCTCGATCAGTTTGGTGCGGGCCTGCTCGACATACCCGTCGGGTGTGAACTGCGCGCTGATCAGGAACCCGTCGTCGTTGTTGACCAGATAGCGGTCACCTTGCTTGACCATGAAGGCGGTGCCCCAGCGCGCCTGGGCGACCATCTGGTCGCTCATCCACAGCCGCTCGCCGTTGGTGGCGTCGAGGCCACGCAGCTCGCCGTAGCTGCCCACGCCGTAGACGTAGTCACCCTCGATGAGCGGCGTGGTGATCAGGGCATGCAGGCCGTCGGTCTCTTCTGGCATCTCGCTCCGGCTCTGCCCTCTCCAGAGCAGCTCGGCGTCGGGCCGATCCTGGTCGAGCCGCATCATGAGGGAGCCCCGATAGAACTGCGTGACGAGCAGGTAGTTGCCGCTGTGCACCGGGGTGGCCACCGACATCCCCGAGCCTGCTTCCCACTCTTCTTCCCAGTACAGATCCCCGTTCTCGGGGTTGAGTGAGACGAGCGCCGCGGCGTGCCACACGATCAGCTGACGCGCGCCGCCAGCTTCGATGATGATCGGCTGGCCATAGCCCATCTCACCCTCGACGTCGAGTGAGCGCCAGACCTCGTCCCCCGTGTGCTTGTCCCAGGCCACCACCAGGCCGCCCGGCTCGCCACCCACGACGTTGATCACCCGGTCGCCGTCGATGATCGGCGAGCTGGCGACGCCCCAGGTCGGGATGAAGCTGTCGTAGTCCTCGATGTAGTGCTTCTCCCACTGAATCTCACCCGTTGCGGCGTCGAGACAGTAGAAGTCGCCGGCCGCGCCCACCACGTAGACGCGGTCGCCATCGACCGTCGGGGTGGCGCGAGGACCGATGGCGTAGGACGCCATGAGCATGCGATACGACGTGGGCCACTCGCGGGTCCACAGGACTTCCCCCGATGCTTCGTCGAGCGCGATCGCCCGCTCCGTGCCGTCCATGGTCCGGGATTCGGGGTCTTCCACCCAGTCGGTGATGAAGACCCGGCCATCGGCCACCGCCGGTCCTGAATAGCCTGAGCTGACCGGCACCCGCCACTTCACGTTCAGCGTGTCCGGTACCCCCTCGACGATGCCGGTCTCGTTCCACACCCCATGCCGTCCGGCGCCTCGCCACTCGGGCCAGTCGTTGGCCAGTACCGGTGCGGTCAGCAGTGCCACCGCGGCCATGACGACACCGGCACGATGCAGCCGGCTACTCTTCCACAGGTTCATCCCTGGTCCCTCCCTTGAGCCAAGGAGCAAGTCTATACTGTTCCGTTGATCATGCGTCTGTGTCTGCCGGTGTGGAGCCTCGCACCGGTCGTCGCCCTCTCGACCGCGGCCGTCGCCTCGGCCCAGCCGGCGGCGTCGCCGCGGGTCCTGCTCGGACCGGCTCCCCCCCTGGCCCCGGAGGTGGTCGCCCGTGACGCCGAGGGTCGAGCCACCGTTCGAGCGACCCGTCTCGAGCAGCCGATCGAGCTCGACGGACGCCTCGACGAGGCCGTCTACGGCGAGGTGGCGTTCATCACCGACTTCATCCAGCAGCTCCCTGACGAAGGAGTGCCGGGCAGCCAGCGCACCGAGGCCTGGGTCCTCTTCGACGACACGAGCATCTACATCTCGGCCCGGTGCTACGACGACGCCCCCCCTGACCAGTGGGTGGCGAACGAGATGCGGCGTGACACTTTCCAGCTGCGGAACAACGACTCGTTCTCGGTGATGCTCGACACGTTCTACGACCGGCGGAACGGTCTCGCGTTTCTCGTGACGCCGATCGGCGGTTTCTCCGACTTCGCGATCTCCGACGAAGGGGGCCGGGTCAACAGCGACTGGAACACCATCTGGGACTCCCGCACCGGCCGCTTCGACGGCGGGTGGACGGTGGAGATCCGGATCCCGTTCAAATCGCTCAGGTATCGACCGGTCGAGGAGCAGGTCTGGGGACTGCAGCTCCGGCGGATCATCCGACGCCGCACCGAGGCGTCCTATCTCACGGCGCTCCCGATCTCGGCCGCTCGCGGTAACAGCGTCATCGCCGGCCTGTGGCGGATCTCCGCGGCCGGTTCCCTGGTCGGCGTCGAGCTGCCGGCCCAGAGCCGCAACCTGGAGATCAAGCCCTACGCCATCGGCGGGCTCACCACCGACGTCAACGCCAGTCCTCCTCGTCAGGACGACCTCGACGGCGACATCGGGCTCGACGTGAAGTACGGCCTCACCGAGAACCTGACCGCCGACTTCACCGTGAACACCGACTTCGCCCAGGTAGAGGTGGACGAGCAGCAGCTCAACCTGACCCGGTTCAGCCTGTTCTTCCCCGAGAAGCGGGAGTTCTTTCTCGAGGCCCGTGGCAATTTCGACTTCGCGCGGGGCAGCGCCGCGGGCGGTGTCGGCGCGCCCACCATGTTCTTCAGCCGCCGGATCGGGCTCCAGCGCGGGACGGTGGTCCCGCTCCTGGCCGGCTCCCGGGTGACCGGAAAGGTCGGTGCCTTCGATGTCGGCGCGCTCAACATCCAGACCGACGACGAACCGATCTCCGGGGCCGAGAGCACCAACTTCAGCGTGCTGCGGGTCAAGCGGGACATCCTGCGGCGCAGCACCGTCGGCGGCATCTTCACCAACCGCTCGACGTCGCTGGTCGGAGACGGAGCCAGCCAGGTCTTCGGTCTGGACGGCCGGTTCGCGTTCTTCGACGACGTGAACCTGGTGGGGTATCTGGCGCGGGCCAGCGTTCCCGGGCGGACGGGAAGGGATCTGAGCTACCTCGGCCAGTTCGCCTACACCGGCGACCGGTATGGTCTGGAGCTCGGGCGCCTGGTGGTGGAGGACAACTTCATCCCCGAAGTCGGGTTCGTTCGACGGGACAACATCCGCCAATCGTCGTTCTCCGCCCGGTTCAGCCCCAGGCCCCGCTCGATTGACTGGCTGCGCCGGCTCAGTCTCTCGGGCGGTATCGACTACAGCGAGATGGCGGATCTGGGGCTGCTGGAGACGCGGGAGCGGGTGGCCGACCTCGAGCTGCAGCTCGAGAACAGCGACGCGTTGCGAGTCGGGGTCTCGGACCGCTACGAGCTGCTGACCCGGCCCTTCCGGATCGCCTCCGGTGTCACGCTGCCGGTGGGCGGCTACGGGTTCCGTGACGTCGGCGTGTCCTACTCCTTCGGTCAGCAGCGACCGGTCTCAGGCACGATCGCGCTCCGGACCGGACAGTTCTGGAGCGGCGACAGCACCACGCTCCGGGTGAGCCAGGGCCGGATCGAGGTGACGCCGCAGATCTCGGTCGAGCCGAGCCTGTCGATCAACTGGATCGACCTGCCGGAGGGCAGCTTCACCGCCTCGCTCGTCCGGTCACGGCTGACCTACACCCTGTCCCCGCGGATGTTCTTCAGCGGTCTGCTGCAATACAACTCCGGCAGCGACACCGTCAGCGCCAACGTTCGCCTGCGCTGGGAGTACTCGCCGGGGAGCGAGCTGTTCGTCGTCTACACCGAGGACCGCGACACCGATCCGTTCCTGCCGGACCGGTTCACGTCGCTCCGCAACCGCGGTTTCGTCGTCAAAACAACCCGACTGTTTCGTTTCTAGTTGGGGCTCCGCCCCAACCCCACGTGGCGCTCGCGGGGCCCGCCGCCCCGCTCCGCGCCGTCGCAAGCTCGACGCTCGTGCTTGCTCCCCGCGAGCGCCAACATCGGTTCAGGGTACGACTCTGTAGGGCGGGGCTTTAGCCCCGCCAAACCCCGCGACGGTTTACATCGAGCGGCGGGGCTGAAGCCCCGCCCTACAGAAGATTGATCGGTCGCTCAGAACAAAGAGGTGCTGCCGCCGGTGGCGAGCGCGGGGAGCTTGGCCTCCCGGTAGAAGAGCGACGGGCCAAAGAACTTGAGCACGCTCCGCAGGTCGTCCCAGGCGCCGTTGTAGCCGGAATCACAGAAGTCGAAGGATCCGATCGCGAGCTGTCTGGCGTAGGTCGGCTCGATCCCGTCCCCATCCCGGTGCGCGTTGTAGCTGGTGTGGTTGACGATGCG